>ERZ887849.1775-NODE-1775-length-19000-cov-6.976247_pt1 | contig 19000 bp, 17 predicted proteins | sample MGYA00521267_ERZ887849 | MGnify/ENA primary metagenome ERZ887849 (study PRJEB32303, sample SAMEA104408601) | aquatic metagenome | biome: Brackish water; feature: Pelagic; material: water | place: Baltic Sea | collected 2014-06-06T16:11:00 | depth 2,863 m ... | reverse complement strand
GCACTATGAAAGCGATCCTCTCGGCACTGCTTTGCGTTGGGCTATTGAGTGGCGTGGTCACCGGTTGCAGCAATCCGGGGCTGGCGATGCGAGAACCGGTATCGAATTTTGAGCAGGGTAAGATCAGATCCTCAGATCGGATCAGAGACCGAGAGCGCTACATCGATAAGAGCTACCAGACGCAACTCGACTCGGGTCGCGCGAAAAACGAAGAAGAAGCCCGTGCCTTGGCCGGCCTCGAATGGGAACGAGTCCAGCATCGCTCCGATAGCCAAACGACTCAGTCAACCACATGGAGCAGTCGAGATGCAGCGGAACGGAAGCAACAACAGCTGGAAAGCGAGCTTGAGGAGATGGATCTGGAATAAGGAATAGTCTTTCCATGCTGCAAGCAGTGGAATTTATTTGTCATGATGCCCGAGCCCCAACCCACCCCTAAAGTAGCGCGCTTTTTCCCGAGCACCTGGGCTGGTCGGTGTGCACTAATAAGCATCGCGTGGGGCTTGTTGATGATCGTGGGCTGGGTCCTCAATACCGAATGGGATAAAGAACCCGCGACGAATCGACCGACGAAAAATCCAGTAGGAGATTATGTCTCAGCGGATACCTGTCGCTCTTGTCACCCCGGCAACTATGCGAGCTGGCACGCTTCTTATCACCGCACGATGACTCAGGTCGCTAATTCCGAAACGATTCTCGCGGATATGGCCGGGTTGGAAATCACCGCATTTTCCACCGACTACATCGTGCTTGAACAGGACGGAAAACATTACGTGCGATCCAAGCCTGAAGGCGCCCCTGAAGCAAAATTTACCGACCCTCAAGAAATCGTTCTCCTGACCGGATCGCACAACATGCAGATCTGCTGGATGACCAGCAATGACGGTCGCACCGTCGAGCAGTTCCCTTTTGCCTACATCGTCGCAGAAGACATGTGGGTGCCGATGACGCATAGTTTCCTGATGCCTCCGGAGCACATCACTCCTTACTCCAAGGGTGAATGGAACATCTCATGCATTAACTGTCACGTGACCAAGGGTCGCTCGAGAATCGTTGAAGGTGAAACCTTCGATTCTGATGTGAGTGATTTTGGGATCAGCTGTGAAGCCTGCCACAGTGGTGGCCGCGAGCATGTGGAACTCAATCGTGATCCAACGCGTCGTTTCAAACTGCACCTAACGGATACTCCTGATCAGACGATCGCCAATCCCGCTGATATGGATGGTCCGACCTCCTCACTTCTGTGCGGTCAATGTCACAGTATTTGGAATTTCAACAATGCCGAAGCGCACATGGAATTCGTGAAAGAAAACAGCGATTTTCGGCCCGGACATACTGAGCTTAAACTACGCAATGTGCCTCAACCCAGTGGTGCCGATGCCGCCGAAAAACGCGCGGCGATGATCGCCAATGATGCGGCGACATTCGACAACTCCTACTGGCGCGACGGGATGGTGCGAGTGACGGGGCGCGAATACAACGGCGTGACTGCTTCTCCGTGTTTTAAAGGAAAAGACTTCTCCTGTCTCTCCTGCCACGAGATGCATCCCGCCAATACCGAGGCGACCGCGCTGAAACAGTGGGCCAAGAACCAAATGGCTCCCGGGAAAATGACGAATCAGGCCTGTCTACAGTGCCATCAGGATATGGCAGCCGATATCAGCGCGCACACCTATCATCCTGAGGCTTCGACCGGAAGCAGTTGCTACAATTGCCACATGCCTCATTCCAGCTTCGGGCTGCTCCGTGGAGTTCGCAGTCATGAAGTAGCCTCCCCATCTGCAATCGAAACCATCGAGCTCGGGCGGCCCAATGCCTGCAATCTTTGCCACCTCGATCAACCGCTCGCTTGGACCGCGGGCAAACTGCACGAGTGGTATGGGCATGATATCCCCGTGATGGAAAAGGATGACCATGAGATTTCTCTCGCCGCGAAATGGATTCTTAAAGGTGACGCCGCTCAACGCGCACTGATTTCCTGGTCGATGGGTTGGGAACCAGCCCAGCGCGCTTCGGATTATCGTTGGCTCTACCCATTCCTGATCTTCGAGCTGAATGATCCGTATCCTGCGGTGCGTTTCGTAGCGTGGAAATCGCTGCAGTCGTTGCCCGGCTTCTCCGGCTACAAATACGATTACACCGTAAACGATGACCTGCAAAAAGAGGCCTCAGCTCGCGCCTACCAAAAATGGTGGCAAGAGCAACGCGATCCTCGCCACACTTATGAATGGAAGACACTTCTCCAACCCAATGGCACCTTCCGTCAAAGTGAATACGAACGCCTGCTTCGCGAACGTGATAACCGCAAAGTAAACCTGCTCGAATAAGAATCCATCCTCCTGCTGCAATGACTACCTCTAATCGACATCTCCGCCATGGCTGGTGGGCGCTATTCACATTTCTCACTCTCGGTGTCGTTTTGGAAACGCTCCACGGCTTCAAGATTGGTTGGTATCTCAATGCCGATGCCGACATCCGCCGGCTGATGTTTACCCTCGCTCATGCTCACGGGACGCTACTCGCATTGGTTAACATCGCGGCGGGCGTCACCCTGCGAGTCGTTGAGGGATTCGATTTGGAAAAAAACGTTTCCCGCGCGCTGACATGGGGTTCAATCGTGATGCCGGTTGGATTCTTCCTGGGTGGAGTCGTGATACACGGTGGTGACCCTGGCCTCGGAGTGCTTCTCGTGCCAGTCGGCGCGTTCATGCTAGTCTACGCCTCCGCTTGCACGGCCCGAAATCTCAGCAAGGCGCTGAAATCGAAATAGCTCGCGCCGGCCAAATCACTCCTGATTACGCGGGTGAAATTTTCCGTGCTGATCAATGAGTCGCTTCGATTCGACGGCCGTGTAAATTTGCGTGGTCGAGATATTCGCGTGGCCGAGCATCTCTTGGATCGCCCGTAAGTCCGCCCCGCCATTCAGTAAATGCGTGGCGAAGGAGTGTCGCAGTAAATGCGGTTTCACGGTCTTAGAGATACCCGCGAGTTTAGCGTATTTTTTCACGATTAGCCACAGGGTGACGCGCGACAATCCGCCACCTCGTGCGCTCAAAAACAAATGACTGCGCGTGCGTGCTTTGACAAAATGAGGACGACCCGATTCCAGCCATACCGTGATCGCATCGCCGGCCTTTTGCCCGATCGGCACCACGCGCTCTTTCGAACCCTTACCAAAGACCCGCAGGAACCCTTGCTCCAAATCGATCTGTTGAATCGTCAATCCGCCCAACTCGGAGACACGTAATCCACTTGAGTAAAATAATTCCAACAACGCCTTGTCGCGCAGCGAATACGGATCGCCCCCGGCCGGAGCTGCAAGCAAGCGATCAACTTCCTCAGCAGTGAGCGTATTCGGCAACGCTCGCGTTTGCTTCGGGCTCGCGAGGAGCGCGGTAAACTCATCGTCGCGCACTTTTTCGCGCACGAGGTAACGCGCCAATCCGCGCAGCGCCGTGAGCTTCCGCGCCATGCTACTCACATTGTAATCCGCACTACTCAGCGAGTGCACCCACTTCGCCACCGCATCGCCCGAAACCGTTGCCCAATTTTTCTCTCCCTTTTTCGCGAGAAACACCGCGCACTGATCGAGATCGGAGGCATAGCTCTCCTGAGTGCGCGGAGAAAGACCACGTTCCAAATCAATGAAACTCAGGAACCCATCAATATCATCCGCAAAACCATCCGCAGCACGGCTACGAATACTTTGACGCGGGGAAACTCGGCCTGACATGGCCGGAGGTTAAGCGATCAACGCCGGCGGCGTCGAACGAAACGTGGCGCCCCTTGTTCGCGCACCCGGTAAGTGATTCGCGCTTTCTCCAGATCATATGGGCTCATTTCCATTTTCACCGTATCACCCGTGGCGATCTTGATGAAATGCTTGCGAAGCTTACCAGAGATGTGCGCCAAAACGACATGCCCATTGGAAAGTTCTACCTTAAACATCGTGCCCGGAAGGACGGCCACTACCTTACCCTCTACATCAATGGTATTATCGTCGGCCATGGAGAGAGAGAGACTTAGCGGGATGGAATTGATTCATGCAGAAGTGTATATGAGCGGAAAACCCACTTGTAAGCCTTAGAATCACCCCGTAAGTCAAGGCTTTCCCGATATGGCACCGCCACGGGCAAACTCCAAACATGACCCACGCCAAAAAAACGTCGCCCGAATGTCCCTTTGAAAAGCGCTTCCCCTCGCAGCTCGAGCGCGACGACACCTTCTTCATGAGTCTCGCCTACAATCAGGCGATTGATGCATGGCGGAACGACGAAGTGCCCATCGGCGCAGTGATTGAACGGGACGGAGAAGTCGTCGCTCTCGCTCACAATACCGTTGAAGCCGCACACGATCCCACCGCGCATGCAGAAATGCTCGCGATCACCCAAGCCGCCGCCGCGATCGATAATTGGCGTTTGGAAGAATGCACGCTCTACGTGACGAAAGAGCCCTGCCCCATGTGTTCGGGCGCCACGCTCATGTCGCGGGTTAAACGGGTGTGCTATGCGGTGAAGGACCCCAACATGGGCTGCCTCGGCGGCGCGACTGATCTAAACGAGCTGCCCCGCGTGAATCATCACCTCGAAATCAGCGCCGGTGAAGTCATGAAAGAAGAGTGCCTCACGCTCTTGCAGGCGTTTTTCAAATTGAAACGTTCCGTAGAAGACACAGCAGGCGATTGACGAATCCGCACACCCGTGTAGGTTTGCCACTCCATTTAGATTAAATCCCAATATATTACGAATATGGCATACGAACTCCCTCCCTTGGCTTACGCCAACAATGCACTGGAGCCCCACATCGACGGGCTCACGATGGCAATCCATCACGACAAGCATCACGCCGCTTACATCGGCAAGGCCAACGCCGCCCTTGAAGGTCAAGACTCTCTGGCCGCTCTCAGTGTCGAAGAGCTCATCTCCGATCTCAGCAAGGTGCCTGATAACATCCGCGGACCTCTGCGCAACAACGCGGGTGGACACGCCAACCACAGCTTCTTCTGGAATATTCTCGGCCCTGCGGGCACCGCTCCTTCGGGCGATCTCGCCGCAGCGATCGACGCGACCTTCGGTTCACTCGACGCGCTAAAAGAGCAGGTCAACAATGCAGGAGTCACACGTTTCGGTTCCGGTTGGGCTTGGCTCTACGTCACCGCCGACAAGAAACTCGCCGTCGGTTCCACCGCCAATCAGGACAGCCCCCTCATGGGTGAAGCCGTCGCCGGTATCGGTGGCACCCCTGTGATCGGTGTCGATGTCTGGGAGCACGCTTACTACCTCAACTACCAGAACAAGCGCCCTGATTATCTCACCGCCTTCTGGAGTGTCGTGAATTGGGATGCTGCTGCTGCCAACTACGCAGCGGCGATGGCCTAAGCCTGAATCCATATAATTTCAAAAGCCGTCCCGTATCTGCGGGGCGGCTTTTTTGTGTCTCGGGAGCGTGCTTGCAGTTCCGATACGTCGCTGATAACGCTTTTATCCAATCTGCGTGACACCCTGATTATTCGGGAGCCCCACCCAACCCTAACCACCTCTTGAGTCGTATGGATAATTTCATCACCTCAGTCTCAAATACCCTCGGGCAACATCTGCCCGGAGTGCTCGGAGCAATCGTGGTTTTCGCCATCGGTTATCTCCTCGCCCACCTCCTCAGCGAGGCTATCAGCCGAGGCTGCAGCAAACTCCGCATCGACGAACGCCTTCAGAAAAAAGCCGGGCGCGACCTCAAGATCGGCATGCTCCTCTCCACGGTCATGTTCTATCTGGTGCTGCTCTACGGCACCCTGGTTTCGCTTAGCCTGCTCGGCATCGAGGAAGTTCTCGATCCGGCCAAGGATCTGGTCTCCCGCCTCGTCGATATCGTTCCCAATGTAATCGCAGCACTCTTTATTGGAGTCGCGGGTTACATCATAGCTCGAATCCTCAGTGGCGCTGCCGCTGCGCTGAGTTCCAGTCTTGATGGATTGGCAAGTAAAGCTGGTTTCGCGGCCGACTTTAAGCTGTCCCGATTGATTGGCATCGTCGTATTCGTCCTCGTGCTGGTGCCCGTCTTGATCTCCGCCTTGGATACGTTGAGGATCGCCGCGATCTCTGGTCCCGCTACGGCCATGCTCAACGATCTGCTGCAAGCAGTGCCTAAGATTATCGGTGCATCCATCATTCTCGCTGTGGCCTATATCGTCGGACGATTCGTCTGCGGTCTACTCGCAGACCTTCTTAAGAGTCTTGGCCTAGATGCCCTCCCCGCCAAATGTGGTGCCGAGGGTATGTTCAGTGATTTAACCCTCTCCACCGTCGTAGGTCGCGTGGTGCTGTTTTTCATCATGCTCGGAGCTTCGCTCTCAGCATTGGAAACACTGCAGCTTGATCGCCTCGCTGGTGTATTTGATCGTTTGCTCGTTTTCTCGGGACAAGTGGTCGTCGGGTTACTCGTAATCGCAGTCGGTGCCGCGTTGGCCAACATCGCCTCCAAACGTCTGCATCGTGACGGTAAACCCACCATCACTAGTAGCGCCACTCGCTTCGCCATCCTCGGGTTTGTGCTCGCCATGGGCCTCCGTGCCATGGGTATCGGCGAAGACATCGTGAACCTTGCCTTTGGACTCACGCTCGGCGCCATCGCGGTAGCCGTCGCCCTATCCTTCGGGTTGGGTGGACGTGAAGCTGCTGGCAAGCAGATGGAGCATTGGCTCTCCAAGCTGCGCGATCCTAAGGAATAAATCTTCCGCACTTCTCAAACAAAAGGCCGCTCCGAATAGGGAGCGGCCTTTTTTGTGATCGAATCGATCCGCTCAACGGGGCCAGACGTTGGCCTGCACTGCGGGGCCAAAGTTAGCTGGCGTAATCGCCGTGCTGCGTCCGCTTTCGGTATCCAAGATATAGATGCGACTCGAGCGTTGGTCGCGATGCGTGTAAACGAGGTGACGCCCATCAGCGAGCCAGCAAGGCTCAATCGCATCATAGGGAGCACGGGAAACCTGCTCACTCTTCCGTTTCGCAAAATCATAAACCCCCACCTGATAGCCGCGACCTATCCTCATCGTAAACGCGATTTTGTTTTCATTGAGGCGATTCCAATCCGGCTCGGCACAGTAGCGGCTGATATTGGTCGGCACGCGACGGAGCGCGCCACCGGAAACTGACATCGTGTAAAGCTGAGGACCACCCGCCGCATCAGAAGTAAACACGACTTGGCGACCATCAGGCGAAAAACAAGGCGAGGCCTCAACGGAATCGGTGCGCGTCAATCGGCGGATTTGACGCCCCTGCGCATTACCCACGTAGATCTCCGCATTGCCTTCGCCACTCAGCACCATCGCGACCTGCTGGCCACTTGGACTAAACCGCGCGCCACTATTCGTGCCCTTGAAACTCACAAACGAGGTGCGCTGGTAGGTTTGCAGATCGATCTGAAAAATGTCCGGGAAGCCGGAACGGAAGTAGCTCGTGTAAATCAGTTTGCTTCCATCCGGCGACCAACGCGGGGTGAGCGCTTGCGAGTTGTCGCGGGTGATTTGTTTCACATCCCCATAAAATAGATCGGAAGTATAAACCTCCTTCTTCCCCGTCCGCTCACCGATGAAGGCCAGCTTCGAAGCGAAAAAGCCTTTCAAGCCCAGCCCATTGGTTTGTTCGACAACCACATCGGCAGCCTTTAAAAGCGCATTACGCGCATTCTCTCCTGTGACCGTCTGCGAGAGCACCTGCTCTCCCGAGCTACGTTTCACCACCACGCGGACTTGATTCGGCGACACCAGTTCGAAACGGGCATCATACATGAACCCCTTTGAGACTACCCGGTAGCGTCCATGGGAACGAAAGGCCTCCTGCGCGAGCTGATTGAGCGAGGCAACATTAGCCGAGACTCGCATCGCTCGCGTCTTGCCTTCCGAAAGCACATCAATCGTGCCGATGTCGCGCTGGGCGACTAGTGCAATGAGACCGAGGGAACAGAAGAGGAAAAATCGCAGAAGGTTTTGCATGAAAGAAAGGGGTGCTTATTGGTTTGGGTGCGGGGAGGCATTTCTATTTACAGCCACCTAAGGCATAACAACGTAAGTCCCCTATCGGTTCCAACCTTTTACACATCGTGACGACAGAAGACATTAAAGAACAGCTCAAGCAGGTGAAGTATCCCGGTTTCAGCCGAGATATCGTATCATTTGGATTGGTCCGCGCGGCGGGCTTTTCCGATGGCGTGGCCAAGGTCTCGCTGGCTTTGACCAGCGGCGATCCGAAAGTGCCCCTGCATTTGAAGACCGAAGTCGATAAATGCCTGCGCGCGATCCCCGAGGTCAACGAAGTCATTGTCGATATCGCCGTGACTCCGGCCAAGACGCCTGCCGCGAATACCGGCGGTAACATGGCCGGCGGCCAACTCCCCGAAGGCATCCGTCATGCTGTCGCGATCGCTTCAGGCAAAGGCGGCGTGGGTAAGAGCACGTTTTCCGTCAATCTCGCCTGTGCGATGGCTAAAGAACTCACTTCGCTCGATCGTCCGAACCGCGTCGGCCTACTCGATTGCGATATCTACGGACCAAGCGTGCCCCTGATGATGGGCCTCGACGGTCGACCCGATTTCGAAGGCGAAGGTAGCGATGCGATGCTCATTCCGATGGAACACCACGGCGTGAAAGTCATGAGCATGGGCTTCCTTATCGATGAGAACACTCCAGTCGTGTGGCGTGGCCCGATGATCATGAAGACCGTCCAACAATTCGTGAACAACGTGAAATGGGGCGAACTCGATGTGTTGATCATCGATCTGCCACCGGGCACCGGCGACGCGCAGCTTTCCCTGGTGCAAACCCTCCCTCTCGATGGCGCTGTGCTTGTAACCACACCGCAGGCTGCCGCGACCAACATCGCGCGCAAAGGCGGCCTGATGTTTCAAAAGGTCAACGTGCCGATCCTCGGTGTCGCGGAAAACATGAGCTACTTCGTCGATCCCGCCGGACTGCGCCATGAAATCTTCGGGAGCGGTGGTGGCGCCTCGACGGCCGAAAAGCTCGGCACCTCTTTGCTCGGACAAGTGCCGATCGTTTCCGCGATTCGCGAAGGTGGCGATATGGGCCAACCGATTGTCGTCAGCGACCCCGAACACCCCGCCACAGCCGTGTTCTGCGGAATCGCCAGTGGTCTACTCGCTCGTCTGGAAAAAGCTTCAGCGGCTAAAAATTGATGAGACACCGCAAGCCACTGGCATTGACAGCACGTCCTTCCCTGCTCTTATAAGTCGGAAATTGGTATGACATCAACAGCGCAAGAACCCGCGACATCACGGGAGTTCGTCAAACAATCCAGCCTCTACCAAGAGTTTCTGGCCGAACGAGAAGAAATCCTAAAGCACAAGTGGCTCGAATCCGAGCGGCTGGGCTACGATATTGGTTTCGAACGCGCGCTCCTAGATTGGATTCGCAAGCATCGCGAAAGCTGGCGCACCGCTCGTCATGAGCAAAGCGCTTAGCCTAAAGTCTGATCACCGCAATCGGTGACAGAGGTGCCCCTCACCTTCGGGCATAAAAAAGCCGGACTGAAATCAGCTCGGCTCGAAAGTAGTCCTCGTTAAGAACTCTTATTTGATCTCTTTGTGCAACGTGTGGCGCTTGAGATGCTTGTTATACTTCTTTTTCTCAATCCGTTCGGTGACGGTCTTTTTGTTACGTGTGGAGAGGTAGCGGGAAACAGGTTTTCCCTCTTTGCGGGCCTCAGTGCACTCTAGAATGATGTTGTCTTGCATGGTTGAAAGTTAGTGAAGAATCAGGCAAAGCACGCCTACAACTCAGGGCAACACCTAATTTCTCCCAGGCCGAATTCCGCTCAGTAGCGTTTATCTGTTAGCGGCAACATCACTCCGCGACGGAAGAGCATCACTTGGCCGGTGCTAGATGACACCACTACGGAGATGCACTTCGCGGTCACACTGATGGCCGAAGCCGCCGCGTGACGGCTGCCTAGGCCGCTGGGCAAATTGCTCTGCGTGTCCACCGCTTGGATCAGACTACCCGCCGATTCGACCACACCATCACCCGAAATAATAAACGCTCCATCGATTGATGAGAATTCCTTGATGGTCTCATCCATGAAGGGATTGAGGATATTCCTATCCTCGGCTTTATAGCCGTAGAAAGGATTCAGCACGAGTGGTTTGCTGTGCTTGGAGACATTACTCGCATCGCCAACGACGAACAGGCAGCCCACTGGTTTGCCCTCGCGCCCCTCAACCGAAAGCTCAGTCGCCACCGCGATGACGCGCTCTAAGACTTCAGGTTTCACCCCCTCCGGCAGCAAATCCTTATGATCAGTCAGGAAGGTCTCAAACTCCCGTTCGATATCAACCACCGCCAAAGTATCGAATTGATTACTCCCCGCGACCCCGCCCAAACAACAGACGCGATCCGTAAATGTGAGCAGCCCACGCGTCAGCGCCACGAGGATCGCACTGCGCATTTGCGCCATCCGCTGATCGGAAAAAGAACGCACCTGAATGGTCTCGTTAAACTCCATTTTGTCTTCGCTCGGCTCCACGGGACTACGCGTGACGAGGATAGTTTTCGTCTTCGCTCGAAGAGCGACGGCCTGAATGCCGGCCACAAAAGTATCGCCAAAAACCATAATCGAGGCGCAACCCGCGCCTTTGGCCACGCGTTGAGCTTCCTGAAACATCAGCTTGTTGATGCGATTGTGCTGCGCGAGCACCGGACGCACATCGCCGAACCCACCGACTAATCGTTCATAGAGCGAATCCAGATTCGGCGAGTCCACCAGACGATCGACCAGCTCCGGTTCACGCACCTGACGCGCAATCGACGCGAGCACCTGCAGATAATCGCGCGCCTTATCTCCAGCGATCAGCATCACGATCAGACGCACACGGTCGCCGTCCTTGTTTCCCTCCTGCTGAATACCAATCCGGCTGCGACCAATCGCGAGCACGTAGCGGCGTTTCATTTTTACCCGCACATGTGGCAAGGCCACTCCAAGGCCGAGATACGTGGTCATCGTGCTTTCGCGAGCCATCAGCCCACGCAGCAAGGAGTCAGGTTTAAGATCCGCAAACTTCTCCACGCTCAACGCAAGAAGTTCTCTCAAGGCTCCCCGCAACGTATCGCTGTGGAGATCTACGATGCGGCTTCGAGCGATGATTTTGTCGAGCCGCATGATCGATTATTTTGCCCGTTGGTAAAAGAAAGAAGCCCTCTTCACTTCTCCCATTCGAGAGCACCTTTTTTCACTTCGTAGAAAAGACCTAAAACCAAGACCCCAACAAAAAACAGGACCGGTCCGAGGATGGTAATGTTGTTCGCCAAAAAATCACGATAGATGAAGCTCAGTGGAATCAGAAAAACGACTTCGATATCGAAGAGGATGAAGAGCATCACCGTCACGTAGAATTTAACCGAAAACCGCGAATGCACGATTCCTTCGGCAGGGATGCCACATTCGTAGGCAGAATCCTTGATCGCGTTTTTTTTCGTGCGCTGCCCAATCAGGTGAGAAGCTCCGATGATCGCGAGGGCGATTCCAGCAGCCAGCACAGCTTGGATAAGAAAAGGAAGATACTCGGAAGTCATCAGATCAAAATCTCACGAACCAAAGCGCTGGTGACAAGTGGTTTATTCGTCGATCTCGATGATCTCGACCGATTCCGTATCCCGCAGCCCGACGCCGAGCATCTCTGCAAATTCCAGCGTGCGAATCTCTTCGGAGATATCTGGAAAGCCTGAGCGCTTCCGACGATCGTTAATCCGCTCCAACATCAACGAATCGAGCATCACGGGATCGCGACTCAACCAGAGCAGTGGTTCCGAACTCGCGTAGAGAGAATTAAAGAATGGTCCGCCGATAAATTGGTAGTGCTGCAAACTTACGATGGAGAAGGCCCACGTCTCGCGCAGCTCAGGGATCGCGCTCATCTCGGCGACCGCCGCCGGTGCGTTGGCCGGGCTACGGAAGAAACGCGCGGTATTCGAGGCGTTCCACAAGGTGGCATTCACTAGAGATCCGTTGATGCCAAGAGTCGGATGATCCGTGTAAATAGGCAGGTTGATCCAAAAATCAGCTTCAAGAAACAGCGGTGTAGCCAGAAAACTCTTACGATCCTGGTCGCGCGTAGAGGTGTTCGAATCATCCTTCGTCTGCTCCGCCGCAAAGATCGGGTCGAAACGCTGAGGTAGTGGGCTATCGTAAAACCACACCGGATCAAAGAAGCGGCCCGATTCGAGCACGTAGATCTGGTGCCCCGGAAACGGTGATTTTCCCGTCGAAAGTGGGGGCAAAAAACCACTCATACGCAGACGCAGCTGATTAAGCCCGACCAGAAAAATATTCTCCGGAGCAAATCCCCGCCGCTCTAAAGCCGCAATCACCGCTCGCACTAAGGGAATCGGTGTGGCCATACCCGGTCCCGAATCCGCATAGATCTTCAACCCCACCTTCTTTTTTTCGCCGGGTAGCAGGGGTTTACCCGCAGCCTTCTCGAAATCGGTAATCAAACGCTCGACCCCACCATTGTAGGCCGGTTGCCCAAAATCAGGCAGCTGCGCCTCCCATACCGGCAGCTTGGGAGCGGCATCGACCTGCCCTTGAGTCGACGAAACCAGTGCGATCAGAAACGCCACTAAGATGTAAAAACGCATTGTAGTATGTAGCCTGTAAGCGGGAGTTGTTTCCTCAAAAGAGGCGAAACTTGACAGGCTCGTCCCTCAGTTGAAAGTGCATTTTCGCGGAATAACCGCTTAGCCCGTTCCATGCCCGTCATCAAACCCACCTGTGTGCGCGACCTGAAACTCCGCGTAAACATCGCGGATGTCATCTCGCGAGTGGTCACTTTGCGCAAAGCGGGAGCTAGAATGAAGGGACTCTGCCCCTTCCATAACGAGAAAACGCCCTCCTTCCATGTCGATCCAGATAAGGGGTTCTACAAGTGCTTCGGCTGTGGTCAGGCGGGCGATGTGATTACTTTCGTGCGTGAAACTGAGCAACTCGGCTTCACCGAAGCGGTCGAGGCCATCGGCCAGCGATTCTCGGTCGAGATCGAATACGAACAAGGCTCCGGCCCCAGCCGCGAGGAACGATCCCTGCGCCAGGAAAACTTCGACATCCACGAACTCGCCGCCGAACACTACCATCAGACTTACCGGGGCGATAATCCCACCGGCGAATACATGCGACGCTATTGGATCGAAGAGCGTCAATTCACTCCCGAGCTGGCCGAAGAATTCAAAGTCGGCGCTGCTGCCCCCACCGATGACGGACTTGGCGCGTTGCTGCTCAAACGGAAATTTTCCGAGGCGGCTCTGCGCCAATGCGGCCTCTTCTTCATCCGCGATCATGCCGCGCTCACGCTTCATTCGCTGCGGCCTCGCTTTCGTGGACGCCTAATGATCCCGATCCGCGATCACCAAGGTCGCGTCGTCGCGTTCACTGCCCGCCAATCGGATCTCACGCCTCAAGACGATCCCGCTCGCGAGGCCAAATACGTGAATTCCCCGGAGACGCCGATCTTCATCAAAGGCAATCTGCTCTTTAATCTGGATCGCGCGCGCACCGCCGCCAAGGAAGGTCATCCATTCGTGCTGGTTGAGGGCCAGCTCGATGCGCTTCGCTGTTGGAGTGTCGGCCTCAAAACCGCGATCGCACCGCAGGGTACGTCGATCACGGAAACCCAACTCGTGCTGCTCCGGCGTTACCACACGCAGGTCGAGTGTTTCTTCGATAGCGATACGGCGGGGCAAAAGGCCGCGCTGCGTTTTCTGCCAATGGCGCTAAAAGCCGGACTCGAGGTGCGATTCCTTAGTTTGGGCGGACAAGAAAAAGTGGATCCCGATATTTTGTTTCTTCAACGCGGGCTCGCTGCCTACGAAGAACTCCAAAAGGGCTCTCTCTCAGCGATGGCCTATGCCTGCCAATCACTGCTCCCGGAACCGGAAAAAGCCTCCGCTGAGCAAAAATCGCGCGCTTCGCATGGCCTGCTCGAATTGGTCGTGGCGATCGAATCGGATGTCTCGCGCAGCGAGTTTCTCAACGAGGCGGCCACTCATCTGCGAATTACCCCCTCTGGTCTGCATACCGATTTCGAGCGTTTCCTCTCCAATCGCGGCCAATATACCCGCAAACCCGAGGAAGCGCCTCTGACGCCACCCGCGAATGTCGCCGACAAAGACACGCCGGAATTTCACCTACTAATGGTTTGCCTGCATTATGAGAGCATGGGCAAACCTCTCGCCACGCATCTGCCCCACGATTGGATCGATGCTGGTAACATCGCGGGCAGGTTGCTCAATCGGTTCTTGAGCGAATTCGAACAGGATAACTGGCCGGGCAAAGAGCACATCGGTGAATTGCTCGAAAATCCCGAAGAAGAGGCCCTGATCGCCTCGCTATTATTTGACAATCCACCCTTCGAGGATCCGTTGAAAGTAGCTAATGAAGGATTACGACTGCTCCGCAGCCGTTTTTACGAGCCACGACTCCGCCAAATAGAACTTGATTTAGCCAATTACCATGCGGACAGTAACTCGGACCCGATTTCCCTCCTTAAAGATCGTTCCGTAATCCAACGTCAGCTCAGACAGCCGCTCGATTTATCTGCAGCTGTCTGATTTTGTCGTCTCCTAATTCATCATGCCGCGTAAAGCCAAGTCAGCCAAAGCCAAATCAGATAATTCCGAAGCCGTTGAGGAAGCCCTCAAACAGGTCGGAAATAATGCCAAGGGAGGTGCCACCGCGAGTGGGATCAACGAAAAGATCCGCCTGCTCATCCGGCAATCCAAGGAGCAAGGTTACCTCACCTTCGATGATATCAATGAGGCCCTTCCTCAATCGATCGAGAATCAGGATGAAATCGATAACGTTCTCTCTATTCTCCAAAATCTGGAAATTGAGATTCTCGAGCCAGATCAAGTTGAAGATTACAAGCAGCGCATGGAGGAAGCCGAAGAGGAGGAAACTCGTTCTTCACAACATGACATTCTCGATGATCCCGTCCGCATGTATCTCAAGCAGATGGGCCAGGTGCCTTTGCTGACCCGCGAGCAAGAAGTCGAAATTTCCAAGCGCATCGAAAACGCCGAGCTCAAAGCTCAGAACGCCCTCTTCGAAGCGACCGCCGTCGGCGCCCATATCGCCTACCTCGGCGCGCGACTCATCAACCGTGAAGAGCGTTTCGATCGTATCGTCATCGATAAGAAAATCGAAAGCCGAGAAAACTATTTCAAAACTCTCCCCAAGCTAGTCGAAGCCACCGAGAAGGGTGTGAAGTTCGTCGGTGCTGGTTGGGATGAATACATGAAGGCCAAGAGCGAGGTCGAACGAAAGAAGGTCCTTACCAAAACTCTCAACCGCGAGAAGAATGTGCGGCCTCACTTCGGTAAATTCTACTTCAAGCTCAAGGTTTACGAAGAGTATCTCGAAGAGCTCCAGCCGGTGATTGAACGGATCGAACTCCTGCTCGCTCAGCTCGAACGCGCCAAGAAGCCTCGCACCAAGCGCGACGCCGCGATCGATACGAAGGCCGTTAAGGAGAAGCTCAAAAATATCGAAGCCGCCCAGCGCATCGAGCCCGAAGGTTTGATTGCGGTCGTCAAGAAGACCAATGTTCACATCCGCGAGGCGCATCAGGCCAAGACCGAAATGGTCGAAGCCAATCTACGTTTGGTCATCTCCATCGCGAAGAAATACACCAATCGCGGCCTTTCCTTTCTTGATCTTATTCAGGAGGGCAACATGGGCCTTATGAAGGCCGTCGAGAAATTCGAATACCGTCGCGGTTACAAATTCTCAACCTACGCCACGTGGTGGATTCGTCAGGCCATCACCCGCTCCATCGCGGATCAGGCCCGCACGATCCGCATCCCGGTCCACATGATCGAGACCCTCAACAAGGTCATGCAGGTGCAGAAGCAACTTCTCCAGGAATTCGGCCACGAACCGAGTCCAGATGAAGTGGCCGATGAAATGAATCTACCCGTCGAGCGCGTGCAGCAAATTATGAAGATGGCTCAACAGCCTATCTCGCTGCAATCCCCCGTCGGTGATGGTGATGACACCAGCTTTGGTGATTTCATCGAAGATAAGAGCGCCGAGAATCCTTACGACATGACAGCGTTTTCGCTGCTGCGTGAGAAAATTGTCGATGTGCTCGATTCCCTCACCGAGCGCGAACAGCGCGTGCTCTCCCTGCGATTCGGCTTGGCCGATGGTTACAGCCGCACCCTCGAAGAAGTGGGCAAACAGTTCAAAGTCACCCGCGAACGTATCCGCCAAATCGAGGCCAAGGCTTTGCGAAAGATGCGCCATCCTACGCGTATCCGTCAGCTGCATGGTTTCTTCGATGCCGAGCAAGTCGACAACGCGCAAAACCTCATGAAGGTCGCGGCTGGTCCCGGCAGCATCAAGCCAAGTCTCCCCGGCGCTTCCGGATTGCCCCCACGCATCTAATCTTCGGCCCGAACCGGCTCCAGCTTTACCGCTTTACAGGTAGAGTCAGCAAACTACCTTTTCGCTATGGAAACTTCTCTCGCCATTCTCGCAGGTATCTTCGGTCTCGGGACGACCGAGCTGGTGGTCATTTTGATCATCCTGCTTGTGCTGTTCGGCGGAGCCAAACTCCCCGGCCTCGCCAAAGGTCTCGGCCAATCGATTAAGGAATTCAAGAAGGCCACTGACGAAGATGAAGCGACCGCCAAACCGGACGCCGAAAATAAGGTCGATCCCAAGGACACCCACGGGAACAGCTGATCTCCGCATATTCCTCAATCTTTCGAGCACGCCATGACCGGCGTGCTTTTTTATGCGCTCTTCTGAGGAGCGACAGCCAACTCCGTAAAAGCGGCAATCTGTTCGTTCGTGCCGAGGACGAGAATTTCGTCGCCCGCCAATAACACGTCTTTCGCACCGGGATTGAGAGAGCGAACGCCCTGTCGATTGATCCCCGCGACTTGAACACCCACTTTTTTGGAAAGTCCCAACTCTTTCAGGCTGCAATCCACCATCGAGCTCTCGCTCGCAAGCTTCACCGCTTCCATTCGCACTTCGTCAAAACCTGAGGAGGGAATCGCACCAGAGACTCCCATGATCAATGCCTTGCCTGCTGAGGTCTGATCAGGAGTGCCCAACAACAAAACTCGATCGCGCGGATAAAGCGCAAAAGACGCTGGCGGCGATTCGACCATGACCCCTTGCCTTTCAACTCCTGCAACCGTGCAGCCGAGTTTTTTCCGTAGCTCCAATTGAGCCAAGCTGCGTCCGCGCACATCCGCCAAATCAGGCACCATGCATTCTTCCAAGGTAAGATTCCACTCCGCGTGTGGTTTTAGCCAGACCGGAGCCGCACCCCCAGTCGCGGGTTGCGTGAGATGCTCCTGCAAACCCACTTCCAGCACGCTGTGCCAATAGATAAGCTTACGCCGAAACAGCACGATCACCAAGGCCACCACCGCCACCACGACGAACGGCACCCATCGCGCACTTCCACTCAGCGGCAGAAAAGCACTCACCCACAAAAAGACGATAAGACCGCTGAATACTTTCAGCGCAAATTCCAGCACGGGGGCAAACCTAGCCCCCTGTTTAGGATGCGATGAAAAGACGACCTCCGTGAATAGCATCGCGAGCACCGCTAGGTTCCGCCATACCGCGATCAGTGGCACCAGCACTAAGAAACTGATTGCACCCCAAAATATCGCCTGAGGGCCATTCGGGAACAGCCAATCGTGTGGAACCGCATCCAAAATCAAACGCAGTAGTGGTCCGGAAAACACGAGCAACCCCGTGATCAAGAGCAATTCAACTCCAATCTGGATCAGTCGCTTTTTGCTCATCTGCCAAAGCATATTGCGCGCTCCTTTCGCTTCGAGCCGGCCGAGCCAATCTCGATAGGATCGCAACCACGCCGACAACCAAGCAGGTTCACGAGCTTCGCACCAACCGGCAAAACGCGTAGAGCGTCGCGCCAGAATCGGGGCCATCAATGTCGTCAGCAATGCCACGCCCACGGCTATCGTTTGAAAACTCTGCGGCAGCACGCCTCCAGTAATGCCCAGCTGAGCGATGATAAAAGTAAACTCCCCCACCGGCACCACGAAAAGGCCCACTTTGATCGCTTCCCGAGTTGGCGATCCCGTGATCAATAAGCCAGTCGAGCAAGCCAAGAACCGTCCTCCCAGTGCCAAGGCCGTCACCCCCAGCACCAATCCCCACACATCCCACAGGGCGCGCACATCGATCAACATCCCGATCGCCACAAAAAATACGGCGCTAAATACATCGCGCAGTCCCTCGAAGGTTCGATCTACCTGAGGTCGTTGAGATGTATCTGCGATGATCGCGCCGAGTAAAAAGGCGCCCAGAGCTAAAGAGAATCCCGCGCGATGCGCTGCCGCCGCCAGCACAAATAACAAGCCCACCTGCACCAAAGTCGGCAATTCCGCACTACCGGTTTTGCTGAGCTTTTTCAGCAACCACGGCACCACGAGCACCCCCACCACGCCGACCAGCACGACAAACGCCGTCAGCATCATGAGCGTTTGCGAGAGCGGAGTCGCTTCGGCATGGGCGCCCGCCAAGCTCGCATAGGAGCTCAAACCCGTCAGCAAAAGCACCGCGATCACATCTTCGACCACGAATACACCCATCGCCATCTGGCCGGTTTTTTCGTGGGAGGCGCCGACATCCGCAAGCACTCTGATAATGATCGCTGAACTGGATATCATCAGCATCGCCGCCAGAAAAACTGCCTCTGTCGCGCCCAACCCCATCATGCCACCTGCCACTCGCGTGAGTTGATAAATAATTATGGCCTCGATTCCGGTGGCGATCACGAGAGCAATCCCGAGTTTTCTCAGTTTCCTCAGACTTAGCTTCATCCCGATTGAGAACATCAGGAAAACCAGCCCCATCTGAGAAAGTGTCTCGATCCGGTGCATATCCGAGACCAAGGCAACCGGCAGGTTAAATGGCCCGATCGCCATGCCCGCGAGCAGGTAGCCTACCAC
>ERZ887849.1773-NODE-1773-length-19012-cov-6.053859_pt1 | contig 19012 bp, 19 predicted proteins | sample MGYA00521267_ERZ887849 | MGnify/ENA primary metagenome ERZ887849 (study PRJEB32303, sample SAMEA104408601) | aquatic metagenome | biome: Brackish water; feature: Pelagic; material: water | place: Baltic Sea | collected 2014-06-06T16:11:00 | depth 2,863 m ... | reverse complement strand
GCCTTGTCCGGTGAGGCGTAAGAATTCACGCCGGTGCTTGATGTTAGGGTAGGCATGGGGCTCGCAGTGGGGTGTAACTAAAGTTTTGGACAGCGAAAGACCGCGCAAGATTATATCAGATGCCGAGGGGAGTCCGGTAGAGGCGAGGGACGCGTTTAGTGACCGAACAGAGGGTCTCCCATGGGATCGTCTCGGCCCATTCGCTGAACTCAGTGATACTAATCTCAGCGCCTTGTTGCTGGCCGACCAATACCGCTTCATCGCCACAGATGACGTTTGGATTGTCGGTAACATCGACGATGGTCTGATCCATCGTCACGCGACCAAGCAAGGGGCAGCGTTGACCATGAATGAGGACTTCTGCGCGATTGCTGGCGGCGCGCGGGATGCCATCACCATAACCCGCACAGAGCACGGCAATCGTTGAATCTCGCACTAATGTATGGGTGCGACCGTAGCTGATGGTTGTTCCGGAAGGGAGCTGCTTTACGACGCCGACGCGGGTGCGAAAACTAAACACGGGTTGAGGGTTTACCGCCGCGAGTAGAGAATGTGAATGCGGGAGGATGCCGAATTGGAGTAAGCCGACTCGCACCGCATTAAACGGGCTCTCTTCTGGCATGGAGGCGAGGCCTGCGCTATTGTCGGCGTGCACGAATATCTCGTTGAGGGAAATTCCTTCGCAGCGATCCAGCGCGTGCAGAAACAGTCGCCGCTGTTCATCGGTGAAAGCGATGTCCTCGGGGCTCGCGAAGTGCGTAAAAATACCTGCGAGCTGCAAGTGGGAATTAGCGATGATTTTCGCGTAGAGCGCAGGTGCGTTCACATGCCAGACACCGAGCCGTCCCATGCCGGTATCAATTTTAAGATGCACGGAGATAGGCTCGCCGCAGCTTTTGCCAACTGCGGCAAAGCGAGCGATTTCATCTTCGGTCGAAAGTGTCGCCGCGAGTTTGTATTCAGCGAGGAAACGATCCTCTTCTGGTAGCAGAGGACTGAGTAATAATATGGGCCAATCGGGCCCGAGTTCGCGGAGGGATACCGCTTCGGAGACGTTGGCCACGGCAAACAGATCGGCGCCAGAGTGCATCATGCGTGCAGCTGCCTGATGGAGGCCGTGGCCGTAGGCATCGGCTTTGACGACCGCGACGTATTTCATCGATGCCGGGAGGGAGGCACGGATCGACTTTAAGTTCCGCTCCAAAGCTGCCAGATCGATTTCGGCCCAGCAGCGATGAGGAATTGGGGTGATGTGATCCGAGCTCATGGCGTGCGATGAATTTGTGGCACCCATTGTTTATAGCTGGGTTCGGTGTGCAGATAGGCATCGGGATTATCTGTCGGCGTGAATAACGGGTCGTCGCCCACTTTGGGCAGGAGCTCTGCGAGATCGTAAGATGTCGTCGTGGTGTTTTCCGGTAAAGCAGACCAATGACGGAATCCTTCGGGAATCAAGAGACGGCCGGGTAACTCGGTGGCTTCGACTTGTCGAATTGGTTCTCCGCGAGCTTGGCAGTGCCAGCGCTCTCGTCGCGCATCGGCGATTATACAGACTTCCGAGCCTTTGAGGGCCGCAGCGACGAGTTCGAGGCTGTGATAAGAATAGGTCGCGCGTGGCGAAAGCACGTTCCATGTCCGAATGGCCATGGCTGAAGTGCGAATCCCTAGAATGGAGCCGGGGCCAGCGCAGAAGATGATCGCAGATACGTTGGTGGGGTTGATGGCAAGCTGATCGATACATGAGAAGATACCGGTGCCCGCCTCGGTATCGGCTGAGGCCCAGCGCGGGTCGTGCTTGCGCGAAATCAGGCCGACTTGGATACGGCTGGAAGCGGCATCAAGAAACAGGAGAGATGAGTGGGTATCAAGGAGTTGCCTCAGACTGGGCATAGGGCTCTATCAAAGGTCGCGAGGCGGGTTGCTGCAAGCGCGCAGAATCCATCATTGACCGGGTAGGGGCGAGGAGTAGGGTGACCAATTCTTTATATTAATCTCGTCATCTGAAATCTGTGAACGTCCAACTAAATTCCATCTCCGATACCCGTAAGAGCCTCGTCGCCACGCTCGATAAGAGCGAAGTCGATACCGAGCACCAAGCCGTGTTGAAGGAGTTTACCAAGCAAGCACGCATCCCTGGGTTTCGCCCTGGAAAGGCTCCAGCAGCGATGATCGCCAAGCGTTTCGCCAAGGATATCGCTGAGGAGTTCAAGCAGAAGGTCACCTCGAAGGCTTACCGTGAGGCCCTGGAAGAGCATAAGCTTGATGTTCTCAACATCGTGAATGTTGAGCCGGGCACGATCGAGGCAGGTTTGTCTGCCGCAATCATAATCACGGTCGATGTGCGCCCGGAATTTGAGTTGCCCGAATATAAGGGGCTGAAAACAGAAATCACTTCGACCGACGCGACTGACGATGAGGTCGAAAAGGCGATCGATCAGCTACGTGGCGAGCGTTCAGAATTTAATGTCGCTGAACGTGAAGGCCAAAAGAGCGATTATGTGAAACTCTCTTACGAAGGTGCGATTGATGGCAAGGCGATCGCTGAACTCGTTCCGGACAAGCAAATCTATGGTAAAGTCCCACAAACATGGGAAGAGGTTGAAGGCGAACACGAAGGCGTGATCCCGGGCTTGGGTAAACACCTCGCTGGTCTTAAAGCTGGCGACAAAAAGGATGTGGAAATCGAGTTCCCTGCTGAGTTTGGAGCTGCACCTGATCTGGCGGGTAAGAAAGCTACCTACGCCGTGGAAGTGCAGGAAATTCGCGAACGTGTGATGCCTACTTTAGACGAAGCCTTTTTCAAAGCGAACCAAGCTGATGATCTCGAGGGCCTAAAGACCAACGTGCGTAATAATATCAAGATGCAGAAGGAGCAGCGTAATATCTCCGAGCAGCGTCGCCAGGTTAACGAGGCGATGTTGGCCGAACTAAAGTTTGATGCCCCTGAATCATTGGTCGAAACCGAGACGCAAAATGTGCTCCGCCAGTTTATCGAAGAGAACATGCGTCGGGGTATGCCTCAGGATCAGTTCGAGAAGGATAAGAATGAACTCACCGAGAATGCGAAAAAGGCAGCTGTTGGTAGAGTGAAGATGCAGCTCGCCTTGGCCAAAATCGCCGAAGCGGAAAAACTTCAGGTCGATGAGAACGATATCAATGGTTTCATTCAACGTGAAGCGATGCGCACGCAGCAGAAGCCGGATCAACTGGTGAAGGAACTTTCGAAGAATCGCGACGCGCTTCAGTCGGTGCAGCAATCCATCATTTTCGACAAGGCAGTTGATTTCCTCGTTTCTAAGGCTACGGTGACTACAGTTGAACCGAAGGCATAAATCCCAGGAATAACCAGTGAGCTATTACGTCCCTATTGTCCTAGAAAATACCGGTCGCGGTGAGCGATCGATGGATATCTATTCACGATTGTTGAAGGATCGTATCATTTTTATCGGCACGCCGATTGATGACACGGTCGCCAATCTCGTGATCGCGCAGATGTTCTTTCTGCAGATGGAAGATCCCAAGAAGGATATCCAACTCTACATCAATTCACCCGGTGGTGTTGTGACAGGTGGTATGGCCATCTACGACACGATGAATTTTCTCCAATGTGACATCGTTACTTACTGTGTAGGCATGGCGGCCAGCATGAGCACGGTATTGCTCGCGGCAGGAACGAAGGGTAAACGCTTCGCCCTGCCAAACAGCCGGATGATGATTCATCAACCTTCGGGTGGTGCGGGAGGCCAAGCGGCTGACATCACCATCGCGGCACGTGAGATTCTTCAATGGCGCAAAACGCTCAGCGAGGTAATCGCGAAGCACACCGGCAAAGATCCCGAGCAAGTCCAGAAGGATTCGGATCGCGACAACTATATGAGTGCTCTCGAGGCCAAGGAATATGGACTCGTTGATCATGTGGTGGAATCTACCAAGGAAGCTGAAAATATCTCGGTCCAACCAGCTGCTTGAGACCGATAGCGATAGATCGACATTTACCGCGAATCTAACGACTTTACGCCATGGCTAAATCCTCACGCATGACCCTCTGTTCTTTCTGTGGTAAATCGCAGACTGAGGTGAAGAAGATTATCGCAGGACCTGGTGTGTATATTTGCGACGCGTGCGTGAACGTTTGTAAGACGATTATCGACCGCGAGGTAAAGGCACCGGAAGAGACAGATGGTGAAAGCAAACCAGCGTTTCGCTTAATCATGCCAAGCGATATAAAGAAGACTCTGGATGATTTCGTGATCGGGCAAGATCACGCCAAGAAGGTGCTTTCGGTGGCGGTCTACAACCACTACAAGCGACTCAACTTTGATGCTCACCAACCCGCGAGCGATGGCGTCGAGCTCTCACCTGAGTTTAGCGATGTTGAAGTGGAGAAGAGTAATATCCTGCTGGCTGGTCCAACTGGCACAGGGAAAACACTATTGGCCCGTTCATTGGCCCGTGTGCTCGATGTGCCCTTTGCCATTGCCGATGCCACGACTTTAACCGAGGCCGGTTATGTTGGCGATGACGTGGAAAATATTGTCCTGCGTCTTCTGCAAAATGCGAACTACGATGTGAAACGAGCTGAATGCGGGATCATCTATGTGGATGAAATCGATAAGATCGGGCGCAAGACGGAGAACGTTTCGATCACCCGAGATGTTTCCGGGGAAGGTGTGCAACAGGGACTGCTGAAAATTTTGGAAGGTTCGGTTTGCAATGTGCCACCGCAGGGCGGACGTAAGCATCCCAATCAGGAGTATGTTCAGATCAACACAGCCAACATCCTGTTCATTTGCGGGGGGGCCTTTGCCGGACTGGATGATATTGTTAAACGACGTCGTGGTCACAATTCGTTGGGCTTTGCCTCAGCTGCGACTCGCCAGGAAGAAGCCCTGACGGCCGAGCAATTGATGAAAGAGATCGCGCCGGAAGATCTGGTGCGTTTTGGAATGATCCCCGAATTTATCGGCCGCTTGCCGGTGATCTCGGTGCTAGATCAATTATCGATTAAGGATCTGGAGAAGGTTTTGCTCAACACGAAGAACGCCATTGTTAAGCAATATACTAAACTGTTTGCAATGGATGGCGTGCGACTGCGCTTTACGCCTGACGCGATCAAAGGGATCGCTCAGAAGGCCGTTGATTTGAAGACGGGAGCCAGAGCTCTTCGCTCGATCATGGAGACTATCATGCTCGAAGTGATGTATGAAATTCCGCAACGCGACGATGTAGAGGAAGTAGTGATTGATGCCGCGGCGGTGGCAGGAAAACGTCGCCCCACGATTCGTCGCACGAAGAAAGTTCAGGCTCGAAAAGACGCCGCGTAATCCAAGAGCCTCTGCCAACAAAAAAGCCCCGCGATTAACTGCGGGGCTTTTTGTTGGATGAGTAATTAAATTTACCAGTGAGCGTAGTCCCCTTTTTCGAGAGACTTCGCGAATTCAACTAAGAGGAGGATGGTGCGCTCGATATCCTCAAGATCGACCATTTCGCTTGGCGTATGCATGTAGCGCAATGGCACACTGATTAATCCGGTAGCAACACCGCCGCGTGCCGTCTGGATTGCACGGGCATCTGTGCCGGTAGGGCGAGGGTCAGCTTCGAGTTGATAAGGGACCCCAGCTTTTTTAGCGGCATCGAGGAGACGTTGATAGATCTTTGGGTTGATGTTAGCGCCACGACAAATGATGGGGCCGCCACCGAGTTTCGTTTCGCCATACTTACGATTATCGCAATCAGGGTGATCGGTGGCATGACCGACATCGATTGCCACCGCGATGTGCGGATTAACTGCATGGGCTGCCGTAGTCGCACCACGCACTCCGATCTCTTCCTGGGAAGTCCCTGCACAGACGAGCTTGGCGGCGAGGTTGGCCTTTTCCTTGGAGAGTCGAATCAATGTTTCCCCCACGATGTAGGCACCGGCCTTGTTGTCGAAGGCGCGAGCGGCACCGACACTACCGTTGATGAGTTGCAGCTCATGATCGTAGGTAGCGACATCGCCGATGGCTACTCGCTCGTGCGCTTCGGCTTTATCGGCGACAGCAATGTCGATCCACATTTCGTGTTTCTCGGGGACTTTCTTGCGGTCCTCAGGAGTCATAAGGTGAATCGCACGTTTGCCGGTAACTCCGACCACGGGGCCATTGGCCGTTTGAATAATGACGCGCCGTCCGGAAACCACTGTCAGATCATGACCACCAATGGTGTCGAAATAGAGAAATCCTTGTTCGTTGATATAGGTGATGATGAGTCCGAGTTCATCGAGATGTCCCGCGAGCATGAGCACGGGATCGCCTTCAGGGTTTAGAGTCGCAATCCGATTCCCCATAGGGTCATTCGTGTAGGCATCGGTGGCAGGTTTAACATGCCGATCAAAGACCGTTTGAGCTTCCGACTCATATCCCGAAGGAGACTTCGCCTGGAGCAGTTCGTTAAGGAAAGTAGGGACTTGGTAGTTTTGCATGAAAATAGAGCCAGTGGAGTTAGGGTGAATGGTAAAGCGTGGAGCTCACTCTATAACGGTTGGTTTGAAGATGTAATCGTAGTTAGCTGTCGGTGTTTTTGGTGCAGTGCTATCAATCGAAGCTATTTTGTAGTGAAGTGGAGGCAGGATTTCCATGATCCCATCTATTTCGTCTTGGCTATGCATACCGATTACAAGTGTAGGGCGGTGTTTTCGTATTGTATCCTTAGCTCCTGATAGTGCCTTGTGGCCATGCCCCTCGACATCAACTTTGATGAAATCAGGAGGAGATATTTTCTCACCCGCGACGAGATCGTCGAGTCGCACCGTGGCGACATCCGCCGTTTCGATAGTTTCGTTTCAAGTTTTATTCTCATAGGCGAGGTGCGAACTCGTGGTTTCCATCCCTTCATAATAACACATGCGCTGTTGCCCATGGCTATCACTTACGGCGCAGGGGAATATGTAAACGTGATCTAATTTATTGCGAGCGACATGAAGTTTCAGCCGTGAAAAGCTAAGAGGGTTTGGCTCAAAGGCAGCTACTGAACCCGTGGGAGCAATTCGCAGTCCTAAACCCACAGCGTAGATGCCATAGTGGCTGCCGAGATCCCAGACGTGGAGTCCCTTCCAGTTTTCAAATAATCTGGGCATCTGCTCTTGCTCCTCGGCTTCATGCGTTCCCCTCCAATAGGAGGTCCATAGGTAGAGTGACCATCGTGCTCCTTTGGCGACGCCACTCTTAACCCGAACGAGAAAGCGTCCGATGAATGAATTGGCTATGAGCGTCAGCAGAGAATTGGACATATTAGGCGGACGATATTTTTTCAGCAATATCTTCCAGCGGGTAAGTGATAATCTCAGCTAACGTAGGGTGATACCAAGGAGCGCGCAGCATATCGAATACGGTTGCTCTCATGGCGAGTGGAGTGGTGAAGCAATGGATGAGTTCGCCGGCGTCTTTCCCGACAATTTCGGCACCGAGGATTCGCCCTTTGCTGGGTTCTGCGAATACCTTCACGTAGCCATATTTGGCCTCCATGAGTATCGATTTCCCGTGATCATCGAAAGGGTAGGATTTGGCGAGGTAGGGGATGCTTTCGGCTTTCAATTGAGACTCGTTTTTTCCGATTGTCGCGAGCTGAGGATCGGTGAAGACGACTCCCAGCAGCAGGTCGTAATCTATGGGTTTCAATTTACGAATCCCGTGGGCGTGCCTGGCGGCGAGTTCACCTTGTTGGATAGCTACGTGCACGATTTCATGGGGGCCTGAGCAATCACCTGCCGCATAGATATGTGCTGCTGTTGTTTGCTGCCAGCGATTCGTGATGATTTGCCCACTGCTTCTGGTATTCACGCCTGCTGCTTCTAGCTGCAGATTAGCTGTGTTGGGCGAACGTCCCAAGGCATTAAATCCGTGGGCTGAGCGCCGTGTGATGATTTTATCCTTATGCTTAAACTTCACGCTAAAGCCCTGAGCTGTTTGTTTTACTTCCCGTAGCTCGGTTCCGGTAAACAGTTCAATGCCTTCATCACTAAATGCCTTCTCGACCACCTCGGCGGCTTCGAGTGAGTGGTCACGCAGGATGTGCTTGCTTCGCTGTATCTGGATCACACGCGATCCGATGCGGTTGAGGAATTGGGTCAGCTCGCATGCGACGATGCCACCGCCTAGCACGATGACGCTTTTCGGAATGAAATCTAAATTCAGCACCTCATCGCTGGTCCAGAAATTGGCTTCCCGAAGACCAGGGATATCAGGAGTGCTAACAGAAGACCCGGTGCCGATCAGGAATTTCTTAGCTCGCAGTTTAGTCCCGTTACTGAGTTCAACAGTATGCTTATCAATGAAACGGGCCCTGTGTTGATGGAGATCGAATTTGGCGTTTTTGATCTGCTTCTGGCGATGTGAAGCGAAGTCTCCGATGATTTCCCGTTTGCGGGCGTGGACCGCTTTCATATTAGCGCGAGCTTGTGGGATGGTGAGACCGAATTTCCTGCCCATTTTCGCATGATGAAGCACATCGGCAGCGTAGAGTAGAGTTTTGGAGGGCATGCAACCACGAAGGATACACAGTCCTCCCAATTCTTGAGCGCCATCGATGACAGCGGTTTTCATACCTTGTTCTGTGCTGACTCTGGCAGCGTTGAACCCAGCAGAACCACCGCCGATGATGGCGAAGTCGTAATTAGTATCTTTTGAATTCATATAGGCGAGTTGCTGGAAAATGATTGATGGCTGCTATAACCACAAGTTGGGTAGAAGTATGCGATCTATCGCTCGCAGTTGTGCCCGAATACGTCGGCGTAATCCTTGATAACTGGAACCATTGGCCGCGATTCCTACAGCTTCACAGCTACACGGCCAGCGGAGGATTATTCCTTTGTGACCACGCATCTGAATCAGACGATCAAAGAGCATAGGTTCTATGAATTGGAGTCTATTCCACGATGGAGCATGGCTGTTTTCATCCTCTCAACCACTTCAGCGCGAGATGCTGGAGATTGGTTCGTTCCGACGATTCCTACGATACCGCACATAGGTTAAGGCTTCGCCCCTTCGCTTCTTCTCGTAAGCGACTCACGTGACTGGATTGGGGTAGGTTTACCCATTGAATGGTATAGGGATAAAGCCCTATATTAAGTAAACGCTAAGGATTCACTACAGTTGCGCAAGTCTGTTGATAACTATGCAGTTTTACACGCAAATTGAGTCGCTGACCTCTTTAGATTTGGAATCGCCAACTAGCTGCTCAACTAGGACTAAGCCGAATTCCAGCGCCGTGCCGGCACCTCGTGAGGTGAGCACATTTCCATCAAGCATCACTTTTTCGTTCGAGAGGATCGCAGCGAGTTCGTTGCCTACTGAAAAATGCGCTGTATAGCGCTTGTCTGTGAGCACTCCCGCATCGTGCAAAACCGTTGGGGCTGCACAGATCGCGGCGAGTAATCTTTTGCTAGCATGTTGTTTGAGAACGATTTCGATCACTCTATCGCTGGCACGAAGATGTTTCACCCCTGGTCCGCCGGGAAGGAATACGCAGTCGTAATCATCCGAGTTTAGATCGCTGAGGTTGGCATCGGTATGAAGGGTGATCCCCATTTTACCTGTAACGTGCTTGCCGTCCTCCAAAGCGGCGAGCGTCACTTCGACCCCGGCTCGGCGGAGTAGATCGATAGGGGTGATCGCTTCGATTTCTTCAAAACCTTCAGCGAGGATTGCGAGAACCTTGGACATGGCTTTCATGGAAAACAAATGTCACCTTCTACGCACCGTTTTTTTGATAAAAAGCACCTCGTCGTTTTTGGGGCCGGTTATGTGGGCGGAGAGCTCGCGCGGCAGGGAGTCGCTCGTGGCATGCGTGTGACGGCTCTCAAGCGCAATCTAGAGAAAGCAGAGTATTTGCGAGAAGATGGGATTGAGGTGATCGAAGGAGATTTGGCGAACTATGGGTGGCATCCCAAGATAGCAGGCAACGTTGATTTTGTGCTTAACTCCGTGAGCTCTGGCGGCGGCGGTGTGGAGGGTTATCAACATAGCTATGTGGATGGAATGCGTTCAGTGATCGAATGGGCAAAGCACAGAGAGGTTGGCAGCTTCGTTTACACGGGAAGCACATCAATCTATCCGCAAGACGATGGAGCAGAAGTTTCCGAGTCAGATGAAACGGGCACCGGTAATGAGCGCACAGCACGACTGTTGGATGCAGAGAAACTTGCCCGTGAATCGGACGCATTTACGCGGTGTTTTATTTTGCGACTCGCCGGTATTTACGGTCCAGGCCGCCATCATGTGCTAAATCAAATTCGCGCCGGTGGTGCTTTGGCGGGGCGAGGTGATCATCGAATCAACCTGATTCATCGTGATGACATCTGTCGTGCGATCTGGTCTACATTCAGCGCGCCCGATGAATTGCTAAACGAAGTGTTCAATGTCTCCGACGATTCCCCTGTGACTAAGCGTGAACTCGCGGAGTGGTTGGCCTCGCGGCTGCAATTGCCTTGTCCGGTTTTCGATCCTGAACTTCCTAGTGTGCGCCGTCGCGTTGTGCCTGATCGGGTGATTGTTAATCGCAAGATCAAGGAAATGGTTGGCTGGCGTCCGGAGTTTCCTGATTACCGAGCAGGCTACGAAGCCATCCTCGCCGCACTCTAGCCTTGCAGCCATTACGAGGCGCGAGCCAATCTCAGGTTTTTAACTCAATATAATTATGGTCGGTGTAGGTAAATTACTCAAACAAGCACAGAAAATGCAGCGCGGTGTCGAAGCTCTTCAGACCGAGCTCGATGCCAAAGAAATCGACGTCACCAGTGGCGGTGGTGCTGTGAAAATCAAGATCAACGGCAACGGTAAATTTCTGTCCCTTGAGATGGATCCCGAATTGCTGAAGGAAGATGCCAAGTTGATCTCCGAAACACTGCTCCTCGCGGTGCAGGATGCGGCGAATCAATCTAAGGAATACAACGATACTGAGATGCAGAAAGTGACCTCAGCCTTCCAGATGCCCGGCTTCATGTAAGGCTAAGAGCAGCAGGTCTGCTCAGAGGTGCGGATCGGATTGAATAAATCCAAAATCCAAAATCGAAATTCAGAATTCCAAAATTCCATGACCCCCGCATTTGAGAAACTCCAAAAGCAACTCAAGCAGTTGCCTGGAGTGGGATATCGTTCTTCGGAGCGCATCGCGCTGCACCTGCTCGTCGAGAAACCCGCGCGGCTGCAATCATTAGTCGCCGCGATGCAAGATGCGGCGCAAGCGGTTCACCGCTGCTCGCGTTGCGGCAATCTCGCAGAAGACGAACACTGCGCGATTTGTGTCGACGAGCGTCGGGACCATTCGCAGGTTTGTGTGGTAGAGCACGTTCCTGATCTGGTCGCGCTTGAACGTAGCGCAGCCTATCGCGGAGGCTACCATGTGCTGCACGGTAAACTGTCACCAATTCATGGTGTCGGCCCCGATGACCTTAATTTTTCCTCGCTTATATCTCGTTTAGAAAACGGCGAAATCAAGGAACTGATTCTCGCCTTGTCCAACGATGTTGAGGGTGAAGCGACCTGCCACTATTTGACCGAGCAGTTGCCCAAAGAACGAGAGATTGAAGTGAGTCGAATTGGTTTTGGGCTGCCGAGTGGCGGTGGAGTTCTCTATGCCGATTCTGTGACACTGAAGAGCGCTCTGGATGGACGGCGCGGCTATTCGTGATTGCGGGTATTGGACTTTTTCGCTGTAAACAACTCTTCAGATTGCGGGCGTAGTATATCGGCTATTATGCGTGCTTCCCAAGCATGAGAGGCGGGTTCGACTCCCGCCGCCCGCACCATGCTTCGCTCGCGTAGCGTGCTACGCATAGCACAGCCATCCGATCCCAGTAATATCCCATGAAAGAATCCCGTCATCCGCATCCTCATATCGATCCGCGCCAACCTTGGGATCGGAGCCAGCCCCAGACAAACCCTCCGGTCTTCGCCTGGAAGCCACCGCCGGGTGAAGTGACCATTCACATCTCCGGGACTCATCCTCCGGTCTATCAAACGATCTCCGTTGGTGATCATGGTGGGTATAATCTCTTGATCGCAGCAGATCCTGATTTTCGCGAATTGATCCACAATGTTACTGGATTGCAGGACCCGGTGTTTCTACCGGAGAAAGCATTTCCAGCCGGAAGCTATTGGTGGAAATGGACAGCGGGTGAAGCGACTTCTGAGGTCTTCGAATTCTGCATCGATGAAGGTGCGGTTACTCTCGAAGTGCCGCAAGTTGATGAATGGTTGGTGCGATTGCCAGCGGCGCATCCTCGAATCCAAATTCGGCCCGAAGAACGAGATGATTTACAAAGCTCCCTGGAAACTACGCGACAGGATGAACTGGAGGTTCTGATTGAGGATGCGGAATCGCTGCTCGCGCAATCTCAGGAGATTGACGAACCGGCATTTCTGCCGGATCGCAAAATCGATTACGCGGCTTTCTGGAAAATTTGGTATCCCACGATGTGGGGCACGCGACGTTTCATGAAAGGTGCTGAGGTGCTCGGTCTCGCCTACTTAGCGACAGGAAATGAGACCTATGGTCGGGCTGCCTGTGAGCGTATTTCGAGTATCTGCAAATGGGACCCCAAGGGTTCATCTTACTTAGGTCACAATGACGAAGCGCACATGTCGGTTATCTGGAATGGCCCCGTCGCTTGTGATTGGGTTTGGGATCTCTTTACGGATGAAGAACGAGCATCCGTCATCGAACGATACCGGCGTCGGGGCGAACTTACCTTTGAGCATATGCATGATCAAGGGTGCTACGGAATTACTCGCTTTGATTCACATGCAGGTCGGGAAATTGTCTTCCTCGCGCAACTCGCCTTTGTCTTTCACGATCACATTCCGGAAGCGCGCAAATGGTTGGAGTGGTTGCGGCCGGTTTTGTGCGGCATTTGGCCGGTCTGGGCTGGTGATGATGGGGCGTGGTCTGAGGGCATTTCCTACAGTAATCCCTATGTTTCAATCATGAGTCGGTTTGCCACGATTCTGAAGAAAGGAACAGGTATTGATCTTTATAAGCGTCCGTTTTGGAAGAACTACGCGCGTTGGAAACAAGCGGTGTTCCCGGCCTATGCGGAATGGATGGGCTTTGGGGATCACTCTGAGCGTTGGGAAATAACCTGGGTCGTAAACGCTGATCTTTCGGAGCTCATCGCGCGTGAAACTAACAGCCCCGAGTTTCTGCCCTACGTGGCTGAATTTAGACGCGAAGCAGCTCTTTCGGAGAAAACACCGAGTGAACGATTCATGGGCAGGGTAAACCCGACCTTGTTTCTCGTGCCGCCTATTTCGGAGACGAATTCTTCCGAAGTGGACGACTCAAATGAAGAAAAAGTGAGTCATGTTTTTCCAGCAGCTGGTTGGGCGTCTGTTCGCACCGGGATGGTTCAGCAGCATGATGATGTGGCGTTTATTTTTCGATCTTCTCCGTTCGGCTCTTTCAGCCATTCGCATGCGAATAATAATGATTTTATCATCCATGTGGGCGGCAAGGTCATGGCCATGCCTTCTGGATATTACGGCGGTTATGGTTCGGCGCATCATGCTCATTGGGTTTGGCACACGAAGGCTAACAACTGCGTGACTCTTTCAGATGCCTCACAGTTGATGCGTTCGCTGGAATCACGCGGCTATGTGGAAGCGCATTTTGAGAACGAGCATCTGGCGTATTTCCAGGGCAACGCCGATTTGAGCTATCGTCTCCAAGCGCAGCGCTGTCGTCGCCACGTGATCTTCGTGAAATCGCAGAATTACTTCGTGCTCGTCGATGAGTTTATTGCTCAGCCAGAAGTTACTTCATCGGTGCAATGGAATATCCATTCGTGGAATAAGTTTGTAGTGAGCGATGACCAGAAACGCTTTAAGATCACCCGTGAGGATAGCACTCTCGATGGGGTTTTTCTCTATCAGCATGAGTCGTTTATTACTGTGAGCGAAGGTTGGGATCCTCCGCCAGGGAAGGGGAAGCCTAACAATCAATGGCATAATCAATACCATCTCCGCTTCACGCCGACCGCATATGATTCCAAACGTAATCTCGGTGTGATTCTCGCGCCGAGTTATCCGGGGCATAAATCACCGGAAGTAATAAGCAAACGAGAGGGCGATGCCGAAATCGCGAACGTCGGTGGCGATTTGATCGCCATTAATCAGGCCGAAGAAATGGAAGTCGCTGGATTGACGACCAGCGCTCTCGCCATCGTTAGCACTTCAGGAGCAACCTACGAAATCACGGTTGCAGGGATTAGGCTTAGATAGAAGTAATACTCTAGTAGTCGCTCATGACGGCCCACATGATCCAAGAGAGTCCGATGGTTAGAGAACCACACCTGAAAGGCCGTAGACTAGCATGGCGATATTGGGCAGGAGGGCCATTGCCCCACAGATCAAACCGTTTCCCAAGATGAGCGATATCACATAGTCTTTTCTTTTACGCGTAGGCTTCTTGTTCAGAACGAGAGGCTTTTCGTGTTTGGCCTCTTCCTTTCGGTTCTGCGCCAAGATTTCGTGCACGCTCGGTGGCGGTGTATCATCTTGAGATGCTGGCTTATTGATTGTCTCGAAGCTCTTCGGCTTGTAGACGAATTTCGGTTTTTCCTGTTCCGAAGAGTCGTTCATCTGAAAGCAGATTAGATCAGACCCTTGATCACGCTTCAGCGATGACGGGTTTCTCGGTTTGGCTCCAGCGCTTGAGAATGCGGGCACGAATAGCGTCTGGGGAGAGGTCGTAGGCTTCGCGGAGGATGTCGATGCTACTGCCGTGTTCGACGAACTTATCCGGCCAGCCAATGCGCTCGACCGAAATCAACGTATTGGATTCTTGCAAAGTCTCGATGACCGCGCTGCCGAAACCACCGGTGATCACGTGATCTTCCATGGTGACGATCAGAGGCGAGAATTTGGTCTGTTTTAGCAGGAGAGTCTTGTCGAGTGGCTTGGCGAAACGTGCGTTCACGACGCCGACTGAAATTCCTTCTTCGTTGCCGATTTGCTCGGCGAGTTTAAGCGCGAGATCAACCATGGGACCGAGTGCCCAGATTTGTATCTGCGTGCCTTCGCGAAGCACTTCAGCTTGTCCGAAAGGGATGACTGCGGGTTCATCTTTGATCGTAACTCCGACTCCAGCTCCACGTGGATAGCGAATGAATGCTGGGCCAGCGTGGTTGATGCATGAGTGCAACATATCGACGAGTTCGTCTTCATCCTTGGGCTGCATGACGACGGCATTGGGCACACAACGCAGATAAGATAAATCGAATAATCCGTGATGGGTAGGACCGTCGTTGGCGGACAGTCCCGCGCGATCCATGCAGAATGTGACTGGCAGATTTTGCAGGCAAACATCGTGGATGATCTGATCGTAAGCGCGTTGCAGGAAAGTAGAATAGATGCCGACGACAGGGCGGATGCCTTTGGTCGCAAGACCGGCGGCGAAGAGCACGGCGTGTTCTTCGGCGATTCCGACATCGAAAAACTGCTCTGGAAGCGCTTCTGCCAGATGGCAAAGTCCGGTGCCGCTAGGCATGGCTCCCGTGATCCCGACGATATTTGAGTCCTGAGTGGCAAATCGGGTGAGTGCGTGGCCGAAAACATCTTGATAGTTCGTCGCAATGGGCGCATCCGATTTGCGGCTCTCACCGTTTTCCGCATCGTAGGGGCTCGCGCCGTGAAATTTTTCCGGACGTTCAATCGCGGCCTGAAGCCCTTTGCCTTTCTTGGTGATGACGTGAATCAGGATCGGAGTGTCGCATTGTTTGGCGAATTCCAGATTCTTTTCGAGCTCTTCGATATCGTGGCCGTCAATGGGGCCTAGATAGCGCAGGCCGAATTTCTCGAAGAGACTGGACTCGACGAAGAAGTCCTTCGTCTCGCGTTTCCACTTCATGTAGACACGGTTCATGTGTTCTCCCCCTGGCAGACCTTTGAAGAACTTTTTCAGATCGTGATGAACTTTATTGTAAGTCGGGTTGGTGCTCAGGCGATTGAGATATTTAGCCATCGCGCCGACGTTTTTGGCGATCGACCACTGGTTATCATTGAGGATGACGATGAGTCGCTTGGTCGAAGCGACGACATTGTTGAGTGCCTCCATCGTGACACCGCAGGTAAACGCCGCGTCGCCACAGACCGCTACGACATGTTCATCCGTGCCTTTGAGGTCGCGGGCAGTAGCCATCCCCAAAGCCGCGGATAACGCAGTGCCGGCGTGGCCCGCGCCAAACGCATCATGTTTGCTTTCACTGCGATAGAGGAAGCCGCTCGCGCCGCCGGTTTGGCGAAGTTTGCGGAAGGTTTCCCCATTGCGCCCAGTGAGCAGCTTATGGACGTAACCCTGATGGGAAACGTCGAATACGAATTGATCCGTGGGTGTCTCGAAAATACGGTGCAGCGCGATCGAGAGTTCTACCACGCCTAGATTCGGTCCCACATGACCACCGGTAGCTGAGGTGACGGCGATGATCTCATCGCGGATTTCCTGAGCGAGTGCAGGCAGTTGCTCGGGGGTCAAGGCTTTGACATGATCTGGGCCTGAGATGCCGGAAAGTAGGTTGTCAGAAGGGACGAAAGAAGAGTCGTTCATTAACGTAAAAAGCAAGCAGGCCAAAAATTAGTCTTCGTCGCCAGTCTCAAACTTAGAAAAAGATATCCTGTCTTTGGATTTCTTGAGTTCTTCTATTTTCAACTCCGCCGATTTGAGCCGCGATTCGCAGGTTTTAAGGAGATGATTGCCTTCCTCGAATTTGGCGAGGAGATCAGCCAGAGGCACATCGCCAGCTTCCATCGATTCGACGATGGCTTCAAGTTTGGTCAGGGCGTCCTCGAATGAGGGCTTAGCGTCTTTAGCTTTCACGTGTCCAAGATGCGAACCGATCGGGGCATTTCAACTAATCTTTGGGCTCGCGACTCGGAGGATTTTGCATGCACTGGGCGAATGTCACCTGTGTTATGGATTGTCGCTGGTTTGATTCTGCTGCGTTTGGTTGGGGAGTGGATATTGTCTGCTCTCAATCGAGCCGAAGTGCGGCGCAATGCCGATCAGGCTCCACCTGCCGTCGCCGCGATCATGGATGAACCGACTTATAAGAAATCGGTTTCTTACACTTTGGAGCAGTCGCGCTTCGAGCAGTTGTCCGAATTTTATGATACTCTGGTCTTGGTGCTCGTGGTTTTCGGCGGGGTGCTACCATGGGTTTTCGGACAGATGGTAAGCTGGGGAAACACAGATGCGGTTTGGAATCGCACCTTGTTTATTCTGGTCATCGGGGTGCTGCTTTCAATTCCGTCGCTGCCATTTGAATGGTGGGCACAATTCCGACTGGAGGAGAAATTCGGATTTAACAAGAGCACCCCTGGGCTGTGGGTGAGCGATAAGCTGAAGGGATTCGCTTTGATGATGGTGCTCGGCTACGCGCTCATCTGGGTGCTGCTTTCGCTGGTGAATTGGGTGGGCCAATCATGGTGGTTGTGGGGTTTTGGGGTGCTGCTTGGGTTCCAACTCCTGATGCTGGTGCTCTACCCGAAATTGATCTTGCCGCTGTTTAACAAGCTGACGCCTTTGCCTGAAGGGGAGTTGCGCGATCGGTTGCTGGCATTGGGAGATCGCACGGGATTCAAGGCGCAGGCCATTCAAGTGATGGATGGATCAAAGCGATCGGGACATTCGAACGCGTTCTTTACCGGCTTCGGCCGTTACCGCCGGATCGTGCTCTACGATACTTTGATGAACCAATTGAGTGAGGAAGAACTCGAAGCGGTGCTGGCGCACGAAATTGGGCATTACCGCTGTGGGCATATCCCCAAAATGATTGCGATTTCCGCTGCCATGCTCTTGGGCGGATTCGCATTAATCGCGTGGCTGGCAAACAGCACTTGGTTTAACCCTGCATTCGGGCTTCCGCTGGGAGAGATCGCGCCATCCCTGTTGCTGTTCGGCCTATTGAGCGGTGCAGTGACGTTTTGGTTCTCTCCGATTGGAAATTTCTTTTCCCGCAAACATGAATATGAGGCCGATACCTTTGCTCGCGACGCGATGAAGAGTGGCGAGCCATTGTCAGGAGCGCTTCGCAAGCTCGCGCAGAAAAATCTCAGTAATCTGACGCCGCATCCGTGGTTCAGTGCGTTTTACTATTCCCATCCCACGCTCGTCGAGCGCGAAAGAGCGCTGCAAAACACGGAATGATATGAACCGAAGGTTTGCAGGGTTGGTTCTTGGTTGTCTGGCGATTTCAGTCGCGTCGGGCAGCGAGCTGACTCTCGCGACCTACAATGTTGAGAATTACACCGCGACGAATCGGGTGACGGCGGTGGGTTATCGTCGGGACTATCCGAAATCCGAAAAAGCCAAAGCCGCTCTGCGTCGAGTGATCGCGCACATGGATGCGGATGTGATTGTGCTGCAGGAAATGGGGCCGCGATCATACCTAAATGAGCTGCAGCGCGATCTGCGATCCGAAGGCCTCGATTATCCGTATGCGCATTTGGCCGAAGCGAAAGATGAGGTCAGGCATGTGGCGATGCTCTCGAAGCAACCGTGGCTTCGCGTGCAGACACATGCTGATCTAGATTTCAAATATTTCGAGGGCCGTGAAGTCGTGAAGCGTGGTTTGCTTGAAGCTGTTTTTGAAACGCCTGAAGGCGAGGTAACGCTTTGGTCAATGCATCTGAAAAGCCGCTATGCCGATCGCAAAGATGATCCCGATTCGGTTAAACGTCGTGCCGGTGAAGCGACAGCGATTCGCAATTTTATCCTGAAGAGATTCCCCGATCCTGAGAAAACGCACTATCTGATCATGGGCGATTTCAATGATGTGAAGCGCAGTGCTTCGGTGCGCTACATGAAGAAACGCGGATCGCATGTCATCAGCAGATTACTGTCCGCTAAAGATTCACGGGGTGACCATTGGACTTACCATTACCACCGCACCGATACCTATTCACGAGTCGATCACGCCTTGGTTTCCCTCGGGCTCTACGATTCGGTGAAGGGGAGAGAGGCTCGGATCTTCGATGGAGTC
>ERZ887849.1772-NODE-1772-length-19017-cov-33.834195_pt1 | contig 19017 bp, 18 predicted proteins | sample MGYA00521267_ERZ887849 | MGnify/ENA primary metagenome ERZ887849 (study PRJEB32303, sample SAMEA104408601) | aquatic metagenome | biome: Brackish water; feature: Pelagic; material: water | place: Baltic Sea | collected 2014-06-06T16:11:00 | depth 2,863 m ... | reverse complement strand
GAAAATAATTAGTATAAACCTAACAAATTTTTAAAAATTATTAATTTCATAAAATTGGGTGTTTAAAACTAATTAATTTCAAAAATTTATTGATTACCTAAAATAATTGGCAAACCATTTTTGCCAGAACCAATAACGATGACTTTACTGTTTGGAGATTCAGACAGCTTAACCGTTGCTTCAATCCCTTTGTCTTGAAGGATACGATCGTTAAGGGAGGCACTTAATATTCGGTTGGCATCCGCTTTACCTTTTGCTTCAATACGTACTTTTTCGGCTTCTTTATCGGCAGTTACTAATCTAAATTCATATTCTAACGATTCTTGCTCTTGTTTTAATTTACTCTCAATCGCATTTTTAATCGTGTTTGGAAGTTTTACATCTTCTACCAATACTCGTTTCACATTTAAAAATTGACCATCTAATAAAGTGACTACCTCATCAAGAATTTCTTGCTCAATTACATCACGCTTACTGGAGTATAATTGCTCAGGTGTATAACGACCTACAACACTTCTTGCTGCTGCATTGACTGCTGGATTTAAAAGTTCATTTACATAGTCTTCCCCTTTTGTTTTAATTAAACTTCCAAGGTTTTCATATTCTGGTTCATACCAAATTGTTCCATTCACTTTTACTTCGAGTCCATTTACGGATAAAACATTCATTTCATCTGAAATAGATTGTTGTCTTACTTTATGAATTAACATGCTGTTCCAAGGTGCCACAACATGAAATCCTTCTCCGTAAGTTTGTTCTGTATCAATACCATCTCCAAAACGCTCAAATAACACACCCCCTTCTCCAGGGCCGATCGTTACAGCAGTTTTAGAAATTAAAATAATAATTGCTCCTATTATAAAAATTATAGGAAGTCCAATTTTAGGCAAATTTTGCATTTTTTTTTGTTTTAAATTATTAAATAAGTCCGTTGTATTTTCTTGTAAACCATTCGATTGCTAAGCTTAATATAAGTACTAACAACCCAATTTTTATATCGATCAAAGGTACAATTTTTTTAATGATTTTTTGAATACTAGAAAACCGATTGTCGGAAATTAAGTTTGTTATTAATTGATTGGCTTCAGAATCATAATAAACTGCTCCTTCTGTGTTTGTTGCGAGTTGTTCTAGCTTTTGAACATTTGCATTGATAAATTGTTGTTCGATATTAAAATCTAATATTTCAATAGTCCCAAACGAACGATGCGTTCCGTTGTTTACACGTACTTCAAAAGAGTAGTTAGCAGGTTCTAATGTGCTTAAATTCACTACATAACTGTATTGATCCGCAATCATAGGGTACTCATAATACTGACCAGTAGATTTGTTTTTTAAGGATATTTGTAGCTGAGCATTTCGATTGGGTTCATAATTTTTATTAAAAAATTGGGCTGATATTTTTAGGTGTTCTGTTCCATCATAAATAGATTCATAGTTGACTAGCAGTCGTGTGTTTTGATTTTTGATGTTTAAATATTGAATCAATTTTGCCAAAAAAGCGTCAAATGCTTTAAAATTTTGATCTTCGAGGTAGGAATGCATGCGCCATTTCCACAAATTTTCAGCTAGTAAGACCGCCGTTCTTTGAGAATTATTTTCGTAAGTAAACCATAACGGTTCTTGGGTTGTTATCCCATTAATCGATTTAAACACCAAAGTTTCATGAGGGACGTTTATAGAGATACCCCCAAATTCGGTGGTTAAGGGTGGATAAGTGCTAAACTTATAATCATCTACAGAAAAATTATTAAAATCTGGATTGATAACTCCTTGATAATTTTCAACTTGTCCTGTAACCTCTTGTTTAAAATTAGATTGTATGGCGTTTAAAACCCCCCATTGAGTTTGGGTACCGCCTATAATAAAGGCGTTTAACTTTCTTTTTTCAATAAGGTCGAAAACCGTTTTAAAACGTTGGGTGGGTTGAAATAAAATCGCTAAATCATAGGATTCATGGGTTGCTAGATACTCTGTTGGTGAACATATTTTTACAAGCCGTTGCTTGTTTGATTCGATCGCTGCTTTTAAGGTTCCCAAATCAGGATGTGTCAACGAAGTTATTAAAGCAATATTGGTGTACTCATCAATCGTTTCAATAGCAAAAGATTTTTGATTATTGACGGTGTTTTTTTCGTTATCAATTGGAGTTAAACGAACTTTATACCGTTGTACTCCTACTTTATTGGACGCTATTTTAGGGGTTATAATTTTTGAATTTTGAGTTGCTGAAAACTGAATTTGCTCTTTGTAAACAGTTCGACCACCAGATTCAATTTTTAATTCCGACTGTACAGGATCCTCTCCAGAGTAAGAAGCAATAATTTCTAAAGGAAATTTATTATTTAAATAGGTGTATTTATTTACATTAATTTGTTGAATTTTTAAATCTGTATGGTAAATACTATCCCCCAATATAAGAGGGAAAATGACTTGTTTAAACTGGTTAGATGCAAATTCATAAGCGTTGCCAATAGTTTGATTTCCATCCGAAATCAGAACAATTGGAGCAATTTGAGAATCATAAAGCGACTCTAAATCTTTAACACTCTTAGTAATATTTGTTTGTGTATTCTCAAAATTGAGTGTAGGGTTCTGATTGATTTGTGCTCCAAAAGGATGCACTTTTATTTCATATTTAGAGGAAAGTTCTCTGTTATTTAGAAGGGTTTGAATCGTTTCAGATGCGATACTGTCTTTGTTTAAATACTTAATAGACTGAGAATTATCAACCAAAATAGCAAGTATTGGTTTAATTATTTTACTTTCTTTGTTTTCAAATTTTGGGTTGATAATCAAAAGTAATAATATGAAGATGGAAATGAACCTAAATCCTGCTAAACTCCAATGAAGATAGTTCTGTTTCGCTTTATATATATACTGAAAAAGCGCTATAAATAGCGCTAATAATCCAGATCCGATAACATATAAAATTGTTTGTATGGGCATAATAAATTAAGCTGTAAACAGCATCTTTCTACAAGGGGTTAAGTGAGCATTCCACCATCGACATTGAGTGTTTGTCCAGTAATATAACTGGATAAATCACTTGCAAGAAACACACATGCATTGGCAATATCTTCTGGAGTTCCTCCGCGTTTTAAAGGGATTCCAGCACGCCATCCTGCAACGGTTGCTTCGTCTAATTTGGCGGTCATTTCAGTTTCAATAAACCCTGGTGCAATCACATTACTTCTGATATTTCTTGACCCAAGTTCTAAAGCTACAGATTTTGAAAAACCGATAATACCCGCTTTGGAAGCGGCATAGTTTGTTTGACCAGCATTTCCCTTTACTCCTACCACCGAACTCATATTGATAATAGATCCCTTTCGCTGCTTTAACATCGTACGTTGCACAGCTTTAGTCATATTAAAAACAGACTTTAGGTTCACTTCAATCACCTTATCAAAATCCGCTTCCCCCATTCGCATGAGTAAGTTGTCTTTTGTAATACCGGCGTTGTTTATGAGAATATCAATCGCACCAAAATCTGCAAGTACATCTTCTGCTAATTGTTGTGCATCACTAAAATTAGCGGCGTTACTTTGATAACCTTTAATGGTAGTTCCAAAAGCTTGTAATTCTGTTTCTAAGGCTTTGGCTGCTTCAACAGATGCACTGTATGTAAATGCCACATTTGCACCATGCTGAGCAAAAACGGTGGCAATTCCTTTTCCAATTCCACGACTTGCACCAGTTATAATGGCTGTTTTCCCTTCTAATAGTTTCATGTATCTATATTTATTATTTTTAAAAGGTTGCAGGCAATTTTACAATTAGTCATACCCTTATGGACACTAATTTTTGCATGCTGGTTTTATATAATCCCTTCTAATGGTTAGACCTATAACAGCCCTAAATAATATTCATACCAAAGATAGTAAAATGGTTTCAAATAAAATTCCTTTAAATTTGATTTATGATTACGTTGTTTGTTGTTCTTTTTGATGTTAATTAAAGTCGGTAGACTTTGTGCAGCGGAATTTGTTTATGTGGGCACGAGTTACAAACTCGCGCCAGCGAGGGGTAATCTAAGTATACATTTTATTTGTAATATTGACAGCTATAACAGAAAAAAACCTCCCAATAAATTAGGAGGTAAGCTATTATTATATAAAAAGGATTCATTTACGCGAGAACTTCCGCGACTTTCTTTCCTATTTCAGCTGGAGAGTCCACAACATGAATGCCACATTCTCTCATGATTTGTTTTTTGGCTTGAGCGGTATCATCGCTCCCTCCAACAATGGCACCCGCATGGCCCATTGTACGTCCTGCAGGAGCAGTTTCTCCAGCGATAAATCCAACCACTGGTTTTTTACTGCCACTAGCCTTGTACCACTTGGCAGCATCGCTTTCTAGTTGTCCACCAATTTCTCCGATCATCACTACACATTCAGTTTCGGAATCGTTGATCAGTAATTCTAAAGCTTCCTTGGTGGTGGTTCCAATTATTGGGTCGCCTCCAATTCCAATCGCAGTTGTAATTCCTAAGCCTTGTTTTACCACTTGATCTGCCGCTTCATAGGTCAATGTCCCAGATTTAGATACAACACCTACAGTTCCTTTTTTAAACACAAAGCCAGGCATGATTCCTACTTTTGCTTCCTCAGGAGTAATCACCCCAGGACAATTAGGACCTACCAGACGGCAGTTTTTTGTGCTAATATAATTAAAAGCCTTAATCATATCGGCAACGGGAATACCTTCTGTAATTGTGATGATTACTTTTATACCAGCATCTGCCGCTTCCATAATAGCGTCGGCTGCAAAAGCAGGCGGTACAAAAATAATGGTGGTATCCGCTCCAACTTGCTTAACAGCATCTTGTACAGTATTGAATACAGGTTTTTCTAAATGCGTTTGACCACCTTTTCCGGGTGTTACACCTCCAACAACATTTGTGCCGTAGTCAATCATTTGAGAGGCATGAAATGTACCTTCACTTCCTGTAAATCCTTGAACGATTATTTTTGAATCTTTATTTACTAAAACACTCATATTGTTTTGATTTTATTATTTTGATTTTTGATGGTGCAAATGTAATTTTTTGAATGGGAATCTTAAAGGTTTTAAAGCTAAAATTTAAATGATACTTGTTTATTTTAAATCCTTAACAATCGCTGGTAATTTACGAAGTAATGCCAATTCTTTGAGTTTGGCTCGAGATTCCTCTATGGGGGTTCCAAAATATGTTTTTCCACCTTCAATAGATTTTGTAACTCCTGTTTGTCCCAAAATAACTGCTTTAGCTCCAATAGTAATTCCGCTGTTGGTTCCTACTTGCCCCCAAATTGTAACTTCATCTTCTATAATACAACAGCCAGCAATTCCAGATTGAGAGGCAATAAGGCATTTTTCTCCAATAATGGTATCATGCCCTACTTGAATCAAATTATCCAATTTTGTTCCTTTACCAATAGTGGTATCGCCAGTAACGCCGCGGTCAATCGTACATGAAGATCCGATATGAACATCATTTTTAATCACCACTCGCCCACTAGAGAGCAATTGATCATAACCTTCCGGACGTTTTTTATAATAGAACGCATTCCCTCCTAAAACAGAACCTGATTGTATGATTACATTATCTCCGATGATCGTATCATCAAAAAGGCTGACATTAGCATGGATTATAGAGTTTTTACCTATGACCACATTGTTTCCTATAAAACAATTGGGTTGAATAATTGTTCCGGCTCCTATTTTGGCGGAGTCAGAAATTGCTTTATGAGCCGCTTGAAATGGTTTAAAATGCAGAGTCAATTTATTGAAGTCTCTAAAAGGGTCGTCAGAGATCAACAATGCTTTTCCTTCAGGACATTCTACTTTTTTGTTGATAAGGATCACAGATGCTTTGGAAGTAAGGGCTTTGTCGTAATATTTGTGGTGGTCTACAAAAACGATGTCACCAGGAGTTACAACATGAATTTCATTCATACCCAAAACTTTAAATTTTGGATCCCCTACAAAGTCGCAATCAATTAGCGATGCTATTTCTTTTAGGGTGTGCGACTGAATAAATTTCATATTATTCTTTGATCCGTTCTTTATACGAACCTTTTGCTGTCTCTACTTTGATTTTATCTCCTTCATTGATAAACAAAGGCACCATAACCGTTGCTCCTGTCTCAACAGTTGCTGGTTTGGTAGCATTGGTTGCAGTATTGCCTTTAATTCCAGGTTCTGTTGCGGTGACTTCTAGAATCACACTCGCTGGTAAATCCACCGAAAGTGGTGAACTATCTTCAGTGTTGATGAGTACTGTAACAATTTCTCCTTCTTTCATTAGGTCAGGACTGTCTAAAACGGTTCTTTGGAGTTCAATTTGAGAATAATCGGCAGTGTTCATAAAATGAAAAGTTTCGCCGTCATTATATAAAAATTGATATTTATGTGTTTCTACACGCACTTCGTCAATTTTGTGCCCTGCTGAAAACGTATTGTCAATCACTTTTCCATTTGTAACACTTTTCATTTTTGTTCTTACAAATGCTGGACCCTTGCCTGGTTTTACGTGTAGAAATTCAATTATTTTAAAAATATCGTGGTTGTATTTAATACATAAACCATTTCTAATATCTGATGTACTTGCCATAAATGTGTTTAATTAGATTTAAAATATCCTTTCATGATTCCACGATGAGAATTTTTGATGAATTGTAAAATTTCATCACGTTCTGGAGTGGCTTCCATTTCAGCTTCAATAATTTCTGCTGCTTGAGAGTTGTTGTAGTTTTTTTGATAAAGTAATCGGTATATATCTTGTATTTCTTTGATCTTTTCCGAAGTAAAACCACGACGTCTTAGTCCAACAGAATTGATTCCTACATAAGATAAAGGTTCTCGTGCTGCTTTTACATAAGGAGGCACGTCTTTACGAACCAAAGACCCCCCTGTTACAAACGCATGATTTCCAATAGAACAAAATTGATGTACCGCTGTCATTCCTGCCAATACAACATGGTCACCTACCATGGTATGACCTGCTAAAGTACTATTATTAGAAAAAATACAATTATTTCCAACGGTACAGTCATGTGCAATATGACAGTAGGCCATAATCAAACAATTATCACCAATGACTGTTTTCATTTTGTCTGTAGTTCCACGATTAATTGTGACACATTCTCTTATGGTTACGTTATTACCTATTACAACCGTTGTATCTTCGTCGTCATATTTAAGATCTTGAGGCATTGCAGAAATGACGGCTCCTGGGAAGATATTACAATTTTTACCGATGCGAGCACCTTCCATTATTGTAACGTTCGATCCAATCCAAGTTCCTTCTCCGATTACAACATTATTATTGATTGTAGTAAAAGGTTCTATGACCACGTTTTTGGCAATTTTGGCTCCAGGATGAACATAGGCTAAAGGTTGATTCATGATGTTTGTTTTTTGATATAAAACGGATTTATTTAACTTTTGATATTTGAGCCATTAACTCGGCTTCAGCACATAATTTTCCATTGGCATAAGCATAGCCTTGCATGTGACAAATACCTCTTCTTATAGGTGTAATCAAAGAGCATTTAAATATAAGTGTGTCACCCGGAACAACTTTTTGTTTGAATTTTACATTGTCCATTTTCATGAAAAAAGTAAGATAGTTTTCTGGATCTGGAACTGTGTTCAATACCAACACCCCACCTGTTTGTGCCATGGCTTCAATAATGAGTACGCCTGGCATTACCGGTGCTCCAGGAAAGTGTCCAACAAAAAAGGATTCATTCATTGTTACATTTTTACAACCAATCACATGATTTTGTGATAATTCATAAACTTTATCCAAGAGTAAAAATGGAGGACGGTGAGGTAACATGTCCATTATGGCATTAATATCCATGAGGGGTTGCTGATTTAAATCAACATTAGGGACATTGTTTCTACGTTCCATTTTAATAATTTTTGCGATTTTTTTTGCAAATTGGGTATTCACAAAATGACCTGGTTTATTTGCAATTACTTTTCCCTGAATTCTAGTTCCAATTAGAGCTAAGTCGCCTATAACATCTAAAAGCTTATGGCGAGCCGCTTCATTGGGTGTATGTAAGGTGAGGTTGTCTAAAATTCCGTTTGCTTTTACTGAAATGGAATCTTTATTAAAAGCTACTTTTAAACGCTCCATGGTTTCTTTTGAAATAGGCTTGTCTACATAAACAATTGCATTGTTTAAATCGCCGCCTTTAATCAATCCATGTTCCAAAAGTGTTTCAAGTTCATGTAAAAAACTAAAGGTTCGTGAATTGGAAATCTCCTCTTTGAAGTCTGACAAATGTTGTAAGGTAGCATTTTGGGTTCCTAATACTTTGGTTCCAAAATCAACCATCGTTGTAATCTGATATTCTTCCGATGGTATTATTGTAATTTCATTCCCTGTTTCTTCATCGGAATAAGAAATGACGTCTTTAACTACAAATACTTCTCTAAAAGCTTCTTGTTCGATGGTTCCCACACTTTCTAAGGCTTCAACAAAATACTTAGAGGATCCATCCATTATTGGAGGTTCTGAAGTGCTTAATTCAATGATGACATTATCGATCTCAAGTCCTACAAGTGCTGCGAGTACGTGTTCACACGTTTGAATTGAGACACCATTTTTTTCTAAGCAAGTGCCACGTTGGGTGTTCGTTACTAGGTTTGCATCCGCTTTAATAATTGGCATTCCTTCTAGGTCAATTCTTCTAAAAGTGTATCCATTATTAACATCAGCAGGAAGAAAATTTATTTCAACTTCTAAGCCGGTATGAAGTCCTACGCCTTTTAAAGAAACTTTTTTAGAAATCGTAGTTTGTTTCGATTCAGATTTAATTATCATGACTTAAGGGTTTTTTCTAGTGCATCAACAGTCTTTACAATAGTTGGTAGGTTTTTGAAATGAATATAGGATTTGTAATAATCTCTGAAAGAAAATGCTGGGGTTCCTTGTAAAACTTCGTTGTCTTTAATCGTGTGTGCGATTCCTGATTGTGCTTGAATTTTTACATTATTTCCAATCTCAATATGTCCTGCAATTCCCACTTGTCCACCGATTTGACAGTTGGTTCCAATTTTAGTTGATCCGGCAATACCTGTTTGAGCAGCAATTACTGTATTTTCGCCAATAACCACATTATGGGCTACTTGAATTTGATTGTCGAGTTTTACACCCTTTTTTATGAGAGTTGATCCAAGAGTCGCTCGATCAATAGTCGTAGAAGCACCTATGTCAACATAATCTTCAATAATCACATTTCCAATTTGGGGTACTTTTTGATAGGCACCAGTGTCATCTGGTGAAAATCCAAATCCATCCGCACCAATCACTGCAGCAGAATTGATATAACAATGCGAACCAATCACACAATCAGAATAAACTTTAACGCCAGAAAACAAGGTTGTATGTGACCCAATAGTTACATTGTCACCAATAAAAGTGTTTGGATAAATTTTAACATGATCTCCAATCACTACATTTTCGCCGATGTAAGAAAATGCACCGATATAAACACCTTCGCCATAAGCAGCTGATTCCGATATAAATACTGGAGATTCAATACCTGATTTGTTGTTTTTTATATGGTTATAATATTCTAATAGTTTAGAAAATGAACTGTATGCATTTTCAACTTTGATGAGTGTAGTTTCTATTTTCTGATAAGGAATAAAGTCCTGTCCGATGATGGTTATAGAGGCTTGAGTTGTGTATATGTAGGGAGTGTATTTTGGATTAGCTAAGAAAGTAAGCGAGCCTTCAGCGGCTTCTTCAATTTTGGAAAGTGTGTGTACTTCAACATCCGAGTTTCCAACAATTTCTCCATTTAATATCTCTGCTATTTGTTTGGCTGTAAATTTCATCACTTGCAAAAGTAAAAAAAATTATCATAGAATATCCTTTGGAAAGCATATATAATGCTTCGAGACGGTTTTAGAGAGCACTTTTGAAGATAGATGATCGGATGCTTTTAAGATATCTAGTGTTTTCCCGTTTTTGTATAGAATCTTAAGACCACCCTGCTTGGGGTTGTAAGCTAGGTTTTCTACATGTCCATTAAACACAAAATAAGAAGCCTCATGAGCATCTAATACATATTTTGACATAAGGTTCTGTTTAATGAATTCTATTTTTGAGTCAGCAATAGGATTGTTTTTAAATTTGATTTTTAACAACGTTCTATTTAAAATCATCTCAGAAAGGTGTCTCAAAACAAAATCGTCATGGAATTGCCACAATTTTAAAGCCGACATAACATCGTAGTCATCTAATAACGAAAACTGATGAAGAGTGGATTTGTCAAAATTACTTGAGTTGGCGTTGTTACACAAAAAGAAAGTTAGGGCCGAACTCGCCTCTAGCTTCACTCCTTTTTGCGTCAATTCCTTGGCTCGTTTTAAAACACGCATAATCATTTGTTCTGCAACTAAACTTGTTTTGTGAAGATAGACTTGCCAATACATCAAGCGACGGGCCGTTAAAAATTTCTCAATAGAATAAATCCCTTTTTCTTCAATAACTAACTCATCGTTTATAACGTTCATCATTGAAATAAGACGTTCACTATTGATATTTCCTTCAGAAACTCCTGTGTAAAAACTATCTCTCTTAAGATAATCAGAGCGATCAATGTCTAGCTGCCCAGAAATGAGCTGTCCAAAAAAAGATCGAGGGTAGACGCCTTTAAACATTGATATCGCCATGTCAAGTGCGCCATTAAACTCTACATTCAGTGATTCCATAAATTTTAAAGAGATTGCTTCATGACTGATCGTTTCTACAATACTATGCTCCATCGCATGACTGAAAGGTCCATGACCAATATCATGCAACAAGATAGCGATGTATAACCCATTTTCTTCTGCTTCAGAAATTTTAACGTTTTTGAATCTTAAAATTCGAACTGCATTTTGCATAAGGTGTAAACATCCCAGCGCATGATGAAATCGGGTGTGGTGAGCACCAGGATATACAAGATAGGACAACCCCATCTGAGATATTCGACGCAAACGTTGAAAATATTTGTGAGCAATTAAATCAAAAATTAATGTGTTTGGGATTGTAATAAATCCGTAAATTGGATCGTTAAATATTTTAAGCTTGTTGTTCGTATTCAAACTTTATAGTGTTAAATTTACATTCTGAAACTTTCTATTAAAATTTCACATTGTAAAAATACTAAAACGAAAGGACTTCTTTTCTTAAATAAAAAAATATCATATGAGTACTATTAATATTTTATGGGTTGATGATGAAATTGAGTTTTTAAAACCTCATATCATATTTTTAGAACAAAAAAATTACAAGGTTACTCCATGTAAAAGTGGTACAGAAGCCCTAATTCTCATCAAAGAAAACGATTTTGATATTGTATTTTTAGATGAAAATATGCCTGGTTTATCTGGTTTAGAAACCTTATCGGAACTCAAGGAAATTAAAGCAACACTCCCCGTTGTGATGATTACCAAAAGTGAAGAAGAATATATTATGGAAGATGCGATTGGGAATAAAATTGCTGATTACCTTATTAAACCTGTCAACCCAAATCAAATTCTTTTATCTCTCAAGAAAAATTTAGATCATAACCGACTGGTTTCAGAAAAAATATCTTCCAACTATTTGCAAGAATTTCGTAAAATATCCATGAATTTAAATCATATTAATTCATTTGATGAATGGGAACAGCTTTATAAAAAATTAGTTTTTTGGGAATTAGAGTTAGAATCTTCTAACGATGCGACTATGATTGAAATATTAGACGCTCAAAAAATGGAAGCAAATCAGCAATTTGGACGTTTTATTGAGAAGTTTTATCCCCATTGGTTTGAGGACTACCAAGCACCAGTGATGTCTCATACCTTATTTAAAAATAAGATTGTAAAGGAAATTTCTACCTCCCAACCTACTTTACTGATAGTTATTGACAACTTAAGATATGACCAATGGAAAATATTGGAACCAACAGTAAATACATATTACAAAACTCAAGAAGAAAGTTTGTATTATAGCATTCTCCCAACAGCAACCCAATACGCTAGAAATGCTTTGTTTTCGGGCCTAATGCCTAGTGAAATGGAAAAATTATATCCGCAGTATTGGAAAAATGATACCGACGAAGGGGGTAAAAATTTATTTGAAGCCGAATTTTTAAATGCCCAATTAAAGCGTTTAAGTCTTTCCCATTTGAAGCATGAATATATAAAAATCACCAATTTAAAAGCAGGAAAAAAACTATCTGAAACCTTTAAAACAAAAGCAAATAATGATTTAACCGTTTTGGTCTATAATTTCGTAGATATGTTGTCGCATGCAAAAACCGAAATGGAAGTTCTTAAAGAACTTGCATTCAACGATAAAGGGTATCGATCACTTACAAAAAGTTGGTTTCAAAATTCCCCCTTACTCGAAATAGTTAAACAAGCAAAAGAGCTTAATTTCAAACTCATCATTACCACAGATCACGGAACAATCAATGTGAAAAACCCTTCTAAAGTCATAGGAAATAAAGACGCCAGTCTTAATTTGCGTTACAAAACAGGGAGAAGCCTTTCTTATGAAGAAAAGGATGTTTTAGCAGTAAAAGATCCCAAATCGATTTACCTCCCTTCAGCTGCGATGAATAGTACTTTTATTTTTGCTAAAGACAATCTCTTTTTTGCGTATCCAAATAATTACAATTATTATGTGAATTATTTTAGAAACACCTATCAACATGGTGGAATTTCTTTAGAAGAAGTCATCATTCCTTTTGTGGTTTTAAATCCTAGATAATATGACTATAAAACTACATTTCACTCTGGAAGAACTTTCCAAAACTGCTCAAAAAATTCTTGAAAATGTGCAATCAAAAACAGTATTGTTTTATGGAGAAATGGGGACAGGCAAAACAACGCTAATTAGTGCGATTGTCAAAGAAATGGGAGGAACCGAACCTGCTTCCAGCCCAACATTTTCTATTGTCAATGAGTATGAAGTTACGAATGATACCGTATATCATTTTGATCTTTACAGGCTCAAAACCCAAAATGAAGCATTAGACATGGGAATTGAAGATTATTTAAATTCTGATTCATGGAATTTTATCGAGTGGCCAGAAAAAATTGTAAGCTTACTACCTGAAAAAGTAACGGTTTTGGAGCTAACAGCTGCCGATGATGGGAGCAGGATTCTAAAACTCTCAGAAAAACAGTATTCTAACGATTAGTCAAAAATTAATTGTAAATTAGATACTTTATATTGAAGGCTATGCATAAACCAACTTCCCCCTTTTCAAGGGAACAATTGCTTCCAAAAGAAGAAACACTAGAACTTACAAAAGAAAAAGGTACCTTGTTTATTGGGATTCCTAAAGAAACCTCTTTTCAAGAAAAAAGAGTATGCCTCACCCCTGATGCCGTAAATGCATTGACCAGTAATGGCCATCGTTTACTAATTGAATCTGGCGCTGGAGAAAATGCCTTTTTTCAGGATCATGAATACAGTGAGGCGGGAGCTGAAATTTCTAATGACAGAGCAAAAGTGTTTTCATGCCCCGTTATTCTTAAGGTAGAACCCCCTACTTTAGAAGAAATTGCACTTTTAAAACCAAAAGCACTTTTGATATCTGCTCTACAATTAAAAATGCAGAATAAAGACTATTTTAAAAAACTAGCCGAAAAACAAGTTTCCGCACTTGGATTTGAATTTATAAAAGACCAAGAAGGTGCAATTAATGCGGTTCGACAAATAAGTGAAATTGCTGGCTCTGCCTCTATTTTGATTGCCTCAGAAATAATGTCAATTACAAATGACGGCAATGGACTAATGTTTGGCAACGTCAGTGGAGTACCTCCAACAGAAGTGGTTATTATTGGTGCTGGAACAGTAGGTGAATTTGCAGCACGTGCTGCCATTGGACTCGGAGCAAATGTGCGCGTATTTGATCATTCAATTACAAAACTTCGAGCATTACAAGCAAATATTCGACAAACCGTTTACACTTCTACAATGCAGCCTAAAAATCTTCAAAAAGCATTGATGCGTTGTGATGTTGCGATTGGAGCAGCTAAAGGAAACAACAGAGCGCCTATTTTGGTAAATGAAGCATTGGTAGAGCAAATGAAATCAGGAGCTGTTATAATTGATGTTAGTATTGACATGGGGGGTTGTTTTGAAACCAGTGAGATCACCACTCACGACAATCCAACGTTTATAAAACACGATGTAATTCATTATTGTGTACCTAATATTTCAGCACGTTATGCACGAACCTCCTCAGTGTCAATTAGTAATATATTTACGCCCTATCTTTTAAAAATAGCAGAAGACGGAGGTATAGAAAATTCACTTAGATTTGACCATGGTTTAAAAAATGGATTGTACTTTTACCACGGCATTTTAACAAATAAATCAGTAGCCGAATGGTTCGATTTAGATTACAGTGACATCAACCTTTTAATCTTTTAAATACACACATGAAACTTGTTTACCGCTTTGGCTTTTTCTTTGGAGGTTTTTCTATAGGATTGGTTTTTTTAATGTTTTTTTTAAGTGGAAAAAAAACAAGTTGTGCTTATGGACCTGATGCACGCGTATTGAAAAATATTCAAATCAAAAGTATTCGATATTCCGAATCTGTTCAAGAGCAACTAAACTCTAATAAAATTGACACTTTAACCTTAAATTTTATTTTCAAAGGGGCTGATATTAATTTTGGGAAAAGCGATACTAAATCCGTTCCTTGTAAAACCTACCGTGTTGTTGGAAAAATCTATGAAATGGACGTTGAAAACTGTGAGCGTGTTGCAACGATCAAAACACTCTATCTTCGTTAAACACCACGTCTTTGTTTTTCCTTTTTTATTAAATTGAGTTCTCGACTTGTTTGTCCGGCAACTGAAGTGTTTTCTTCCGCCCTTCTAATAAGATATGGCATAACGTCTTTTACGGGACCAAATGGCAGGTATTTGGCAACGTTGTATCCATGCTCTGCCAGATTAAAGCTGATATGATCACTCATGCCATACAACTGACCAAACCAAACACGATTGTCATCGTTAGGAATATTGTAAGCTTTCATAAGCTCAAGTGCTAAATAGGTACTTTCTTCATTATGAGTTCCGATAAAAAGATGAATGGTATCTAGGTTTGACAGTGAATACTTAATTGTATCGTTGAAAAGGGTGTCTGTGAGGGCTTTAGTGTCGCAAATAGGGGATGTATAACCCATGTCTTTAGCACGTTGTCGTTCCTTTTCCATGTATGCACCACGAACAACCTTAAAACCTAACTTAAAATTAGTTTGCTTGGCTTTGATATGAGTTTTTTTAAGATAGTTTAAACGATCCCATCGGTACGTTTGTAATGTGCTGTATACAATTAATGCATCGGTATTGAAAGTTTCCATCAATTCTAAAACCAGATCATCGACTGCATCTTGAATCCAGCTTTCTTCTGCATCAATAAGGATTTTAACATTGTGAAGTTTGCCTGATGCACAAACAGTTTTAAAACGATTTTTAATGCGTTCCCACTGTTCATTTTCAGAAGTAGTGAGGGATTTCTTTTCGCTTATTTTTTGATATAAATCAAAACTCCCAAAAGCACTCGGTTTAAAAACGGCTATTGGCAGGGCTTCTTTATCTTTTGAGAATTCTATAAGGTTTAAAATGGTTTTAAGGGCAAAATCAAACTGATCCTCCACTTCTTTCGCTTCAACTGAATAATCTAAAACACTGCACACCTTACTGGCAAACATTTTATTAATTATTGGCAAGCAATCCACTTCATTGACACCCCCACAAAAATGATCAAAAACAGTAGAACGAATTAAGCCTTCAACAGGAAGATGAGCCTTCAATGCAAAATTAGTAGTAGCTGTACCAATACGAACGAGAGGTTCGATTGAAATCATTTTAAATATAAAATAGGCACGTTCCAATTCAGAATCTGATTTCAAGTGAAAGGCGATTTCAGTGTTATTAAAGTCTACAGCCATAACAATTACTTATAAATTCTAACAAATATATTTATTAGTAGTTATATTATTTACAAATTTCTGCTTAATTTCACATTTTTAAATTTTGACTTTCTATTCCATGAAATCCATACCGTCCACTTCCTATTCTGTTCATTTTAATGAACACTGTTACAAAGAACTAAACGTTTATTTGGAAACCTCTAATTTTTCTAAAATATTCATCTTAGTGGATACTAATACTCATACGCATTGTTTGCCAAAGTTTTTGTCAAATATAGATTGTGATACGGCTTTAGAAATCATTGAAATGGAAGCGGGTGAGGTTCACAAAACCCTAGAAACTTGTTATCAAATTTGGAAAAGTCTTTCTGATTTGGATGGCGACCGAAAATCACTTATCATTAATTTAGGTGGAGGCGTTGTCACTGATTTAGGAGGATTTGTTGCGTCAACATTTAAACGTGGAGTCCGTTTTGTAAACGTTCCTACTTCGCTCCTATCCATGGTAGATGCCTCTGTTGGAGGCAAAACAGGTGTGGATTTAGGTACAATTAAAAATCAAATTGGTGTGATTAATTTCAGTGACATGGTTCTTGTCGATGTTTCCTTTTTAGAAACACTTCCAGCCGAAGAAATGCGCTCTGGACTTGCAGAGATGTTAAAACATGGATTGATTAAAGATGCGGATTATTGGAACCGTTTGTGTGACTTAAAATCTCTTGATTATTCAGAATTAGGAGGGTTAATACACGAATCTATTGTCATAAAAAATGAAGTTGTAATTCGAGATCCAAATGAACATGGGGAACGAAAACAGTTGAATTTTGGTCACACCTTAGGGCATGCAATTGAATCATATTGCTTGGATAATCCAGCCATGCAAACATTATTACATGGTGAAGCCATCGCTGCAGGAATGATTATGGAAGGGTATTTGTCGGTAAAAACCTGTGGGTTGCCCGAAAGCGCGCTTAATGAAATAAAGAATACATTAAAATCAATTTATGGTTCTGTAGATTTCACCGAAAATGACAAAAGCTCAATAATTGAGCTTTTGAAATATGATAAAAAGAATTCTCACGGACAGGTTAAATATGCGCTGTTAGAATCTATTGGATCGTGTAAAGTTGATATACTTATTGATGATAATTTAGTCAATGAAGCGTTTTTATTTTACGCTCAATAAACAAAATTAACCATTCATATCATTAAATATAGAATGCATTAAACGCTTTTTGTCGTTTATACTTTCTTCTAACGAAATCATCGTTTCTGTTCTGTAAACACCGTCTATTGCGTCTAGTTTAAAAATAATTTCTTTTGCATGTGTTGTGCTTTTTGCACGAATTTTACAGAAAATATTAAATTTACCGGTTGTAATATGTGCTACAGTTACATGTGGAATTTCATAAATCCGTTCTAAAACAAATTTTGTTTGAGATGTATTTTGAAGAAAAACTCCTACATAAGCAATAAAGGAATATCCCAATTTTTGATAATCTAACGTTAAAGAGGAGCCTTTAATAATCTTAGCATCTTCCATCTTTTTTACTCGAACGTGAACCGTACCAGCAGAAATCAATAATTTTTTTGCGATGTCTGTGAATGGAACTCGTGTATTGTCAATCAACATATCTAAGATTTGGTGATCGATTTCGTCTAATTTTATTTTGGCCAATTTATTTGAATTCATAATTAATATTCATTAAAAGTGCAAATTTAATAAAAATTACATAATAAAAACAAGGCTTACATTAAATTATTATTAATAAACAGTGGGATTTTAGTGAATTCCTTCATTATGAAATCGATTTCGTTACCGATAGAAAGTACTTCAAAATTAGGATGAGATATTACTTTAAAATTAGCATCTATCTCCATATGTCCATATTTTTGAGTTAAATCTCCTACAAAAACTACTTTAGGTTTAAATAAAACTACACAAGATTCTAATACTTCAGTATGTTGTATTCCTATGTCATTGTATTCCCCTGGTTTTGATGGATTTAGAAGTGCATTTCTAACAATCACATCATAAAAATTCTTATCATTCTCAGGAATATCTAAGTAAGGCTTGTAAGCAGCACCTGAAACGGGGTTGTTTGCAACAAAATCAATTGCACTAATTAAAGCTAAGGCCATATACTTTCGAGTTACCTCTCTACTGTAGTCTTCATTAAAATGTCCCGCTTCAAACAAAACGGTTGGAGTTCCAATACTCTGAAAATAATCACCCACGCAGTTGTCATTGAACGCATCATCGTAACGTCCAATTTGATTTGTTAAATAAGGTTGTAATGTTGAATTCATACATTGTATGATTTCCATTGATTTCTGACGTGTGATTGTTAGAGATCGTTCTTTATTTTCGGATGGCGAGAGAAAGCTAAGAACCGCAGAATTCGATGTGTTTCCTGCACTAAAAATTGTACGTTGCCCATGCATATTAAAACAAAAATTTGGCTTAAAGGACTCAAAAGAGGTTCTTAGAATTTTGCTTTCAGACTGCGTTAACGCCTTAGCATCTCTATTTAAATCAACTTGATTCTTATTGAATCGTGTGTAAGCCTCTGCCCCATCTGGGTTAAGAATGGGTATGATAAAAAGTGTGCATGCTTCAAGAAGAGCTTTTGAATCAGATAATTCAAAATAATTACACAAATCAAAAATTGCTTTTGTAGTCGTACTTTCATTGCCATGCATTTGTGACCATATTAAAATTCGTTTTGATCCAGTACCTATTTCAAGCGCATGAATTGGCAATCCACCTTCTGAAGTGCCTAAGATGGTACGGCTAAATCGATTTGTTAAGGAAGCTAACAAGGGCTCAATGTGTGCGTTTGTGATATAGCGATTCTTTAAAGCAGTTGCTTTAAAAGAATTGTATTGGGATAAAAAATAAGGTGCGTCTAACATGCATATCTAATTAAGATTACAAATGTAAACATTATACTTTTTACATTTGTAAACAAAATAAAAGTTCTTAGAATTTACAAATGTATACATTTTTAGACCTCAATTCGGTGTCTTCAATAAATAAATGACTTTAGCTATTATATAAGTTATAAAATATTAT
>ERZ887849.1770-NODE-1770-length-19023-cov-9.646563_pt1 | contig 19023 bp, 15 predicted proteins | sample MGYA00521267_ERZ887849 | MGnify/ENA primary metagenome ERZ887849 (study PRJEB32303, sample SAMEA104408601) | aquatic metagenome | biome: Brackish water; feature: Pelagic; material: water | place: Baltic Sea | collected 2014-06-06T16:11:00 | depth 2,863 m ... | reverse complement strand
TCAACATATTGACGAATTTTGTTTCTTATAGACATTTCTACTCCCACTCAATCGTCGCAGGCGGTTTGCCGGAAATATCGTAGGTGACGCGGGAGATGCCCGAGATTTCATTGATAATACGATTAGACACGGTTTCAAGCAGCTCATAGGGCAGATGGGCCCAGCGAGCGGTCATGAAATCCACTGTTTGCACGGCACGGATGGCGATGACCCACTCGTATCGACGACCATCACCCACGACCCCAACTGACTTGACGGGTAGAAAGACGGCGAAGGCCTGACTGGTCTTGTCATACCACCCGGAGTTACGGAGTTCTTCAATAAATATAGCGTCGGCTCTACGAAGTAGCTCCGCATACTCTTTCTTTACCTCGCCCAAGATACGCACGCCTAAACCGGGACCGGGGAAAGGATGACGGAACACCATATCTGCCGGCAAACCAAGCTCTAAACCTATCCGCCGGACTTCGTCTTTGAATAATTCGCGTAACGGCTCGACCAATTCTAACGCCATATCGTCAGGCAACCCACCGACGTTATGATGGGATTTGATGACGTGAGCTTTACCCGTTTTCGAGCCTGCAGATTCAATCACATCAGGATAAATAGTGCCTTGAGCAAGCCATTTAACATCGGTGATTTTGGTTGCTTCTTCGTCGAACACATCGATAAACGTGTTGCCAATAATTTTACGCTTCGCTTCTGGGTCACTCTCCCCCTCTAAGCGACTTAAAAATCGCTCTTCGGCGTCTGCGCGAATCACCTTAACACCCATATTCTTCGCGAACATATCCATGACTTGATCGCCTTCATTGAGACGTAACAAACCATTGTCGACGAAGACGCAAGTTAACTGGTCACCAATGGCGCGATGTAGAAGAGCAGCTACCACAGAAGAGTCAACCCCGCCTGACAAACCGAGCAGCACGCGATCACTACCCACCTGTGCACGGACTTTTTCAATGGCATCTTCGACAATATTTGCAGGCGTCCAAAGCGCCTCACAGCCACAAAGCTCGAGCACGAAATGCTCAAAGATACGGGTACCTTGCAACGTATGAGTCACTTCAGGGTGGAACTGAATACCAAACCAAGGCTTCTCTCTGTGCGCCATGCCTGCAATGGGGCAGCTGTCGGTAGCGGCAATCAGCTCGAAGTCTTCGGGCAGTTTTGAGACCTTATCCCCGTGGCTCATCCACACATCGAGCAAGATGTTACCGCTCTCATCAAGATGGTCCGAGATATCGTGTAGCAAGCCGCCTTCAAGCGTTTTGCGAATCTTTGCGTAGCCAAACTCAGAGGTGTCAGAGGCTTCGACAACACCGCCCATTTGCACGGCCATAGTTTGCATGCCGTAACAGATACCCAGCACGGGCACATCTAACTGAAAGACAACGCTAGGAGCACGAGGAGAATCGGCGTCGGTCACAGACTCCGGACCACCTGACAGAATGATGCCACTAGGGGCGAACGCTAGGATGTCTTCCTTGGATATATCCCAGGGATGAATCTCGCTAAACACGCCCACTTCACGCACGCGGCGCGCTATAAGCTGAGTGTACTGAGACCCAAAATCAAGTATCAGGATGCGGTGCTTATGAATATCTGTTGTCACGGTGCCCTCGATGGCGAGACTCGGCTTCAGCGAACCGGGTAGTTGGGTGCTTCCTTGGTGATCGAAACATCGTGCACGTGCGATTCGGACATACCTGCAGACGTTACGCGAACAAACTCAGGCTTAGTACGCATAGAGGTCATATCGGCGCAGCCGGCATAGCCCATTGCAGAACGAACACCACCCATTAGCTGGTGGATAATGGACCCGACAGGGCCCTTATAAGGCACGCGCCCTTCAATACCCTCGGGCACTAATTTCTCAGACCCGGCACTCGCATCTTGAAAGTATCGGTCAGATGATCCTTGGTTTTGTGCCATTGCGCCAATCGAGCCCATGCCACGGTACGCTTTATAGGTTCTCCCCTGATAAAGCTCGACTTCACCGGGTGCCTCTTCGGTACCTGCCAGCATGCTGCCCATCATGACCGAATGTGCGCCAGCAACAATCGCCTTGGCTATATCCCCTGAAAAACGAATACCACCATCGGCAATAACCGTAATGTCGCGATCACCTAAAGCTGCGACAACATTAGAAATAGCCGTAATTTGGGGCACACCCGTTCCCGTAACAATTCGCGTTGTACAGATTGACCCTGGGCCAATACCGACTTTGACACCGTCCGCTCCAGCTTCATAAAGTGCAAGAGCTGCTTCGCCGGTGGCGATGTTGCCGCCAATAACATCGACCCCTTGATAGTTCGCTTTGATTTTTCGCACGCGCTCAATAACGTTCTTGGAGTGCCCGTGAGCTGTATCTACGACGAGAACGTCAACGCCTGCTTGAATCAGCGCCTCAACCCGATCGTCAGTGTCTGCGCTGGTTCCGACTGACGCACCAACGCGCAATCGGCCTTGGCTGTCTTTACACGCTAGAGGAAAATTCTCGGCCTTATCGAAATCCTTGACCGTTATCATGCCGCAGAGATCAAAAGCGTCATTCACTACCAAGATCTTTTCAATTCTGTGCTGATGCAGCAGACGCTGAACCTCGTCGGAGGGAGCGCCCTCTCGAACGGTCACTAAACGCTCTTTTGGCGTCATAATGGCCGATACGGGCTGATTTAAATCGGTTTCAAAGCGGAGATCTCGCCGCGTAACAATGCCGACCAAGTCAGTGCCACGCAACACAGGCAAACCTGAAATCCCCTTCGCTTTTGTCAATGCAATAAGCTCGTCAAGTGATGCTGTGTCTTGAATCGTAATCGGGTCTTTAACAACGCCGCTCTCAAACTTTTTAACCCGGCGCACTTGTTCTGCCTGCTCGGCAATCGTCATGTTTTTGTGGATGATTCCGATGCCACCTTCCTGTGCCAGGGCTATCGCAAGCCGGGCCTCAGTGACTGTGTCCATGGCGGCGGACGCGAGTGGTATGTTCATAGGAATGTTACGGGTTAGCCGCGTCGCCAGAGACACGTCTTTTGCAGTCACCTCTGAATAGCCAGGCTGCAGCAATACGTCGTCAAAAGTCAGTGCTTCCTGAGCAATTCTGAGCATGAAAGGCCTCATTGAGATTAGAGTCTGGTAGACTGCGTAGTATAGCCTCAATGCGTGGCTCGGTAAATAAAAAGGCAATAATTTCAGATGCTTGGCTCTCCTCAAACAGTCCCCGCCCTCAGTGTTAGCGAACTCGCGAGAGACGCAAAAAACCTTTTGGAAGCGCATTTCGATCAGGTGCGGGTTGAAGGAGAGATTGGCGATTTCACTGCTGCCAGCTCGGGACACTGGTACTTCACCTTAAAGGATGCCAGTGCTCAAGTTCGCTGCGCCATGTTCAGAGGCGCCAATAGTCGCGTCAAAGTAAGGCCTGGCAAAGGCGATAGCGTCAAAATACGGGCGCGAGTGACCCTGTACGAAGGCCGCGGTGAGTTTCAGTTGGTTGTTCAGCATCTAGAGCCCGCGGGGGATGGCGCTTTACAGCTAGCCTTCGAACAACTCAAAAACAAACTGCAGGCTGAAGGCCTGTTTGATGCCTCACGAAAAGCCTCGCTACCCCCTGCCGCGCGCCGCGTCGGAGTTATTACATCAGCGACAGGTGCTGCGCTGCATGACATATTGAGTGTGCTGGCTCGCCGCAGTCCGATGACAGAAGTTTTTCTATTCCCGGTCCCTGTGCAAGGCGCCGATGCGCCTGAAGCCTTGTGCCGAGCAATTCGCCAGGCAAATCTGCTACATAGCGCGGGCGATCTCCCTTTAGATGTCCTCATAATCGGTCGCGGCGGCGGCTCGCTAGAGGATCTGTGGGCTTTTAACGATGAGCAAGTCGCTCGGAGTATCGCAGCAAGTATTATCCCCACGGTATCCGCCGTAGGCCATGAAGTCGATTTCAGTATTGCTGATTTCACCGCGGATCAGCGTGCGGCAACACCCTCTGCGGCGGCAGAACTGGTGAGCATAGATCAGTCCGAATGGATGCAACAATTTGACGTTGCAGGCCGGCGGCTTACACAGACAATGCTGCAAAAAATACGCCTTCACCGACAGGGGATAGCGCATATGCACGCTCGATTACGCAACCCTTCCGCGAGCGTGCAGCAGCAACGCCAGCGAGTTGATGAGAGCGAGCGACGTCTTAAGGTAGCACTCCAGCTGAAGCTTCAGCAGCAACACCAACAGCTCAAAACGCTAAACTCACGCCTGCTTCGTTGTCACCCGATTGCAACTGTTAAACAACGCAAACAAGAACTCAACGCGCATCGAAGCGCTCTTTCTCAGCAGATGACTCAGAAACTGGCGCGCCATCGTCAATCTATTGCGCAGTATGAGCGGCTTTTAAACGGCCTAGGACCCACTAATACCCTTTCTCGCGGTTATGCCATTGTACAAACGCAGAGCGGCGAGTTAGTGAGAGACGCCTCGCAGTTGACCCTCAGTGAGCGCTTAAATATACGAATTCATCAGGGAGAGATTGGGGTACGCGTTGAGGACATCACACCCGACAAAGAATAAATGCTGTGCTTAACGGCGTCGCTAAAGTGTTACTCGAGGCAGCAAGGCGGCTGCCTCAGAAAATGCCGGCTTTAGTACTTCGCAGGTAGCCGAGTATTGATAATGATATGTCGCCCCTCAAAACGAATGTACTCGCCAATGGTCAGGTCTTTCAATATGCGAGCAACCATTTCACGAGATGCACCAACACGGTCTGCAATATCTTGCTGGGTCAGCTTCTCCGGGATAAACAAAGTGCCATCGCCTCGCTCTTCGGACAAATCCATGAGCACGTTAGCTACGCGGCCATAAACATCCTGCAAAGCCAAGCTTTTAACGTCTGCAGTCAGCTTACGAACACGACCAGCAAGGTTACTGATTAGCTGGCGAGTGATATTGGGGTGATCATCCAATACGCGGTTAAAATCTTCCTTCATGACGATACGAAAGTCAGATTTTTCAACTGTTCTCACCGAGGCAGAGCGCGTGGAATCATCTAGCAGTGCAAGCTCGCCAAAATAATCGCCAGGGCCAAGCGTATTCATGATGAACTCTTTACCGTTCTTGTCGCTGCAGTAGACTTTTACTTTACCGCTCTCGATAACAAACAGTGAGTCTGCAGGATCGTTTTCGTGAATCACAACAGTGTTTTTGGGGAATGAGCGGGTTGAACTGGTAGCGTCCAGCGCTTGCAATTCGTCGGCTTTTAAGCCGTGAAATATTTCCACTTGATCCAGCATTGATATTGTGCCCTTTCACGTTCAACGTTGGGGGTGATACTAACCCAAACATGCCTGTGCGCCTATCCCCAAAATAAGATTGTAGTAAAGCGATGTGCTACGCCAAAATTTTGGCACAATAGAGGCTTACTGGAACATGATGGCAAATACAAGGACAGCACATTGACAGAACCCACTAGTGAAGTCAGCGCGTGGTCAAGCCTAGTTATTAGGGCTGTAGCGCCATTGAGGGACGCCGCCGGCAGGTCTTCGGTGACACTTGACGCATTTGCGCGTAAAGATGTTTCCGCGTTGATCGCCGCCTGTGACAAGCTTGAAGAGCTGCAAGTCTCAGCCGATGGCAACAGCCAACATGACGCGCTGAATATTATTGGCGCGATCAAGGGCTATGCCGAAATGCTTGACGAAGATGCGGATGCCTTACACCCGGCTATAGCTAACACACTGGCGGGCATTGTTTCAGCAACTTCAGCCTCTCCCAGCAGTAAGCGCACGCAGTCAGTTTCAGCAACGGGAAAAGTCTCTGCTACTGTAACCAACCTCAGTGAACCTGGCGTCATTCTTGCGGTTGATGACATGCCAGAAAATCGTGACCTCGTTTCGCGACTGCTCGGCAAGTTTGGACACACCGTAATCACTGCGGAGTCCGGTGAGGAAGCCTTAGAGCTCCTTGAAACAATGGGCGTCGATGTGGTGCTCCTCGATCTGATGATGCCGGGTATTGGCGGCGCTGAAGTACTTAAGCACATGAAAGAGGACGAGCGCCTGCGAGCCACGCCGGTCGTGATGATTAGCGGCAGGCAAGATATGGATCAAATCGTGGCATGCATTCAAGCGGGCGCTGACGATTACCTATTGAAGCCATTCAATCCCGTATTGCTGCAAGCTCGTATCTCGGCTGGCATCGAAAGAAAGCGCTGGCATGACCGAGAGGAGCAATATCGGCAACAACTGGAGCGAAGCGAGCGCTTTATCCGTGCGACATTTGGGCGTTACCTTTCCGATGATATTGTTTCCGAAATTTTAGAGAGTCCCGAAGGGTTAGAGTTAGGGGGAGATCTACGCGAAGTGACTATAATGATGTCCGACATTCGCGGCTTCACCACTCTCAGCGAACACCTCCCTCCTCAGAAAGTTGTTCAATTACTCAATCGCTATTTAGGTAAGATGACCGAAATCATCCTAGACTTTAGAGGTACTATCGATGAGTTTTTAGGCGACGCTGTCCTCGCGGTATTTGGCGCTCCTCGCAAGGGCGACGATGATGCCGAACGCGCTGTGCGCTGTGCCATAGCCATGCAAGAGGCCATGAAAAATATCAACGAGCAAAACCTTGCCGACGGCTTACCCGAACTGACCATGGCAATCGCAATCAATACCGGGACAGTGGTCGCTGGGAATATCGGCTCGGAGCGACGAGCAAAGTATGGCTTTGTTGGCCACGAAATGAATGTGACATCGCGCATTGAAGATATTGCAAAGCCGAACCAAATATTGATCTCGGCAAGCACCTTAGACAAACTGCCTGCCAGCTATGAGGTGGGTGACAGCCAAAGTATTAGCGCCAAAGGTATCAAAGAAAACGTTGTGGTCTATACAATTAAAGGACACGGTGGTGACTGAAACTACGGCAAATAAAATTCTTTTAGTCGAAGATAACCAGATAAACCGGGACATGCTTGTTAGGCGACTTACGCGTGCAGGGCATGCAGTGATCTGTGCAGGCGATGGTGAGGAAGCATTGCAAAAAATGCGCGCTGAACAACCAGCATTGGTTTTACTCGATATGAATCTGCCCATAAAGGACGGCTGGACCACGTGTAAAGAAGCACGTGCCGACACCAGCATTAGCCACCAAGCCATCATCGCACTTACTGCCCATGCCATGGAGAACGACAGACAAACCGCTCTAGACATCGGCTGCGATGACTACGCCACCAAGCCTATCGACTTCCCAGATCTACTGGCGAAGATTGCAAAGTTTATCTCAGCATGAAACTTCGTCCCGGCAACCTTAGCCTAAGGGCGCGACTTTATTTATTCTCGGCTGCGATCCTCACACTTTTTGCGATTAACGTGGCCACTCATGTGTGGGGCAGTTTCGCCAGAAGCGAGAGCTTAGTGGCCTACCGCGATACAGTGACGGCATCTCAGTTAATTACTGACTTAGAACAAAGCCTAGAAACTAACCGCCAGCAAATTCTCGTACTGGCAACGCTACGGGAAACCACCGACCAACCACTCGGCGAGCAGGAGCAACTCTCAGCCCTGGAAGACATTGACAATATCAACCAACGTTTACGCCGTTTGGGCGGGCTTGGCGGAGAGGGTACCGATGCTTACTACCGACGCTTACATGAAAGTGCCGGCAGCTTGATTGACGAATGGCAGCGCTTTTATAACAACTACAACACTGACAAGGCACTGTTCGACTTCGATTCATCGATCACATACAACGACACACAGCAGCGTTTGCAAGAACTGGATAAGCGGCAGGAGTTTTTAGCTATTCAGCGATCCAACGCTATTGACCGCACAATTACGCTAACCGATCGAATTACCGTAATCGGTTTCGTGACCACTATCGCCGTCACCATGCTGCTTGTCATTGCGCTTATCAGGAGCACTAATGCGAGCTTGCACCGCCTGAAAACCGGCGTTCAGCGCTTCGGATCAGGCGACCTTACTCACCGTATTGATTCACGTCGAGACGCGGGCGAAATAGGTGATTTGGCGCGCACATTTAATGACATGTCGAGCAAGCTACAATTTGCGATTGACGAAGTGCGGGCCGCACAAGCTGATGCAGATGCGGCGAACGCCGCTAAATCTATGTTTCTAGCCAACGTCAGCCACGAGCTTCGAACTCCTCTGAATGCCATCATTGGCTACAGCGAGATGCTTCAAGACGAGATCGGTGACTCCCAAGACATTGACCGCGATCAGTTTCAACATGACCTAGGAACCATCATTTTTTCGGGGCGACAGCTACTCACGCTTATTAACGATATTTTAGACTTGTCTAAAATCGAGACGGGTAAGATGCAGGTCAGCAACGAATGGTTTAATCCGGCCGCCTTAGTATTCCAAGTGTGTGAAGCACTCTCTCCTCTGCTCTCTCAGAACAATAACGAGCTGCAACTCGATATCAATATGGATGAGATTGGCGAGATTAATAGCGACCGCGGCAAGCTTCAGCAGATCGTGACAAACCTTTTCAGCAACGCCTGTAAATTCACGAAAGATGGTCAAATCAGGGTCAGCGCCGAGCGCGCAAATAATGATTTGTTAGTAACGGTGACTGATACGGGTATCGGCATGAACGATGAACAACAAGCCAAAGTTTTTGAGGCTTTTGTGCAAGCGGAAGCAACAACGGGAACGCTCTACGGCGGCACCGGATTGGGATTAGCTATTGTTCGAGATTTCTGCCAAATGTTAGGCGGGAATATCACGCTAAGCAGTACGCCCGGAGAGGGGTCTACTTTTCAGGTCACGATTCCGATTGACCAAGGGTTAAATCACGCAAGCGCTTAAGGGCTTCCTCTCGCTTCTCAAGATCTTTAGATAACCCCTTATTGAGTGCATCGAGCGCTTGGATGCGTCCCTCGAGGGTTTGCACGGCGGCGAGCGCTAAGATCATTACCTCTGCTCGCTCATCAACGCCGGATGAATCCGACGTTCCACTGCTGCTCACGGCCTCGCTCATTAACGTGACAAATGCGATACCGACGTCAGCTTCACGCTGCGCTTCTTCAGACCCTTCTTTTCTATGGCGCTGAAAGTAATCGCTAGCCTGATCATAATCGCGGGCAGCCAGGGCTCTCACGCCCCGATCAAAATAATTTTCGTTAACGTCGACGAGAGCCTCGCAATCACAGTTACTTAGCGATTGCGGCTCTGGAATATTTAGCGTGACTTCAGAGTCGGAGACAAGCGCAGAGTCGTGTTCCTGATCAGGAGCACCCGCACACGCACTAAGCAATGCCGCTATGGCGAGAGGGACAAAGACATTTTTAGCTGTGAAGTGATGCACGGCTTTACTCACTTAACGTTTGGCAGAGCATAGCACCGCTTTCCTGTGGCTGCCAGACCGATTACTCAGGTCGCATGTGCGGGAACAGAAGCACGTCCCGAATTGACGGCGAGTTAGTGAGCAGCATTACCAATCGATCAATACCTATACCCTCCCCCGCGGTCGGCGGCATACCGTATTCCAGCGCTCGCACATAATCATGATCGTAGTGCATGGCCTCATCGTCACCGGCATCCTTTTCAGCAACCTGAGCTCGGAATCGCTCAGCTTGATCTTCGGCGTCATTGAGTTCGCTAAAGCCATTGGCAATTTCACGACCTCCAACAAAGAATTCAAAACGGTCGGTGATAAAGGGGTCATTGTCGTTACGACGTGCTAGCGGTGACACTTCGGTTGGATAGGCAGTGACAAATGTAGGCTGCTCAAGACGATGTTCAGCCGTTGCCTCAAAGATCTCGATTTGAACCTTGCCCAAGCCCCAGGTCGGCTTCACATCAATACCGAGCAATTTCGCTACTTGAGAAGCGCGCTCTAGGGAATCGATATCCGCTATAACCAGCTTCGGGTTGTACTTAAGAATCGCTTCAACAACGGTCAGCCGCTCGAACGGCCGACTGAAATCCAGCGTCAAATCTCCGTATTCCACAACAGACTTGCCTAAAACATGCTCAGTCACGTCTCGCAACATGGTCTCGGTGAGATCCATCGCATCACGATAATCCGCATAGGCCCAGTAAAACTCGATCATGGTAAATTCAGGATTGTGTCGAGTGGACAGACCCTCATTACGAAAGTTTCTATTGATCTCGTAAACTTTCTCAAAACCACCCACGGTTAAGCGCTTTAAATAAAGCTCTGGGGCAATTCGGAGATACATGCCCATATCGAGAGCATTGTGATGTGTCACAAATGGCTTCGCGGCTGCACCTCCGGGAATTGGATGCAGCATGGGCGTTTCCACTTCCATGAAACCACGCTCGTCAAGAAAACGTCGGATTCGGCTGACTACTGCAGAACGAACGCGAAACACCTCGCGACTCTCGGGATTAACAATGAGATCGACGTAGCGTTGCCGATAGCGCATCTCCTGATCTGCAAGCCCGTGATATTTATCCGGCAATGGTCGCAGCGCCTTAGTCAGCAACTGCGCCTCTTCCATGTTGATATATAGATCGCCTTTGCCACTTCGATGCAGCGGGCCGCGAGCCGCAACAATATCCCCCAGATCCCAGCTCTTAATCATCTCAAGTGTATCGGCATCCAACACCTTGCGATTTATGTAAAGCTGAATCTCAGACGTGTCGTCTTGGATTAACAAAAAGGCACCACGATTGCGGGTGAGTCGCCCCGCTACCGCAAAAATTTCGTTGCGCTCTTCAAGGACTTCCTTAGTCTCATCAACATAGCTGTTCTGCAGCTCACCAGCCTTGGCGGTTCGACGAAAATCATTCGGGAAGGCATTACCGCGCTCACGCAAATGAGCGAGCTTCGCACGTCGTTCAGCAATTAGCTTGTTCTCATCGGGTGCTACGGTTTTATCAGCATCGGTCATAACGCTCTCCGTTAAAGCCCTTTCTTTAGTGAGGCTTCAATAAACATGTCTAAATCACCGTCGAGTACCGCTTGGGTGTTACGGTTTTCAACGCTTGTGCGCAGGTCTTTAATACGCGAGTCATCCAGCACATAGGATCGAATTTGGCTGCCCCAGCCAATATCGGCTTTGCTGTCTTCCATCGCCTGTTTCTCGGCATTGAGCTTAAGCATTTCCATTTCGTATAACTTGGCTCGCAACTGCTTCATTGCATTATCTTTGTTCTGGTGCTGGGAGCGCTCGGTTTGACAGCTCGACACGATCCCAGACGGTTCGTGGGTAATCCGCACTGCAGAATCCGTCGTGTTAACGTGCTGACCGCCCGCGCCACTGGATCGATAAGTATCTATGCGTAAATCAGCTGGATTGATATCGATCTCTATATTGTCGTCAATTTCAGGTGACACAAAAACCGAAGCGAAAGACGTATGACGTCGACCGCCGCTATCAAACGGCGATTTGCGGACCAAACGATGGACGCCCGTTTCCGTTCTTAGCCAACCGAACGCATATTCCCCTTCAAACAGGACAGTAGCACTCTTTAGACCCGCCACTTCTCCAGCAGATGCTTCGACTACCGTCGCTTTAAAACCTTTACTCTCGCCCCACCGCAAATACATCCGCAGAAGCATTTCTGACCAATCCTGCGCTTCGGTACCACCTGACCCTGCCTGTACGTCCAGATAGGCGTTGTTCGGGTCCATCTCCCCAGAGAACATGCGTCGAAATTCGAGCTTCTCGAGCTGCCCGATCAGTTGCGCAATATCCGCGGCAACCGCGTCGACAGTCTCTTGATCATTTTCTGAAGCAGCCATTTCTAAGAGATCGCCAGCATCAGCGCCGCCAGCGTCGAGCTCATCAATAGTTTGAACCACATTTTCCAACGAGGCCCGCTCTCTTCCGAGTTCTTGAGCTCGATCGGGATCATCCCAAACCGTGGGCTCCGAGAGTTCTAATTCAACTTCAGCGAGTCGGTCTTTCCTAACAGCATAGTCAAAGATACCCCCTAAGCACGTCAGTGCGCGCTCGGATATCTTTTAGCGATTGGATAAGCGGATTAATTTCGAGCATCTTGTCTCATTTCTTTGAAAATTGAGGGGGCGGAGTCTAGCTGACAGAGTGCGTCGCGGCTAGTTCTAGGCGCAGTTAGACTTCGGGCCATAGGCTGTCGATTATAAGTTGAAGTCGGCGCTCGCCTCGGAATTCGTTCACATCGAGCTTGTACACCGCGCCTATGCTTTCAATCGACTCGTCAGGCCACTGGTTTACATCAACATTGAAGGCGATGGCATCGAAAGTAATCGCGTTTGCTTCCAATACCAATTTCAAATGCTTTTCACCAACAATCCGCTGACTGCGCACCTGAAAGACGCCATCAAAGACAGGTTGGGGGAAGTGCTGTCCCCAGGGTCCTGCAACAGCGAGGGCCTCAGCTACAGCGATACTCATATCGGCCGCTGCTAGCTCGCCATCGGTCTCGTGTACGGGCTCAGGCGCTTTATGGTGTAACGCTTCAGCAACAGCATGATCGAAAGCGGCTCTAAACAGCTCAAGATCTCGACCTTCGATAGTCAAACCTGCCGCCATTGCGTGCCCGCCAAACTTCGACACTAAATCTGGATTTGTGGTCGCAACTCGGTCGAGCACATCACGAAGATGGAGCCCTTCGATAGAGCGCCCCGATCCTTTCATCGTGCCATCGCCAGCATCGGCAAACACTATCGTAGGCCTGTGGTAACGCTCACGCAGGCGTGAAGCTAATATACCGACCACACCCTGATGAAAGCCTGGGTCGTAAATACTCAGGCCAAAGGGTAGATCGCTATCCCCAAGCTCAAGGCTCTCGAGCTGCGCAAACGCATCTTCTTGCATCGTCGCTTCGATATCGCGACGCTCACGATTCAAGTCATGAAGCTTCTGTGCCAGAGGTCGAGCTTCTAAGCTACTCTCCGCCAGTAAACATTCGATACCAATAGACATATCTTCGAGACGACCTGCAGCGTTTAGTCGTGGGCCCAGAACAAAGCCAAGATCAGTCGCTGTAATCGATGATGGATCGCGACCTGCCACCTCGAACAAGGCCTCTATTCCAGGTCTCGCTCGACCACTGCGCATGCGGGCAACACCCGCGGCAACTAAAATGCGGTTATTGCGATCGAGCGGCACTACATCGGCAACAGTGCCAAGTGCCACCAAGTCGAGAGCATCGCCCAAATTAGGTATCTCACGGCCGGTTTGCTCGAACCAGCCCCGATTTCGAAGCTCGGCGCGCAACGCGGTCAATACGTAAAACATTACGCCAACGCCAGCCAGCGATTTACTGGGAAAGGTACAGGCCGGCTGATTGGGGTTAACGATGACATCCGCCAAAGGAAGATCATTGCCAGGCAGGTGGTGGTCAGTGATTAATACACTGATACCCAGTCCTTGTGCCGTCGCCACCCCAGCATGGCTTGAAATACCGTTATCGACGGTAACGATGAGATCGGGCTCGCGTTCGGCAGCGAGGGACACGATCTCCGGAGAAAGTCCGTAACCAAACTCGAATCGATTGGGAACCAAATAAGATACTTCACTTAAGCCCATTTGGCGCAATACTGATACGGCCAGCGCTGAACTCGTCGCACCATCGGCATCGAAGTCACCGACGACGACAACTCGCGCTTCGCCCTCGATTGCATCAGCAAGAAGTTCGGCAGCCTCTCGAGCGCCTTTTAACTTGACGGGAGGAATCAACCCATTGAGAGCGAGATTCAGCTCATCGGGTGTTCGAATGCCTCTGTTAGCATACAAGCGTTTGAGCAAGGGTGGCAGCGACGAGCTCTCGAGCGCCGCGGTCACATCATTGGTTCGGTGCCGAATCGCTGCTCGCATCAGACGCTAACAGTCGCAGCCATATGCTGCTGAACCTTAGCGAGATCATTGTCGAGGACACAGAAACGCTCCGGACGCTCAAATAAATCGACTAAATGCGCAGGTAGCTTTGCCTTCTCAGACACGCCGCTATTAGCAATAGCGTCCGGGAATTTAGCGGGATGCGCGGTAGCCAATGTCACCATCGGGCTACTCGCATCCACACGACAATCCCAAGCAGCACGTGTTCCAATAGCACTATGAGGGTCTAGAAGGTACTCATTATCTCGCCATACTCGAGCTATCTCAGCGCAGGTCTCATCGTCAGAAACACACTGACTGGCAAACAAGGCTCGCGCCTCAGACATTGCCGATGCCGAGAGCTCTATCTCGCCCGATTGGAATTGCTGCATGAGGTCAAACACCGCGTCGCCGCTGCGATCGTAAAGATCAAACATCAAGCGCTCAAAGTTAGAGGACACCGTAATATCCATACTTGGCGATAGCGACTGTTCAAGCTGCAGCCGTGAATACTTTCCAGTCGTTAACAAGCGATGGAGAACGTCGTTCTTATTAGTGGCAATAACTAAACGATCGATTGGCAAGCCCATACCACGGGCCAGATAGCCCGCGAATATGTCACCAAAATTACCCGTCGGCACCGAGAAATTTACTGCGCGATCGGGGCCGCCGAGGGCAAGCGCCGCATAAAAGTAATAAACGATCTGAGCCATAATGCGCGCCCAATTGATCGAGTTCACCGCGACCAATGACCGATTTTCAGGCAGGAAGGGTTCGGCGACAAAACTGGCTTTAACCATTGATTGGCAATCATCGAAGTTCCCTTTGATGGCCAGGTTATGAATATTGCCCCCTACGACAGTAGTCATCTGACGACGCTGCACCTCAGATACACGCTCATGTGGGTGCAAAATATAAATATCGATATTGCTACACCGACGGCAGCCTTCTATCGCAGCGGATCCTGTGTCGCCGGAAGTCGCACCCATGATGACTACTTTTTGGTCGCGCTTTTGCAGGACGTAATCCAGCAAACGACCCAGTAATTGCAGAGCAAAATCTTTGAACGCAAGCGTCGGGCCATGGAATAACTCGAGAACCCACTGGTTGTGTCCAAGCTGTACAAGTGGAGCAACCGCCTCATGCCGAAAAACCGCATAGGTGTCATCGATCAACACTTTTAAATCATCTTCAGGAATACTGCCTTCAACAAATGGCTTTAAAATGACGAACGCTAACTCGTTATAGGGTAAACCTCGCATGGCTTTGATCTGGTCACGCTCGAAATGCGGCAAGTTATCGGGGACGTAAAGACCCCCATCTGATGCCAAACCAGCAAGCAAAACTTCTTCAAAGCTTAGTCGGGGCGCGCGGCCTCGTGTGCTTATGTAGCTAATCGGCACGTCTTAACTCTCCTCAAAATTTTCGACGCGCAAGGCAACAACATGCTCGCCTACAGTTTCTAGTGCCTCAATGGCATTCAATGCGCTTTCGATACACTTGCCCGCAACACGGTCAGTAATAATCACCACATGAACGCGATCGGCCCCCGCTTTCGGTGGTCGCTGAATGAGTGACTCAATACTGATGCCTTGGCTTCCCAAAAGTCGCGTAATTTCAGCCATAACCCCGGGCTTATCTTGGGCAAAGAACCGCAAATACCACGCACTTTCTACTTCACCTTTACTGACTCGCTGTGGGTCTTTCAGCGCTTCTTGGGGCACGCCTAGCGCGGGGATTGGACAGCTTTGCCCACGACCCAACTCACGGCCTAAATCAACCAAATCCCCCCAAACAGCAGACGCTGTGGGCAATGACCCTGCCCCTGGGCCAATCAGAACAAGCTCACCAATAGCGTCGCCCGATACCATCACTGAATTGAGCACGCCATCGACATTGGCAATTTGCTTATTTGATGGGATAAGGGTGGGATGGACACGAAGATCGACACTGTCGCCGACCCGCCGAGCAATACCTAAATGCTTTATACGATAGCCGAGTTCAGCGGCAAACCTCAGGTCGTCAGGCGCGACACAATCAATGCCTTCTGTAAAAGGGCCCTTAATATCGAGAGGCATACCAAAAGCGATCGCTGCGAGGATAACGAGTTTGTGCGCCGCATCAGTGCCATCCACATCAAATGTTGGATCGGCTTCCGCGTACCCAAGTGCTTGCGCTTGCGCTAACACGTCTTCGAAGGTTCGATCGGCACTCGCCATTTCGGTCAAGATAAAATTTCCAGTACCATTGATAATGCCGGCCACACTATCAATCACATTGCCCGCCAAAGACTCTCGCAACGTTTTAATAATCGGTATACCGCCGGCTACGGCTGCTTCGAAACGAAGAGCAACGCCTGCCTGCTCGGCCAGCGCAATCAGTTCGTTACCGTGTTCAGCTAACAAGGCTTTGTTTGCCGTGACCACGTGCTTGCCGTTCGCTATTGCCGTTTCGACGAGCTCCTTCGCGACAGTCGTACCGCCAATGAGCTCAACCAGAATATCAACGTCGGGATCGCGAGCAACCGCAAAGATATCGCGACTGACTTTAAACGTGCTCGTGTCACAGTCTGTATTATCGCGTCGCGCACCGATGTGACAGATCTCGAGCAATGCTGCCGATCGATCATTGAGCAGTGACTGACTGCGGTTAAATATATTAATGACGCCGCTCGCCACTGTGCCTAGGCCACAGATGCCGATACGAACGGTTTGCACTGTCATGATGCAATCTCCACAGCGGGCGCGCCCTGCCGCAATACTTTCTTTATGCCTCGAATGGCCTGGCGGGTGCGGTGCTCGTTCTCGATCAAACCAAACCGTACATAGCCCTCGCCGTACTCACCAAAGCCAATACCTGGAGATACCGCGACGCTGGCTTCTTGCAGCAATAACTTACTAAACTCTACCGACCCTAAATGGCGGAAAGCCTCAGGAATTTGAGCCCAGACGAACATGGTTGCCTTTGGCGGCGTCACTGGCCATCCCGCCTCGTTGAGGCCAGCACACAGTACATCTCTGCGCCGTTTATACATTTCACACACATCGGTGACACACTGTTGGTCGCCCTCAAGGGCCGCGATCGCAGCAACTTGGATCGGCGTAAAGATACCGTAATCCAAATACGATTTGATTCGAGTCAGCGCACCAATAAGCTCCTGATTACCCACGCAGAATCCGACGCGCCAACCGGGCATATTGTAACTTTTTGATAGGGTGTAAAACTCGACAGCGATGTCGCGCGCGCCTTTGACCTGCAGAATACTTGGCGCTACGTAGCCATCGAAACACAAATCTGCGTAAGCCAAATCATGCACGACCCAAATACCTGCTTCCTTGGCTATCGCGACCACTTTCTCAAAAAAATCAAGCTCGACGCAGTGACCCGTAGGATTCGATGGGAAATTTAACACCAACATTTTAGGCTTTGGGTACGTGTTGCGAATGGCCTGCTCGAGTTCGTCAAGAAAGGTGTCTTCATCCAGCATAGGAACATGGCGCAGATCGGCACCCGATATCACAAACCCATAAGGATGAATCGGATATGAGGGGTTGGGTACCAATATAGAGTCACCGGTACTCGTCGTAGCCAGCGCCAAGTGTGCCAAGCCTTCTTTGGAGCCCAGCGTCACAATCGCTTCTTTAGTAGGGTCGAGAGTCACATCGTAGCGGCGCTGATACCAATCACAAATGGCGCGGCGTAGTCGCGGTATCCCTTTTGATTGTGAATAGCGATGGGTATCACCTCGCTGCACAGTCTCAACCAACTTGTCGACGATATGTTGTGGCGTAGGCTGATCGGGATTGCCCATGCCAAAATCGATAATATCTTCACCGCGTGCACGAGCCGCTGTTTTTAGCTCGCCAATGATATTGAAAACATAGGGCGGCAGACGCTCAATGCGTTGAAAATTGTGATTCACGTAATCGAACTCCGTTAAGAGGACATCTTGGCCGTTCGCCAAGAGTTGGCCATTAGTTTAAACCCAGTACTTGTGCGATATCGGCCGCTGGCCGGTACCCTGGAATCATTTGGCCTCCGCTCGTTACAATAGCGGGTGTGCCCCTAACACCAAGCTCTACACCCAATTGATATTGCGAGGCCACCGGCGATGTACCGCAGTCATCAATCGGCACCGATTCTCCGGCCTTAAATTTAGTCAACGTTTCCTGCTTGTTATCCGCACACCAAGCCGTTGCTAGCTGCTTTGCACCTTCAGAGTCCAGACCACCGCGCGGGTACGCGAGATAGCGCACTTCAATACCGCGACTATTGAGATCATCAACTTCACGGTGCAATTTTTGGCAGTAGAAACATGTCACGTCGGTAAAAACAGTAATGTAATCACGGGTCTCGCCTTCGGGCGAGAACACAATCATTTCATCGATAGCAATATCGTCAACTAGACTCTTCCGTTCAACCTCACGCTTTTGCTCAGCGAGGTTCACGAGCCCATTGTTACGTATGGCGTATAAATCACCCACCACAAAGTGCTCACCAGTCTCGGTGGCATACAGGACCAAGCCACTAGTCAGGGTGACCTCAAGCAAGCCATTTGCCTCAGTCTGGATGATTTCTGCAATTTCAACTGACCCACCGGTGCTCGCTGAAAGAGCCCCGACGATGCGCGCCTCGACCGCTGCGTAAGCATCTGCGTTGTCACTTTCTGCTCGACTTGCCCCCGCAAAGATGAGCATGATAACTGCGGCAAAAATAGAGACACGGTATCGTGCGAAGTTTTTGCGCTCACAGTTTAAGAAACGGTTAAGCCGATTCATGAATTTTCTCCGCTGCCTCTCGACATTATTTACCTCAGCCTCGAGGATGATGATTAGCATGCAATTCCTGCATGCGCTGTTTTGCCACGTGCGTGTATATCTGCGTTGTCGAAAGGTCACTGTGGCCTAACAACATTTGTACGACACGCAAATCGGCTCCGTGGTTCAATAAGTGCGTCGCAAACGCGTGCCGCAACGTGTGCGGAGAAAGGTGAACTTGGATGCCCGCACGCTCGGCATAGATTTTAATACGATACCAGAAGGTCTGGCGAGTCATAGCTGTGCCACGATTAGATGGAAACAGCACGTCCGATACTTTACCTCTACTCAATGCAACCCAAGGACCTGCCAGATAGCGCTGCAACCAATCTAACGCTTCCTCACCCATAGGGATGAGGCGCTCTTTACTCCCTTTTCCCAGAACGCGTACAACGCCCTGATTAAGGCTGACTTGGCTCACCT
>ERZ887849.1766-NODE-1766-length-19065-cov-63.779011_pt1 | contig 19065 bp, 16 predicted proteins | sample MGYA00521267_ERZ887849 | MGnify/ENA primary metagenome ERZ887849 (study PRJEB32303, sample SAMEA104408601) | aquatic metagenome | biome: Brackish water; feature: Pelagic; material: water | place: Baltic Sea | collected 2014-06-06T16:11:00 | depth 2,863 m ... | reverse complement strand
CAAACCTTACGTGCCCGGTATTCAAACCTTACGTGCCCGGTATTCAAACCTTACGTGCCCGGTATTCAAACCTTACGATAAATCATTATGTTTTCGCCAGTTTCGCGGTGTTTTGTCACGTGTACGTTTTTATTATCCATATTCAACTTTGTCTTCAGTTTGAACCCTTCGCTAGCGGTAACATTATTCATGTCTTTCACCAAATCGATAAATGTATTAGAAGCGTGAGAACCATATCCCGATAATATATAACACATCGTGCCTCCCTTTGCTAGAACATGGTGACATAATTGTATAGTGGCTCGCCAATATTCATCGAGCCAGTCATTATAACTATTATATCTCGTTGTGCTTTGGTTCTTACTATCGTATAATTCTAAACGATAATATGGTGGACTGAAGAATACCAGATCAAAATGGTCTTTATATGTGTTCGCAAAACCGGTCATTTTTAACAAATCTTCCGAAGGTTTACATAAAATAGTGGATTTTATGTGGTTATACGTATTCAATAATTGCTTGGTCTTTTTACATACATTCGGAATGACATCAGTACCAACATATTCAGTTACACGTGGTGATTCTGCAAAACCATATGCATACGATGACCACCCCAAGGTTGGTGTGAATATTTTGGTGCCTTTCAATACATTTTCATTCAAAGAATATACTAAATATGGGTTCATTATAGATGCGCGAAAATAATATGACGAAAATACACTGCCAATGCGTCCATTGGATATATAATGAGATGCGCTAGGTGTCAGCAATTTGTAATCGATAACATGATTATTATATAAATCGTCAATTACGTTTATATATGTGAGAACGTTCTCAATACCAGACGAAGTATTCTTCAAAATATCTAATAAATGTAGATTGCGAATTAAGTTCTTATACACGATACCCTGATTATTAGACAATTCCGATTTTTGCATGGGTTTTATTTCACGATGGATTGTTTTGTTTTTCACCAAGAGTGAATTATCATAGAAGCGCTGTAAATAATCGTCACGGTTTACAATGTTATTATACAAATCCTGAACTATTTTCTTATCAATTTGCTTCCTCTTTGCATAATCCTTCAAACTTTCCGTTTTCTTACCCATTCTCACCTTTGCATTATTATAAAATACTGAAAATGTAGGAGTTTCCTTTTTATGAAAGTATTGAATGAACTCATGATCCTTGATAAACTTCATTTCCACTAATTATAGTATAATCCTATATTTTTTACTAGGCGTATTACATAATGAAGCCACTTACCTTATTTTTCATTGCATTGTTTCTTCTTCACATTACACTTGGTCCATATTTTGTCTATTACTTGTTACGCGGACAACCTCCAAAATGGAGTTCGCGTTCTTTCGCGGAAGTTGCGCAAAAAAGCGTATGGGTAACATACGTTGGCCTCATATCATTAGCATTATTGAGTGAATATCCTAACGAAGAAACCTTCGTAGTCGCAATCACAATATCTCTATATGCTACTGTAGGTTATCATTTCAAATACAATGAGGTGGGTCATTACAATATTGCCATGTTCGATCACATCGTATATTTGATTGTCCCGGCCATTATACTATATTGTTACCATAATCTTGATATTTTCACATATTATCCGTCATATCTCACCTTATTTGCTCTGGTATATTTGGCTATTTTTACAATATATCAGCATAAGCTATATTAAGAAAAGCCCAATTGGCACTTCTATGGTAAGCCACAGATTTTTTAATGCATAAAATAAAAAATTATGCAGTGTGAAGTGTGTAGACCCTTTTTCAGATTTTAAAATGCAAATTCCAAAAATGGACAAAAATTTTTGTCCATTTTCAAAATGTTTTACCGTTTATTTTTCTAAAAAAAGTGAAAAAATCACTTCTTACCATAATGCAGTAAATCCGGATTTTTCAAAAAATGTTTGTTACCATACTTTTTTTTGGGGTCCTCGGACCGAAATGGACATTTTTGTATTTTGGTACTTTATACTAACTTTTTAGGCGTTTTTGACTAACTCGCACCATGACGGTTTTTTCTTGTTTTGTGTGTAATTTTTCAACCGATAAATGCAGTTTATATGAAAGACATTGTAACACAAACAAACACCTAAAAAAAAAAGATCCTAACAAAAAAAACGCCGCACTTGGGCGATTTTTGTGTGTTTGTGGTCGTCGATATGTGCACCAATCTAGTCTCATTGGACACAAGAAAAAATGTGAGACATATTTGAAGGAAGAAAGCCTGAAGATAGCCAATTCTACTACTATGATAAAAGACGGAGACAATTTTGACATCAGAAAGCCAGTCAGTGCTGAGGTAGTATTAGAATTAATGAAGCAAAATAGTGATATGAAGGTAATGTTGGAAGAACAGAACAATGAGCTGAAAGAGAGGTTCTTAGAACAAATGAAGGACCAACAGACGCAGTTAATGGACGCAATAAATGATGGAAAAATCGGCAATAGTTACACACAACACAATACAACCAACAAGTTTAACCTACAATTCTTCTTAAACACAACTTGTAAGAATGCGATGAACCTCCAAGATTTCGTGGATAACTTAGACATTCAAGTAAAAGACATAGAATACGTAGGTAATCATGGGTATGTTGAGGGTATAACTCATATCATTATGGACCGATTACAAGCACTCGATGTAACAGAAAGGCCGATTCATTGCACTGATTTAAAGCGTGAAACAATGTATATTAAGCACAAAGACGAATGGTTAAAAGATATGGACGACCAAAAGATAAAAAGATTGATATATGTTGTAGCCGATATAAATTATAAAAAGGTCCCAGATTGGCAAGGGCGGCACCCCGAGTTTATGAACTCAGGACATCCGGACTTCGAAGTGTATTTAAAAATGATGGACGGTGTATTGGGAGGTATCAAAGATAGTAAATTGGACGATAAAATCGTGAAAAACATTGCAAAATTAACAGCAATTGATAGAAAACAATATGCAGTGATGCAAAAGTAATTGAATATTTCTCATCGTATAACAAAATTACAATGAGAAATCATATTATGATTTATTCAGATGGTTCAACTGCGGCTTCTGCTGCGGACTGGGGCTCATCTGAAGGAGGTCCCTCCTTACTAGGACGATTACGGCGAGTTCTGTATCTCTTCTGTGGCTCTTGCTGCTCATCAGAAGAAGCAACCTTGTTTGCACGAGTCTCGCACATTAGGAGACCGCGATTAATTCCGGTAATCTCCTTCGAAATAAACTCATGGCTACCTGTATCAGGCTTTTCGGTGCATAATTGCACATACTCGCCCTGGACTAAATAGCGGTTACGGATACCCTCGGCAACAACCAACGCACTGTAGTGTGCAAAAATATCTTTACCATTGATAGCAGAGCCATCATTAATCGTAACAAATCCATATCCTGTACGGGGATTAAACCACTTCACAATGCCAGTATAACGTTCACCCATAGTATTTACTAATATAATGTATATATTGAAAACCCTTTTATACCGTTTTAGATAACAATAAGTATTACATTGGTTCAAATAACCCCATTAATCGGGTATAATCAGGCGTAGCCGTATATATCATACTATAACACTCTTCCATATATTCATATAACCGGGGATTGACCTCTGTGCATATATCTTCAATAAGTTCGATTGACTTCATTTCTTTACGAGCAACGTTATTTGGATGGTCCAGAAACAGTTCATCTGTCCGAGAGTGATTTGCACTTGTGAGATCCGTATTTGCACATTGTATATACTCGGTCAAATTTGTAGAATCCCATGGCAAATATCCAGAGCACATATACAAATAAATATATCCCAGCGAAATTAAATCATCCCGGCGAGAATGCGTATTTCCGTCAAACACATGATAACTAGTAAAATTGGGAGAACCAATGATCGTATTATTTGAAGAACGATTTGATATATGCATCTTTTCATCGTCAATATAAAATGTGGCCAGCCCAAAATCTATTAAATATATGTCATTGTTTTTTATCATAAAGTTGTCCGGTTTCAAATCGCGGTGCAATACATATGCGCTGTGTATTTCATTTATAATATGTAATAACCGATACATGATTTTGTCGCATTTACGAGACGTCACCCGGTCTTGCATAATATATTGTGTAATTGAACCTTCATAATATGTCATAATCAAGCAGCGACATAGCGAGTGTGGACCATACCACTCGATCAGTGGCACCCTTTTACAACCGTAATCGTATAAATATTTCAAAATAGACGCCTCGCGCTGAATAATATTGACTTCGCTGTCCAATGGTTCGGTTTTAATCGCAACTATTTTCGTAGTCCTCTTATCAATGCCTTTATATACCGAGCCAAATGCCCCTTTACCAATACATTCTAATACTCCATACCTACCAACTATAGTGTTCATAGCATTACTACGCATATTATCTCTATGTATTCTATAGAATGGAATTAGTAGACAGTGCATTGCGGTCAATTTCACCATATTATGCAAAGTTCATATTTGGTTTTCATGCAATGAATATAGCAACAGTCATATTATATACGTATTATGGTATCAATATTATAAAAGAAGACACATTCCGTTATATAAATACGAGCATTCAATTGTTTGTGTGTTTATTCTTGATGCTTCGTTATCACCCTTACCGAGAACATAAGTATTATAAACACGATGCCGGAATCATTTTTGGCAGTGCATCCTTTTTATTAATCAATTTAGGTATCACCGAATATTTATATGGAACAATACAAGCAATACTAGATAGGATACCTACAATAGCAATACTATAATTGATATAGATATAATTTATTTACATATGTAAAGTGTATGAAAATAAATGGAAACCGACAAAATAGATGCAACTACCGTAAATAATATATTCAAAGACGCCCTTGTAAATGACAAGCTGTTTACCGATGAAGACGTTGAAAATCTACTGAAAACGGCAGAAAAAGACCAAACCGACTATTTGGAAAACCGCACATTAAAAATGATACAAGATGAAGTAATCCAAAGTGTAAACGAACTAGACTATGATTTTGATACACACTTGTCATGCGTCAATGCACTCGAAGGATATCATTTAATAAATAGTGTCCATGAACTCCAAAAGGGACGGTTCATAGTATGGATAAATCTTACTACAAAAAAACGGACACACGGTGGTTTTATAGCAGACATCAAGTTCACGGATAAAGGTGTATATATATTATGTCGTCTGCATTCCACACATTTTACAAGCTGTCCTTATGATAAAAGTCTTATATACCAGAAAATGACATATGAAGAACAAATAATTGCCCACGCTTACGAACAAACATTATGATCGCTTCCTTGTATGCCGATACGGTATGTTTTTCATTTTCCGTGTGTATTTACGTCGGTATGTTAATATAAAAAAGTCGCGAATATGATACATAATACGCTGCGAAATCTGAATGTTCCTGCGGAGCGATATGTTAGATACATCATTCATTGTTTTATATAAGCCTTTCGAAACACTTAATCTATTGAACTCACTCGTAAACAGCGGTTTATTTGCGATATATTGTGATAAATGAGAACCCATTATGCGTCGCACAATCAACTGCGTAGTCAGAGTATGTCTATATGATTCGGGTTTGATATAATATATTCGGTCCTTTTGCATTTCTTCAAAGTTTGTATTATCTAAAAAACATATGAGCGTGCTTTTTGGCAATAATGTGCAATTAATAAAATCGGTGTGTGATTTTATATGCGATGTTCTCGCCATTTCAATGCGTTTATTGTTAATTTTGAACGCACATATAGCATGGTCTATAACCTTTTCTTGCCGATTGATTTTATTATTGAAATAGTCAACTAACATGTGAACCCAATTGGTATTGGATTGATTATTTGTGTATATATAGACACGAAAACACTCTCCCGACTTTTTCTTGACCAATAAATATTCCAAAATTGCAAAAATACCATAACGAATAAACTCTGGATACAAATCAACCAATTGTTGAAAATCAATGTTATACTTATTTTTCTGTATCAAATCCCACACGGTTTTTAAATCTCCAAACTCACCAAGTGTTTCATCTAAATCAAAGGCAATCACTTTTTTTGAACGACTATTATGGTGCTTATCAAAATACTTACCCTTAAATATTTCAATGCATTCTGTATCCATACAAATAATGTATTATAACTATAAATATGTTGGTTATAATACAGTTAGATAATCTCATGTGGGATTGTGAAATCATCATACGCCAGTTGACCCAAAACCGCCCTCATTGCGTAACGTAGACGTCAAATATTTTTCATCGGTAATATGGACATATACCGGACATAGTGTAGGGTGGCACAGTTGTAACAAGCGGGACAGTCTGGGGACAACATATACTTCGTCACTTAAATTGCGGAACGCACCGCGTAACGTTCCTCTGTATCCAGAATCAATTATACCAGTATGGTTCGCCAACATGAGAGGCGTCTTCGAAATACTTGAACGAGGAAATGCAAAATACCCAGTAGGAGTGATTTTATCAGTGGCAACATCGCAATACAACATCTCAGTCTTGATTTGCATGTCAATCATTTTTGCATTATATCCAGGTGGAATATTCACCTCAAACGGTGTAATAACATCAAATCCGGAATCGCAATATCCGTTACCCATAAAGGATAAGTTATGTGCTTGAACTTGGTCGCGAAGTTTGGACATCACCATGTCACTGTCAAAAACCTCGCTTGCAGAATACAAATAGATTTTCAATATTGCAAAAGGCGATTTGCCGTTTACCGAATTGGTCACCAAATAATTGTACATTTCAACAATATCTTTATCTACGGGCATAGACATATAGTTACCGGACAACAGTATAACGTTATACGGATTTTCACTTTATACCGTTTTCTTCATGTTTTTGAAGTCCTTCCAGCTAATTTTCTTGCCTTCTTCTGGTGCTTCAGTAATTGCTGCATTTTCAGAGTCCAAGTTCTCCCCGCGCTTCAAAGCACTATCTACATATAATTGCTTCAACAACTTTCCCACAACGACCGAACCTTCGTGTTGGTCGACTTTCTTGTCTTCAATCATTTTCAAGATCATAAGCAATTGCGTCATAATTTCCATATTCAGTTCATCTTTTACAACGCGATTGAAAATATCAGTATAATTGTTATACAAAAACGGACTGGCGCCCCTACAACCGTCTAAAAACTCTTCGGGAGAGTTTTTCTGTAACTCACGATGAAAGTTCATATACGTATTGAGCTTTCGTAATTCATCCCTCAAAATAACACTGTGTTTTACTTTTCGGATGTGTTCTGTATTGTCTTCGCACTCAGAATTGCTAATCATATCCTGTAGCTTGAGTTTATCTGCATCATTTAACACCGACATGTTATAGTATAGACTATGATTATATTTGTAAGTATTTTTACGAACAATTGTAATATTTGTTACCGAATGCATATTTTTTCTTCGCCAATTGTATAGAATGAAGTTTACTTTTTTGAAAATCACTTTTGGTATTTTATTCGCGTTCATAATCTTATCCGCAATCGCATATCCATGTGATAATGCTATGCCCCATTACCAAGACACAATCTTCTCCAAAGAGGGCAAGTTTGAGTCATTCGCCTTAAAGGATTATGTCGACAAAAACACCGACTTGTTAGTTGACGGAAGTAAGGCCGCACACATGATAAATGCGCCAGTTAAGGATTGCAATAAAGTGAGCGGGTTTGACAGTTTATTCTGTAGTACAACTGCTCCAGCAAGAAAGCATGATATTTTCTCGGGAACGAAGGGAAGTTTAGGATGTAAAACGAATATGGGACTAACAAACTCTCTTGGTGGATTATGCTTAAGTGAAGAACAACAGCAGTTATTGAAAACCCGCGGTGGTAATATCAAGTGTTGTTAGACATTATGCAGACATTTTTTGCAATACACGATTACTACCGATTTTTCTGGTGTAATATCTATCATGTCTTCAATATAATCATGCAAACAGTGAAGCGATAAATATTGTCGCATTTTATCCATTATTGAAATATATTCGCGCTCTTGTCGGAGTGTAGGTATATCAGCAAGTGGCATAGCGTCCAAACAATTCAATGCATTACGCATTCTCTCTATTGATTCGTCAGTGTTTGGCATATAGTAGTAATACATATACAATAAAAAAGTGTTTATGTCTTACAAAATAACTATTCTACTCTACATACTTACATATACATAAACCTAAATATACAACCCAAATAAACTAGGGTTCAATGAGTCGGGGTCGCCTTTGATAAACACTTCAACGTGTTTTTGCGTAATGGTAACTGGAAACTCTATCTCCAGATCGAATGTTTTACCAAACATCTTTGCTTCTGGCTTTACTAACCGGAACAAGTTCAACTTTGTAAACAATATTTCAATGCACCGTTTCAAATTGCGAACTCCCGATTCTTTGTTCGTCATTCGCTCATTTCCTGCAATGTGTCGGATAATGTCGTCGCTAATGATAATGTCTTCTTCACTAAAGTTCACTTGCTTACGAATGGATGGTATCAAATGATTTCGTGCAATAATCACCTTTTCATTTGTATCGTACCCCTTTGTTTGGATGCGATACATTCTGTCTTTAAGAATGGAGTTGACCTTGCTTTCATCATTGTAGCTGAATATGAATAAACATTTGCTCAGATCAAAGTCCAATTCAGCGAAATACTTATCGTGAAATTGACTGTTTTGTGTTGTATCTGTCAAATGTGTGAGAATGCCAATGATTTCTTCGCCCTTGGGTGTGTCACTAACCTTGTCTAATTCATCGAAATAAATGACAGGGTTCATGCACTTACTCTCAATAATGATTTGGACGATTTTGCCCCATGAGCTGCCTTCATACGTATATGAATGACCTTCCAAGAAACTGCTATCACCGGCTCCACCGAGTGCGATAAATGCAAACTCTCTGCCCAATATTTTGCTAATGCCCTCTTTTACCAGAGTAGTTTTGCCCGTTCCCATCGGGCCCTTGATCGCAATGGCAGTTCCAATCGCCCCCGGATTGGAAATCCATTGTCCCATCATTTGCATGATTTGTAGCTTTGCATCATCTAGTCCATATACGCATTTGTCCAACTGGTCTTTTGCATTTATCATGAAATCGTGACAGACGTCAATTCCATCAGTTAATTTGACAGACAAATCATTGTAAATACCAAAGGGTATTTTCATGAACGTATCAACCCAATTCTTGATTTTGTAATATTCGCCGTCACTGGGTTCCATTGTGCGTAGCACATTCAGTTTTTGCATTGCGAGTGCCTTGTAACTAGCTGGCATTTTGGAGTCCAATAGTGCAAGTCTGTATGGCTTGTCGATATTGATATGTTTATTGATCTCTTTCAAGTCCTTCACTGCTCGGAGTTGCTCCTCATTTGATAGCTTTTTCTTGAAATATTCGGTTTCATTTGTTTTCTTTTTATGCGAATGAATCAATTTGTGATACATTTTCGCATTTCGTGTGCGAGCCTTTTTAATGAGTTTACGAATATCGTCGCGACAAGCCTGAACGGCATTTTTCAAAATCTTACTGTTTGGCTTTTTTTCTAGTTGTTGCATCAAACTTTTGCGCATTTCAACCAAGTCCAAATATTCTTGTTCAACATTACTCAGTTCGGTTTCGCCGTCACCGTCGCTGCTGCTACGGTTGCTGTCTGAGCTACTATTGTGTTTATTTTTCTTGGACGATTTCTTTTTATCTTTTCGCATTTGTGCTTTAGGGTTAGTAGTTTCAGTGTTATCCGTCTCTGTATCATTTGCTTTTGGCTTTTCATATTTCTCTTTCATGAAAGTTTTCTCGTCTTCACTGTCACATTCGGCATCGTCGTCCGCATCATTGTATTCTTCTTCGGATTCGTCGCCACCGTTTACAGCTAATACAATGCTGAACATTTGTTGTTCGTCGTCTTCTTCATCTTCTTCATCTTCAATGTCGTCATCTTCAGACTCGTCATCCGAGTCTTCTTCAACGTCTTCCCACTCGTCTGTGTCCTCTTCATCTTCGTCTTCGTCGGGGTCATATTCATCATCGTCATCATCGTCATCATCGTCATCGTCGAGTTCTTCAATCGTAAACTTGGCCGACTTCTTTTTTTGTTTTTCAGTTTTGTTACTTGGTTTGACCTTCTTGCTAGCTTTTTTGTTTTCCAAGTCAGATATCTTCTTTTTCAAATATTTAGATGGGAACATTTTTTCTAGAAACTTGTTGTACTCCGTCTGGTCGTATCCGTCGTCATCGCCATCATCGGAACCGTCGTCATGTTTCTTGTTTTTCTTGATTTTGTTAGATTTTTTGTTTTGTTTTTTCTTTTGCATTTTTTTAAGCTTACCTTTGCTCACTTCCTCTTCTGACGAAGAAGTTTCGGGTTCAGACTCAACATCGGAATCTGGTTCCGAATCAGAGTCTTCTTCCTTCCTCTTCTTGTTCTTGATAAGTTCTGGCTTGATTCTGGTCATATTGGATATAACTATTGTGCTGGGGGTATATGTATAGACTATGCTATTGCGGTATTTTTTAATCAATTTTCTACATAGAATCGGTTCTCACAGAAAATTGATTACTATAACTTGAAAAAATATAGACATATTATATTAGAAGATTCCATAATGTCGTATCAACAATCTGCTAATGCAACGAAGCGTATTCCTTCGTCGCGGATTATTGGATTACAGTTTAGCATACTGTCTCCCGAAGAAATTCGTAAGGCTTCTGTTGCAGAAATTACATCGAGAGAAACATATAAAAATAATAAACCGGATGTAGGAGGACTATTTGATCCTCGTATGGGTGTGTTAGACCCCGGTCTAATTTGTCCAACGGATGGACTTACATATATTGATACTCCTGGTTATTTCGGTCATATTGAATTGGCCCGCCCTGTATTATATATTCAACATTTGAAAGAAATTGTGAAAATATGTAAATGTATTTGTTTTAAATGCAGCAAATTATTGATAAATAAGAACCATCACAAACATATCTTGGATTATCCCCCAGATAAAAGATGGTCGTATGTAAATCATTTGGTATCTAAAATCACTAGCAAAAAACATCACTGTGGCGATCTAAATGACGAAGGGTGCGGTTGTAAAATGCCAGACCGGTTCAAAGTAGAAGGAATGTCTACTATAATGGCAATGTGGAAAGATCTGAAAACCGGCGAAGCAGAAGCAGGAGACCTCCCGACACCTCCGTCGGTTGTTGTGCGCATTACACCCGAAATGTTATTAAAAATGTTCAAGCGCATTTCGGACGAAGATGTTACATTTATGGGGTTCAGTCCTCTGTGGTCTCGACCGGAATGGATGATATGTCAAGTATTGGCGGTTCCTCCTCCGGCAATGAGACCATCTGTGAAACACGACGCACAGCAGCGCAGTGAAGATGATTTGACACATATTTACAGCAATATTTTGAAAACCAATAAAGATTTGGCGGAAAAGATTGAAAACAATGCATCAACCAATGTGATTGAGGGTCTTACCAGCGTATTGCAATATTTCATTGCTATGATTGCGAACAATAAAGTAAAGGGGGCAGACCCGATGGCACAACGTTCAGGTCGTCCATTGAATTGCATAAGTGGTCGCTTGAATAGTAAAAATGGACGTATTCGCGGTAACCTGATGGGTAAGCGTGTGGATTTCAGTGCTCGTTCTGTGATCACTGGTGATCCCAATTTATCTATTCGCCAACTAGGCGTTCCGATGAAAATTGCTATGAATATTACCAAACCGATTACAGTAAATGACCGCAATCGTGATTTCCTTATGAAACTATTGCAAAATGGACCGGATATTTATCCGGGTGCGAAAATATTGGAACGCAAAAATGGCGAGAATATATCATTGCGTTATGTCGACCGAGACTCTATTCGTTTGGACAACGGTGACGTTGTTCATCGCCACATGATGGACGGAGACGCGGTCTTATTCAATCGTCAACCCAGTTTACACAGAATGAGTATGATGTGTCATATTGTGAAAATTATGAAAAAGGGTGATACATTCCGCATGAATGTAGGAGACACCAAGCCATACAATGCAGATTTTGATGGTGATGAAATGAATATGCATATGCCACAAAACGAAATGGCGGAAACTGAATTGAAGCACTTGGCTGCGATTCCATACCAAATGGTGAGTCCAGCGAGTAACTCGCCTATCATCGGTATATACCAAGATTCCATGTTGGGTTCGTTTCAATTTACAAGACCGAATAAATCTTTTACACCCCGAGATGCGATGAACTTATTGATGATGTACTCACATGTAGACGTTGACAAGTTATTTGCAAACGGAAAAGAACGCATTTCCAACTTTGATATTATGTCACAAATATTGCCTCCTGTAACATTGAAATATAAAACAAAACTGTATGATGAAGACGAAGATTATGAAACATCGAACAATGTATTGGAAATCCGCAACGGTAAATATATTCGCGGTCAATTAGAAAAATCCGTATTGGGTTCTACCACAAAGGGTATTATTCACCGTATTTGCAACGATTTTGGAAACATGCAATCCACTCATTTCGTAGATGATTTACAGAATGTTGTAACTGAATACATGAAGACCAGTGCATTCAGTGTCGGTATTAGCGATTTGATTGCGGATCGTAAAACACAAGACAGTATCATCCAAGCTATTACTGTACAGAAACAAGAAGTGCAATCCATTATTGATAAGGTTCATTTGGGAATATTTGAAAATAATACTTCGCATTCCAATCAGAAAGAGTTTGAGGGCAGCGTAAATAATGTATTGAACAAGGCAACCGAACAGGCGGGTAAAATTGGACGCAAATCATTGAGCAAAACCAACCGGTTCTTAATGATTGTAAACTCGGGGTCCAAGGGTTCCCTCATCAACATTTCACAAATGGTTTCGTGTGTGGGTCAAACGAACGTTGATGGAAAGCGCATTCCATATGGGTTTGATAGCCGCACATTGCCCCATTTCAGCAAATACGACGACTCTCCAAACGCGAGAGGGTTCATCGAGAACTCTTATATTTCTGGTCTAACTGCATCAGAGTTGTTCTTCCATGCAATGGGTGGTCGTATTGGTCTTATTGATACTGCAGTGAAAACATCGCAGACGGGATATATTCAACGACGATTAATCAAGGGATTGGAAGATATCAAAGTGGAATATGACATGACCGTTCGTAACAATAATGGGAAAATCATCCAATTCACGTATGGCGACGATGGGTTTGATTCTATTCGCGTAGAATACCAGACTATTCCACTTGTGGGTATGACAACCGAAGATGTGTATGTATATTATGACATTATTGGAGTAAACGACCAACATAACGATTTGTTAGATATTTACAATAAGGGTACGGTTACTCGAGTGAAAAGACAGCGTGAAAAGACTGCCGCAAAGTGTAAAGAATATATCGATACAATGTTGGAAACCCGTGATACACTTGTAACCAATGTGTTCCTCAATAAAAATGATAATGATGTGAGAATGCCTATTGCTTTTCAAAACATTATTGCAAATATTCAGGGCCAACTCAACTTGTCTGCTAGTTCAATTATTGATATTACACCATTTGAAGCATTTGAACTTATTGAAGAATATTATCGTAAAATGGAACAAATACATTATGCTCCCCCTACCGACCTATTCCGAGTAATGTATTATTACTATTTGACCCCCAAATCGCTATTAATCAAGAAGCGTTTCCACCGTAAAGGATTGATAATGTTGCTTGAAACAATTTATTTGAAATATAAGCAAGCAATCGTTCATCCCGGAGAAATGGTGGGTGTAATTGCTGGTCAATCTATTGGTGAACCTACAACACAATTGACGCTGAACACTTTCCACTTGAGTGGTGTTGCATCAAAGTCAAATGTTACCCGCGGTGTTCCTCGTATTGAAGAAATATTGCGTCTAACGAAGAACCCAAAGAACCGTTCTTTAACTGTGCATTTGAATAAGTTCGACGAAACAGACCAAGACAAGGCTAGCAAGTTTGCAAATATGATTGAACATACGCGACTAACCGATTTGGTGAAACAAGTGAATATTTGTTTTGATCCAAGTGACCGGTCTTCGGTTATGCAAGATGACCAAGTAGTTATGGACCAATTTTATGAGTTTGAGAAAATGGTTGAGGCGTGCAATGAAACAGAAGAAGGCACAGAGCCAACATACTCAAAATGGGTGGTTCGTATAGAACTCAATGCAGAAATGTTATTGGAAAAAAATATTACAATGGATGATATCAATTTCGCGATACAGGCTGCATATGGTAGTGAGGTTTCGTGTATGTTTTCCGATTACAATGAAGAACAGTTGATATTCCGAATAAGATTGAATAGTTCTGTATTCAATAAAAATAAAGACCGGGCAGTTGGCGAACTTTTACCGCTGGATCAGTCTGATGATATTTACTTGTTGAGAAACTTCCAGGAGAGCTTGCTTAAATCGATTGTTATGCGCGGAGTGCAAGGTGTTACGAACGTCCATCCTCGTAAAGTTCAAAATATGGTAGTAAAGGAAGACGGACATTATATTCAGCGAGATGCGTGGGTATTGGATACTACGGGGTCTAATTTGATGGATGTTCTGGCATTGGATTTCATTGACACTGCTCGCACATTTACAAATGATATTCAAGAAACATATCGTGTATTGGGCATTGAGGCAGCTCGTCAAATATTGTATGATGAGTTTGTAGATGCGATGGAGTTTAGTGGCGTTTACATCAACTACCATCATTTGAGCCTGTTGTGTGATCGTATGACATCTAATATTAACATGGTTCCCATTTACCGTTCCGGTATTTTGAACGACAACATTGGCCCCATTTCAAAGTCAACATTTGAGGTGCATACCGAAGTGCTATTGAATGCGTCTAGACATGCAGAGTTTGACCACATGCGAGGCGTTTCTGCAAATGTGATGACTGGACAAATGGGATTGTTTGGAACCGGATCATTCCAGCTCATGGTAGACGTTGCAAAAATGGCATCGGTATCCGCATCAGATGTAAATACAAGCGATGTCAATCAAGATATCAAGAAAATGTTCGGTGGTTTAGAAGACAAAACCGATGTCTGTTCGAAAAATAACATAGAAATACAGAATAATCTGGCCACAGTGAAACAGTCCGATATGGGCGGTTGCGATGATGACTATGATATTGGATTTTAACAAAACGTGAAAATATGACATAAAAACAAAACATGTATAACAAATAGAGGTGATTATACATGTTTTTTTCTTCGCAACCAGAATACGAGTATTTCAACAAGGAAACAGGACTATGGAAAGATTTTTATCCAAAAGAAGTTGATAATAAAAATACTGACTTTATCGCTGGATACTATTTCGATAAAGCCGTGGGATACAACCCGTCTGGATGGTATAAAGAAATAGTCGTACAAACAAATTATTTACGTAAGAAACAATATAAATAAAAATCAATGGTTTAATATGGCGAGAGCCAACCCGGTCTTAGCTCAGTTGGTAGAGCATTCGACTGTAGTTGTTAGAAACGTACTGTTTCACCTTTAGATATCGAATTGTCGCTGGTTCGATTCCGGCAGACCGGATATATGTATGGGTATACAAATCCATACATATATTATCATTTTACAAATATTACTTCTTACTTGCATTGGCTCGTTTTCGTTTGATAACGGTTTTAAATGTTTCCAGAAAGTCTTGTATTGATATTACGCCGACGTCTGGTCCTTCAAATATAGAATCAAACCCAGGGAGGCTTGCAAACTGTAGTTCAGTATTATTTATACTATATGCACCACCTTTTTCATAACGAATGAAAAAATATTCACTATCAGTATCAACGCCCATATGCAACCAATCCGCATTCAAGTTGAGCTCAACCAGTTTCTCTTTTGAATATAATATTACGGGGAGGTTCAATGAATCACACAATAACCATAAATCAAAAACGCTCATAGAATAACGTTCATCCATAATGACTGTTTCGAGTGACATATTATGTGTGGCGACATTCGTCATTTGTTGCTGTTTACCGAGGTTGGACAATATGTATACTATTTTATTTTCGTAATCTTTCAAATATGGTTGGTATGCTTGCCACAAACGCTTCTTGATTTGGAGAACATTTTCGGTTATATTTGCGCGTTTTTGTAAGATGTATATTATTGGATAAAATGAACACAACGTCTCATTGCGAATAATTGTTTCCATAGAGTCTTTTGGGAATACATTACTCCAGTTGCGAACTCCGCTTGATGGAACTGGTGTTTTATCCATAATGCACACCTCTTCGAACATAGAAATATCGTTTGACTGCGACGAAAGACCCTCTTGTTCTCCCAGCTTGATTTTGTTATCATATTTCTGAGTTTGTATGGGGTTTGTAATAGATGGTCCAACATACGATATATATGGATTAGTATGGTATGGTTCAAGTTCATTATAATATTCATCGTTCAATGACGACTGCAATATAAGTATTTCGTCTTCGGAAATATCATATTCGTTCTTAGACTGCAATATTTTTTGCCTTGGGTGTAACACGACTTGCTGTATTCGCTTGTAACGCAATAGTTCATCTGCAAGACGTATATAATATACTTCTTCATTGTCTTGTTCAATCATCAATCCTTTTTTGGGAACACAAATGTTATTACCAATAGACATGCATATTTCTTTGATATCTTGTATATCAGCAAATAACGATGAATTGCGTATTTTTTCAGTAATTGCATCATTTATTTCAAAAAATGTTACATTCGGTTGCATCAATGTTCTCAATATATCAACTAATTTTTGTAATTGAATATAATAAATATATTCTTTTGATTGGATTAACTTCATTACATCATTGCGAACATCTTCATTCATGTGGTCTGACAATAATGAGCCGGCTTTATTTCGGAACGAGGAATAAAACTGTGTTTCCAATGACATATTTCGTATAGTTTCGGTGCGCACGGCATCGGTCTCGGACGATGTAGCAAAAGCACGCTCTGTTGCAAAATAATCACCATCTTTGTAACTGTGAATATTGTAGTCGCGAAGTGTATCGCTTATATCATTTTGATTAGTGGTAATTGTCTGAACGAACTGGTTCGTTTCGGTAAAGATGCCGACAATAACACCGTCTTCCATAACTTTGAATGCAGGTTTGCTCTTAATTTCTTTATTCGTTTTCATATGCATTTGTTGTAAGAAATCACGGGTATATTCATATGTATTCCATTCTACATCATCCGCAAATATACGTTTTAATGACGGAACCATATTGGACGGAGCAGTGGGGACAAACACATACGTGCTATCTTCCGATTTTGTTGCCACACATAGTCCGATAATTTGATTGCGATAATTGGATACTTGTATGCGTATATCGTATTGGTTCTTTTGTAATATTTCAACAATTTTATTGGCATTTATGTTGGAAATATAGTCATATACACGTGGCATACTTGCCTTTGGCTTACAATGTGATTCGGTCACTTTACGTATGTTAAATAATACGCCTTTCAATTCGCTCGGGATCTTATCTCCTTTGAATATTTTGACAACCATCTTTTCGTTGTTGGATTTTTTTGCATCGGTATATCCATATGAGTATATTGGCTCATAGAACTCGCGGTTTTTCAATAAAATGATGGAACCTTTATTTTGGTCATAAATGTCCGTATTGGTTGGACATAATAGTTCGATATTGTCAGTAATATCGTTGTCTACCATTTCCATGATAATCATGTTCAGTCCGGATTGAAATAGCACACTATTGGGTTGAGTAACAAAATCCCATAAATATGTGTGGTCTATGAAAGAATCGTCACTGGCCATAAATAATTTGAAGTTCATATATGATGCGATTGCGTTTTTTAATGATGTATTTTGCGAAGGGTTTGCCAAATCTCCGAATGATTTGTAAAACCGCGTATTGACGTATTTCTCGGTATCTACATCGCGAACGTTATGCTTTCGTGGTAAAAACGTTGACACCAACGAACCATTATGTGCGGTTACAAAGGTGTCTAGGTTGATTGCTTTGGTCAAGATGCCTCGCATTTCTTTTATAGTTGGTTTTGTGCCGCTGTGTAAATACGAGTACACATCTGCTATACATGCAATAAACGACTGATTTTGTTTTGCTTCTACGCCATATCGCAACAATGGTTGCATATTCGGGTTGATCTCACTCGGTTTGTTTTCTTTGACGGCTAATTTGTTGTTTGTATTCAAAAACAGTTCGACTGATAATGGTAAGAACCCCCATCTACTTTCGGGTAATGGAAATCGTTCAACTCCAATGATATTTGTTGGTGGTCGCCCGTAATCCTTTTTTTTCGATTTATTCGCTATCGCGTCAACAAATTGTGTGTTACCTGTTATATCATCTGTAGTAATATTACATTCGTTACGTCGTATGATTTGTTGATTACTAGTCATACTTTTAAAACAACACGGGAGACAATGGTCTGGATGAGCGGTTTTAGGTAGAAATCCGGGATAATGTTGGATATAATTACCGTTTTTATCTTTATGCTGGCGGTCATGCGAAAACTCATATATATAGTGTCCATCCGGTGGTGTTTTCGCATTGGACGGAATTATTTTCCCACCGCATTCGCCATTGTCTACTTGTTGTTTTGTCATAGGAGCATTATTTTTGATGCACCAATAACGAGGACAAATATACCAAAACTTATTATTGGGGTCGGTTCCGTATTTCATTGCAACATCATATGAACCTGCATATTCAGTATCAATGCGTTTTTTCTCGTCATCAGTAAGTATAATGGGCTGGCGTTTTGTGGTCGATGAACAAGCGCGTGCGTATGAATCATATTGGCCGTCTTTTTTTGTGCGGAATAGTTGTGGCTCATGTTTTTTCAATTTGTTGAAAAACGCAGCGTATCCTCCAGCAAGTACGTTGGCTTGTTGGTTATCATTATCATCCGAGTCATTTTCATCCGGGTCATCGTCATCCGAGTCATCGTCGTCGCTAAACATGATCCCGTCATTTTCGTCTCCTTCTGGTTCGGCTTCTGG
>ERZ887849.1762-NODE-1762-length-19142-cov-5.977367_pt1 | contig 19142 bp, 16 predicted proteins | sample MGYA00521267_ERZ887849 | MGnify/ENA primary metagenome ERZ887849 (study PRJEB32303, sample SAMEA104408601) | aquatic metagenome | biome: Brackish water; feature: Pelagic; material: water | place: Baltic Sea | collected 2014-06-06T16:11:00 | depth 2,863 m ... | reverse complement strand
GTACTCCTGATAGGTCCCGGGCTGATTTTGGGCACGTACATCGCCCACCACATCGGGTAGTGAAACGCCGATCAATCGGGCCGGGGTTGAGCCGAGGAGGGCATGCAGGGCCACCACCACATCGGGTATCGCCACCATTTCCGCCTCCTCTTCAAGCAGGCCACGCGCCTGAAGCAGCGACATCCATTCGCCACGCTCGGTTGCGTCGGCCGCCATCTCGCTGGCGAGGTCACCGGCGAGCAAACTGAGTTCGTGCCGTAACCGAACATGTTCACCGGCCAGATACCCGGCCGTCGGTGGCAGATCGTGCACGGTCACCGATGCCAGCACCTCCCGGCGCCAGTCTTCGGGCTTGATGATCTGCCCACTGCCGTCACGTTCGAACCACAAAATGCTCGTACCGAGCAGGCCTCGCCTGGCTAGGACATCCTGCACCCACGGCTCTACCGTGCCGAGATCTTCGCCAATAATTACCGCATCTGCTCGCTGGGCTTCCAGGGCCAAGATGCCCACGAGCGCATCATGATCGAAGGATACGTACGTGCCCTGGTCGGGGGAATTTCCGGTTGGAATCCACCACATTCGAAACAGTCCAAGAATGTGGTCGATTCGGATACCGCCAGAATTGCGCAGCAGCGTTCGCAGCATGTCGCGGTAGGGCAAAAAACCCGCGGCCGCTAATGAATCAGGACGCCACGGTGGTTGCGACCAATCTTGTCCCTTTTGGTTGTACATGTCCGGTGGGGCACCAACTGACACGCCCTGGGCTAAGACATCTTGCAGCGCCCAAGCATCTGCGCCGTCGTGGGCGACGCCTACCGCGAGGTCGTGCACCATGCCAATAGCCATCCCGGCGCGCTCGGCTGTCCATTGCGCGCAACCGAGTTGCTCATCGGTGATCCACTGCAACCACATATGCCACTGAACATCTCTCGCATTCTCTTCACGCCATCGCCCAACCGCAGTGCTACGTGGATGCTGGAATTGGCTGGGCCACTTGCTCCACTTCGACCCGAATTGAGCAGCGAGTGCGCTCCACGTTGCGAAATCAACAAGGCCGTCGCCCTGGTCTCGAATGTAGGCGTTGAGGGCTGCTTGACGACCCAGGGTTAATGGCGTCTGGAACAGAATCCTTAATGCGAGTCCTTTCACCCCCCAGGCACGATCCCGATCGATGAGCGGAGTGTTCTCTATAGACGCTTGGAGCTGTGCGATCGTGCGCTGATCAGTTGCTGAAAGTTGGGCATACTCAAAAACCTGTTCTGGGCGAACATAAATGGGGTTGGCGAACCGCCTTGTCGAGGGCAGGTAGGGGGAGGGCTCCACCGGTGACACAAAAGTGGATGCGTGCATGGGGTTCAGGAGCAGGAAGTCAGCCCCTTGCGCGTCGGCGCTCCACACTGCCAGATCTTGTGCATCACAGATGTCACCAATTCCCCAGGAACCTTCCGAGGTGATTGCGTAGAGCTGCAGCATGAATCCCCATCTGCGCGTCGATCCAGCTAGGGCATTCGGTTGTAGGCGACGTGGTGTCACTACGAGGTAACTCTTAACCACGCCGTTCACCGTGGAGACGTGCAGCGTGTGCCACCCGAGTGGCAGATTATCGGGGATGGTGAAACTCGCTTCACCCACAAGTTGACCGTCAATCTCTTGAGGTTCCACCCAGTAATCTAGGTGCTGCAATGAAAAGTGCTGATTATCCTCAGTGACAACACGAACCTCCACCGCGCTGCCGTGGGGCACGTGAACGGGCAGTCGGTGGGTATCGCCTGCAATCACCACGAACGCAGGCGGCACGACCATGCGCCAGGGCCGCTGCTGGACTTCGAGCAAGGATGTCGCCACTGAATCGGCACTCGAAGCATCAACTCCCATCGCCGCTATGACATCGCTCAGGGTGATGCTATCGACCTCTACATACTGCCCATTCTGACTCCAGTAATTCGTGGCGACTCCCAGTGCTACCGCAAGTTGATGAAGCGCAGCGTCGGTTGGCTTAGTGGGCACGGACATCACCGTCACCACATCGATGGGGTTCGTCCGAGCCACGGCCTCGCTGCTTCTAGCTGAACCGCCAGGGCAATCAGGGTTTCCTCGCCACCTCTGCGACCCACGAACTGACATCCGATCGGCAAACCCTCGTCACTGTGATCTAGCGGCAGAGTTATGGCTGGTTGCCCGGTGACGTTATAGGGCGCGGTGAAGGGAGTGAAGCGCTTTTGCGATTCGAAATCTGCCGCCGGATCCGCATCATTGCGCATGCTCCCAAGGGGTGCTGGCAGGTGCGCAAGGGTGGGAGTGAGGATCACGTCGTATCCGTTCGTTGCCGCCATGGCTGCCGAACTTGCTGCGCGCACTGCATAAATGGCTTGCGCCAGGTCCACTGCGCTGTATTGCTCGCCACGGGTTCGTAGCCATTGCGTGAGCGGTGTGCTCAGGTGAACCTGTTCGTTGGTGAGAGGGATGGTGCGTGCAGACACACTCCAGAGCACCTCGAAAGAGGCCACGAGTTGGTGTGGGAAAGGTGCGGCGATCTCATCAACCTCGTGTCCGAGCTCGGTGAGAAGTTCAGTTGCTTTTTCATATGCAGCCAGGCATTGGGGATCAACGGTGGTGTCGGCAATGACCGGGGTGGCGTAACGACCGATGCGCAACATGCCCGGCTCCCGGCCCACTCGGTTCAGCATCGACGTACCGGCCATGGTATCGAGCAGGGCCACTGCATCACGCACGGTGCGCGCGAGCGGGCCTATCGCAACCAGTTCGCCAAGACCATCGGGCATCGGCCCGTTGGAAACCAGCCCACGTGAGGGCTTGATCCCTACCAGTCCGCAGGCACTTGCCGGGATCCGAATAGATCCCCCACCATCTGACCCCTGCGCAATGGGTGCCAAGCCAGCCGCTACTGCTGCACCGGCCCCACCGCTAGATCCTCCCGCTGAGCGGTTGAGGTCCCACGGAGTGCGCGCCGGTGGTGCGATGTCGTTTTCGGTGTAGCAAGGCAGCCCGAACTCTGGTGTATTGGTGGTACCGATGAACACCAATCCGCCGGCTCGCATCGCGGCCACAGCATCGTCATCAATCGGTGGGGTGAGGTTGAGTGCACGACTACCAAAAGAGCAGTTAACCCCGGCCATGAAGTTCAAATCCTTCGTTGGGCAGACAACCCCGTGTAGTACCGGAAGTTCATCAGGGTCGGCAACCGTTCGCACTAACTCATCACTGGCATCGGCACTGGCGAGTGCCGCATCTGCCAACACGGTGATGAACGCCCCCACCTCAGCGTTGAGCGACTCCGTTCGGGCGAGGTAATGCTCGGTAAATTGGCGGGAAGTAATCTCTCCAGATCGAATCTTGTTGGCCTGCTCAAGAGCAGTGAAATCATGAAGTTGCCTCGGTGCATCACTCATGTGCCCAGCCTAGGCGTATCCGATGTCGCGAACCGGAGTGCTGACAAGTTCTCAATCCCCCTACTGTGACCTCCGTGCCTCCCACCACGCCCCTGGCCCGACATCGCCTCGCCGGGGCCACCCGCGTGACCGATGCGATCTACGACGCCGGCTATGGCTCAGTGCGTGCCTTCTACGAAGAAGCAGCCCAGCGACTTGGCATGAGCCCACGGGACTATGCCAACGGCGCTCCCCATCATGTGCTGCTGTGGTCCATCACCGATACCGATATCGGCACGGTCATGGCGGTCGCCGCGCCCCAGGGCCTTTGCTCCACCGGCATTGGCGAGCCAGCAGTGTTGATGGAACGGGTGAAGCGGGAATTTCCGGCAGCCAAACTCCTTCGCGACGACGAGGCCATGACTGATGTGATGTCGGCCCTGGTTCTCCTCGCTGCCGGACGAAGCGCGCCTGATTTACCACTCCATGTGCAGGGCACCGCGTTTCAGGCCCGAGTGTGGTCAGCGCTGAAAGAGATTCCAGAAGGCGACACACGCACCTACGCTGAGGTCGCCCAATCCATCAATGCCCCCTCCTCCGCGCGGGCCGTGGCCAACGCATGCGGTGCAAATCCGACCGCGATCGTGGTTCCTTGCCATCGGGTGGTTCGCACCGATGGCTCTTTGGGGGGCTACTACTGGGGTATCGAGATTAAACGCGATCTACTACAACGAGAAGCGACCCCATGAAGTACCCCGCATCACAGTGGCTGCCCTTCTACCTGCCACTGGCATTGATTTGGGGCTGCTCCTTTCTTTTCATCAAGGTTGGCCTGGAGTCGTTCACACCCATCGGGGTTGTCTTTGGTCGGGTGTTGCTCGGTGCCCTCACGCTGATTGTCATAACCGTGGTCTCCCGCTCATCTCTGCCACCCCGCTGGTCATGGAAGTACCTGTTTGTCGCGTCGCTCCTGTGGGTCTGCGTGCCGTGGACCCTTTTCGCTTTCGCCCAGACCCAGGTTTCGTCGGCACTGGCCGGCATCATCAACGCGCTCACTCCACTCATGACACTGCTCGCCATTTTGCTTGCTTTCCGCACCGAAAAGCCTACGCGTGGTCGCATCGGCGGCCTCATCCTCGGCTTCATCGGCATGCTCGTGGTGGTGGGTTTTTGGCAACCACTTGCGCTGGATAATCTGTGGGCAATCGGTGCGATGGTGCTTGCCGTGTCCTGCTACGGCGTGGCGTTTCCCTTTGCTCGGCGCTTCCTCACCGGACCCCAAGCCCAAGCCCCCATCCCCGCAGTGTCCCTAGCCACCGGCCTCATGCTGTGGGGTTTGGTGATCGTGGGCCCGCTTGCTCTGGTCACCGGCATCGGTTCGGCACCCATCAGCGGTGCCTCTCTTGCTGCCATCGCGGGACTGGGCATACTCGGCTCGGGTGTTGCCTATCTGCTTAATTTTCACGTCACCCAGCGTGCTGATTCGACCACCGCCAGCACCGTGACCTACCTCACCCCACTCGTCGCGGTCATCGCCGGTTCCGTGGTGCTCGGTGAACAACTGTCGTGGAATCAACCTGTCGGCGGCCTCATCGTCGTACTCGGCGCGGCAATCGCACAGGGACTGCTGCCGCTGAGGTCCACCGCACGCCGTTAGGGTCAACAGGGTGAGCGACCTGACCCCGGCCAATGCCCCAAATTACCCCCGACCCGAGCGCCTCGACATTCTCGAAGACATCCACGGGCGGATTGTTCCCGACCCCTACCGATACTTGGAGGACCCCGACGATCCGCGCACCGTCGAATGGCGCGATGGACAGTCGCATCTTTTCGCTGCCGAAACCAATGGATGGGATACCCGCGAGCAGTTTCGCGCCAGCATCGAACAACTCATGGGTGCCGGCGTTGTTTCCCCACCGTATTTTCGCGGCAACCGACAGTTTTTTATGCGGCGCGATCCGGGTCAGCAATTTCCGGTGCTCTACACAAAAGATGACGCAGACGCCGAAGAACGGGTACTGCTAGATCCAATGGAGTTAGACCCTGACGGTCTCACCACCCTAGATTCCTGGCAGCCGAGCAAAGAGGGCCATCGCATCGCGTATCAAATCTCCATCGGCGGTAACGAAGAATCGATCCTGTATGTGATGGATACGGCAACCGGGGAGATCGTGGACGGCCCCATTGATCGATGCCGCTACTCCCCCATCGCGTGGCTTCCCGAAGGTAATCAATTCTATTACGTTCGCCGACTCCCACCGGAAGACCTGCCGGCCAGTGAAATCAACTTCCATCGGCGCGTCTACCTGCACACCGTAGGAACTGCGACCACTCAGGACGCTTTGGTGTTCGGCTCGGGCATGACGATGACGAACTACTACGGGGTAGAGGTCAGTCGCGATGGGCACTGGCTGCAGGTTTCTGCCGCTGAGGGCACGGAGCCGCGCAATGACCTGTGGTTGGCCGACCTGACCACAAGCCCGACACATCGACCGGCATTTCAGTTGGTCCAGGGTGATGTTGACGCCCAAACCGGAATCGATTTTGGCCGTAATGGCCTGCTGTACATCTCCACCGATCTTGGTGCGCCTCGCGGCCGAATCGCCGTTACGGATTCGATGCATCTATCTGCATCCCAATGGACCGATGTGATCGGTGAAGATCCCGATGCCGTGCTCGATGGTTTCGCCATTCTCGATGGCCCAGAGCTGCTACGGCCGCTGATTCTGGTCATTAGGACACGGCATGTGGTGAGCGAACTCAGCGTGCACGATCTTGAAACTGGCGCACTCGTTCACCAGGTGGATTTACCGGGTGCTGGCACGGTGGCCGGCCCGATTGAGCGGCCAGAAGGCGGGCCGATCGTGTGGTGTGTGTACACCGATCACACGACCGTTCCAGAAATTTACTCCTTTGATGCGCGCACGATGGAGTTCACCCTCTTCGCCACCCCACCGGGTGTGGTGGACGTTCCACCGGTTCATTCCCAGCAGGTCACATACACCAGCGCGGATGGCACCGAAGTTCGCATGTTCATTATTTCGCCAACCCGTACCGCCGAAAAGCCACGCCCTACAGTGCTTTACGGGTACGGTGGTTTCGGCATTCCGCTCAGTCCTGGCTATTCCGCATCGGTACTGGCCTGGGTAGCAGCGGGTGGCGTCTGGGCGGTAGCAAACTTGCGGGGTGGTGGCGAGGAGGGCGAGCAGTGGCATCGCGATGGCATGCTCGCCAATAAGCAGAACGTTTTCGATGATTTCCATGCTGCCGCCCAATACCTGGTGGATGAGGGCTGGACGACCACCCAACAACTTGCGATCAATGGCGGCTCCAACGGCGGTCTACTTGTGGGAGCCGCGATGACGCAACGCCCCGACCTGTATCAAGCCGTTGTGTGTGTCGCACCACTTCTCGACATGGTGCGCTACACCACCAGCGAATTGGGACCCACCTGGACGGTGGAGTACGGGGATCCGAACGTGCCTGAACAACTCGACTGGTTGTTGGGCTACTCGCCGTATCACCGCGTTGAAGCCAATGTTGACTATCCGGCAACCATGTTCGTCGCCTTCGACAATGACACCCGCACCGACCCTATGCACGCCCGCAAGATGACCGCTGCGGTTCAACATGCCACGACCGGAACGAGACCGGTTGTGTTGCGCGCTGAGGGCGATGTGGGTCACGGTGCACGTTCAACGACCAAGGCAATTGACGAATCGGCGGACATGCTTGCCTTTATGGCCCGCTGGACGCACCTGGCGCCGTCACCCCGGTCGCTTGGACAATGACGATGGACGACACAACGCCTACTAACGACACCTCGATAGTTCGCCAGTGGTGGGACGCCCTTGATGTAGTCCCCTTCGATGAGATCATCCGGATCGCGATCATCATCGCAATCGCCGTCACACTTCACGTAGTACTGCGCCGCATTATTCGCATTTTGGTGCGACGAACTGTACGCAACGCACCGCAAAAGCAGCGACACAATCGGGCAGCGCTCATTGACCAAGACAAAATGATTGCCCAGCAACTACAGGAGCGCACCACTCAACGCGCCCAGGCTTTTGGCACCTTGCTCACCAGCGCAGCCACCATCTTCATCTGGGCGATTGCCACCCTCACCATCTTGTCCATTTTGGGCATTAACGTGACTCCGATTCTGGCCAGCGCCGGTGTTGCCGGAGTCGTCATAGGTTTCGGTGCACAAACTTTGGTCGCTGACTATCTGGCCGGCATCTCAATGATTTTCGAAGACCAACTCGGTGTCGGTGATGTGGTCAACACCGGACAGGTACTCGGGGTAGTTGAAGAAGTGGCGCTGCGCTACACGAGAATTCGCGATTTTTACGGCACGGTTTGGTACGTCCGGAACGGTCAAATGCAATATGTGGCCAACCAATCGCAGGGCTGGACCTTTGTGCTGCTCGACATTCCAGTCGCCGTTTCCAGTGACCTCAACCGCGTACGAGACGTGGTGAACGCGGCAGGAACAGCAATGTTCGTCGATGCCCAGCATCATGACGACCTCATCGAACCTCCCTACTTTGGTGGGGTCGAAGCGCTAGCGGGTGACGCGGTCACGGTTCGCGTCATGGGTCGCATTCATCCCCCCAATCAATACGCCACCGTTCGGGCCGTGCGTCAGCGCATGAAAATTGCGTTCGACGCAGCCGGAATTAACGTCCCCCAGCAGATCATTCAGATTGACGAAATGCCAAGGCGACCAGAAAGCGACACACTGGAGTCATGAGCAAGTTGTGTTTAGTAACCGGAGCGACCGGATATGTCGGCGGACGTCTCATTCCGCGCCTTCTTGAGGCTGGCTATCGCGTACGTGTGATGGTGCGTCACCCGGAGCGGCTGCGTGATCTGCCGTGGTTCAACGAGGTCGAAGTTGCCGTCGCCGATGCCGGTGACACCGAAGCGGTGGAATCGGCGATGCAAAACGTTGACGTTGCGTACTACCTGCTCCATTCCCTCCAACTCGGCGCTGCGCTCGAAACCGAGGAACGGCGCTTGGCTCGTCACTTTGCCAATGCCGCGCGGATCAACAAGGTGGGCCGCATCGTGTACCTCGGTGGGCTCGCCCCAAATATTCCCCTGGCCAAAATGAGTCCCCACATGCGCTCACGCGTTGAGGTGGGCGACACCCTGCGAGCTTCCGGTGTGCCGGTGGCCGAACTGCGCGCCGCGGTCATCATCGGGTCGGGCTCGGCATCTTTTGAGATGTTGCGCTATCTCACCGAGCGACTCCCCGCCATGATCACGCCGCGGTGGGTGCGCACCAAGACCCAGCCCATTGCCGTCCGAGATGTGCTCCGCTATCTCGTAGGTGCCGCCGAGTTGCCGCCGGAGGTTAGCCGCCCCTTCGACATCGGTGGCCCCGACGTCATCAGTTACGAAAGAATGATGCACCGCTATGCAGCAGTGGCCGGACTGCCCAAACGCATTATCCTGCCCATCAATTTGCTCTCCCCCGGCTTGTCCAGTCACTGGGTAGGTCTCGTTACTCCGGTGCCACGTCGACTCGCACGTCCGCTGGTGCAGTCACTACGCCACGATTCGGTCTGCACCGAGCAAGACATCAAGGCGTACATCCCCGATCCGCCCGAGGGACTACTGGGCTTCGACCGAGCGGTAGAACTTGCCCTGCAACGAATCAGAGAAGCAGATGTAACTACCCGCTGGTCCTCGGCTTCCTATCCGGGTGTTCCCAGCGACCCGCTTCCTACCGACCCTTCCTGGGCCGGTGGCACGCTCTACACCGATGTGCGTACGGTCGAAACGCAGGCGCAGCCCGATGAGTTGTGGCGAGCAGTGGAACGTATCGGCGGTGAGCACGGCTGGTATTCGGCCAGTTTCTTGTGGGAGGTTCGCGGCCTGATGGATCGTGCGGCCGGTGGTGTGGGCCTGCGTCGCGGCCGGCGAGATCCCGACCATCTCTTCGTTGGCGACACGGTGGATTTCTGGCGCGTCGAGGAACGCCAACCACCGCACCTTCTGCGGCTTCGGGCTGAAATGAAGATGCCCGGACTGGCCTGGCTGGAGTTCACAATCGATGCCCTTGAAGGTGGTGGTTCGGTTCTGCGCCAGCGAGCAGTGTTTTATCCGCACGGACTTACCGGTCACGCCTACTGGTGGTCGGTCGCGCCATTCCACCGTTTCGTCTTTCCCGGTATGGCAGCCCAGGTTGTGCACGAGGCCGAGGGGCACCCCCGACAAGGGATCGGATCCCGGTAGGCGCACCATAGGTCGGCAACGCAACCACAAACTGTGCAACCCCGCGATCAACCTAAAAGGAGCGCAACCAGAATGGGACTGATCTCCCGCGCGGCATCCCTCGCATCGGTACCGGTGACCACGGGAGCACGCATGGCGGGCGCAGCCACCGCGGCAGCCTTCGGCGCAGATAAGGACGCCATGTATGCCAAGGCGACCGCGGCCTCCATTGAGACGTTGACCACGGCACTGGCCAAGGCCCGTGGCCCGGCTTTGAAGTTCGGGCAGGCCCTTGCTGTGTTTTCCTCCGCCCTTCCCCCCGAGCAGGCCGCACAACTCGCAGCGCTGTCCCGACTCTACGAAGATGCCACACCTCAACCGTTGAACAAGATCGCCAAGGTGCTCAACCAACTGCCCGAAGGTGTTGAGGTAGACCCCGAAGCTATCGCTGCCGCCAGCCTTGGTCAGGTGCACCGCGGGGTCTGGACAGATGGTCGAGCCATTGCTATCAAGGTGCAGTACCCGGACGCTCCACGAGTCGTGAAATCAGACATGCTGCAACTGCGCGCAATGGCCCCGCTGGTAGGTCGCCTCCTGCCCAACCTCGATGTTCGAGCGCTCATCGATGAGCATGCAACTCGTCTCGCCGAAGAACTGGACTACAACAGGGAAGCTGCCTGGCAAGAACGGTTTCGCAAAGCCTGGGCTGCAGACGATATCGTCGTACCCGAGGTGCTCTTCGCGACCAAAACTATCCTCGTTACCGAATGGATTGATGGAACGCCTTTTACCGCTCTGGCCAACGAACCGGGTGAACGGCGCAATGCCGCCGGCCGTGCATTGGCTAGGTTCTCGTTCTGGTCGCCGCGGTTAGTGGGCGCCACCCACGCCGACCCACACCCAGGCAACTTCCGATTGCTCACCGATAACAGGCTGGCCGTACTGGACTTCGGGAGTGTGGCTGCAGACGCGGGCATCTTCACCCATCTGTTCACCACTACCATGCTGCTCAGCGTTGATGGGGATTTCGACGGTATCCGCCAGGCCTGGGTAGACGCCGGTCTTATCGCAGAGAACACCACCACCGAGCAATTACTCGCGCTACTCGATGTTGATACCCGGCCCTACGACCGGTCTGAATTCACCTTTAGCCGCGAGTGGCTGCAATCACGGTCCCAGGCATGGCAAGACCCCGTGGCAGCTCTCAACGGAGTCAATCAACTGCGATTTCCGCCGGACTATCTGCTCGAACATCGCGCGGTCATGGGCTCCCTTGCCCTGCTATGCAGCATCGATGCCACCGTTGATTTCCGCTATGTCGTCGATCATGTTGATACCGCACCGTGACCGAGCTCACGCCCTATGCACGCTTCGGTGGAGAAGTTTTCTTCACCGCCCTCGTGCACGACTTCTACCAACAGGTGACCGCCGATGCCCAATTGCGGGCGATGTACCCCGATGACGACCTAGGCCCGGCCGAGGAGCGCCTTCGGCTATTTCTGCAGCAGTACTGGGGTGGCCCCACGACCTACTCCGATGAACGCGGGCACCCGCGCCTCCGCATGCGCCATGCGCCCTACCGCATTGACCCCCGAGCGCGTGACCGCTGGCTGGCCTGCATGCGCGTGGCAGTGAACAACCAGGCCATGGAACCGGGCGATGAAGCAGAACTGTGGACCTATCTGGAGAACGCCGCCATGGCGATGGTCAACGTGATTCCCGAACCTGGAGCACATCCGTAACCGCTTGCATGCTTCTCCGCTACGCTCCTTCGCATGACGATCGATACCCCCAGTTCCAACCAACCCTGGTGGCGCACCGCGGTGATCTATCAGGTGTATCCGCGCTCCTTCGCCGATGCCAATGGCGATGGCATGGGCGACCTGCGCGGGGTGATTAACCATTTGCCTTATCTCGCCGAACTCGGGGTTGATGCGCTTTGGCTCAATCCGTTCTACCGGTCACCCCAAAATGACGCCGGCTACGACGTCGCTGACTACGACACTGTAGACCCGATTTTTGGCAGTACCGCCGACGCTGAGGAACTGATCGTTGCCGCTCACAACCTCAATCTCAAGGTCATTTTCGACATCGTTCCCAACCACACATCCAGTGAGCACGCCTGGTTCCAACAGGCATTGACGACTGCTCCCGGCACTGGGATCTGGGATCGGTATCACTGTGTTCGCGGCAGCGGCAAGAACGGAACTGAGCCGCCCAACGACTGGCGCAGTGTTTTCGGTGGCCCTGCCTGGACTCAAATCGTCAACGACGCCGATCAGGAGCCCACCGGCTGGTGGTACCTGCATCTGTTTGATGCCACGCAACCCGATGTCAACTGGAACAGTCCCGCAGTGCGAGCCGAGCACGAACGGGTGCTGACGTACTGGTTTGACCGCGGCGTGGATGGGTTTCGCATCGACGTAGCGCATGGGCTGGTCAAGACTGCCGGCTATCCAGACTCTGGTGAACAAGAACGCGTTCTCGGTATTGACGATGACGTACCCGTTCTACCGCAGTGGGATCAACCGGGCGTGCACGATGTGTACCGTTCCTGGCGCCAACTCGCCGATTCCTACACACCCCCACGAATGTTTTGCGGTGAGGCGTTGGTTTCTACCCCGGAAGCTCATGCTCAGTACTTACGTGAAGACGAACTCCATACGGCCTTTAACTTCCACTATCTGCGAACTCGCTGGGATGCACCACATCTGAAGGAAACCATCGACCATTCCCTTGTTACGGCCGATTCGGTTGGTGCACCCTGCACATGGGTCTTGAGCAACCACGATGTACGACGCCATGTAACCCGCCTAGCTCCCCGCGATGAGAATGGCGGCTACGACACGGGAGTGGGTGTCCAGCGAGCGCGCGCAGCATCACTAATCATGTTGGCCCTGCCCGGCTCTGCCTACCTTTACCAGGGAGAGGAACTCGGCCTGCCCGAGGTGCTGGACCTACCCGATGAACGCCGACAGGACCCCGTCTTCATCCGCACCGGTGGGCAGAGCCTAGGCCGCGACGGTTGCCGCGTTCCACTGCCGTGGACATCCACTGGGGACACCTTCGGGTTCAGTTCCGGGCACGCCTCCTGGCTTCCCCAGCCGGACTATTTCGCCGAACTCAGCGTGGATGCTCAAGATGGCGATCCCGATTCCACCCTCGAGATGTACCGACGCGCGCTGGCTTTGCGCGCACAGTCCAGCGCCATGCACAGCCCACGAATGCGGTGGCTCGACTCGGGCGAAGATGTCATTCGGTTCACCCGCCTGGGAACACGAAGCATTGAGGTTGCGGCCAATCTTGGTCGCGAAGATGTCATCATCCCGGCAGCGGAATTGTTGCTAGGAAGTTCTCCCACCGTGACATTTGGTGACAGTCACATCACGTTGCCGCCCAATACAGCAGTCTGGTTAACGCCCCGGTAAGACGTGCGCGTGTTAACGCACAACGGAGAGAAGCGGCCGATCAAGAACGCCGGGCACCCGAACGAAGACCTGGCCGCGCACCGTGGTTAACCGCTTCCAGCCGGTGCGAGTAGCCGCAGCAACTCGGGAGGAGTCCTCGGCCAAAAGACCAAGCAGTCGCGCGGCATGCAGCACGCGCAACGGTAGACCACCAAAACTTGGCTCATCCCAGATTTCTGCGGCGAGGGCATCGGCATCGGGTGCGACTTGCACCTGTACGCGAAACTGCGCAACCGCTGAATCCACAAGGGGAACCACATCGCCGGACACTCCGGCGATCGGTAACTGCCAACCGTCGTCAGGGGGCAACACGGCCAGATCTGCCGCACCAGGAACGATCTTCAGTTGATTGACCACGATTGAGTGCCCGCGCCGGCTGGGATCTAGCCCGGTGGTGAGGTCGCCGGCGAGCACCGTGACATCGAGTGGCGACTCGGTACGTCCTGATAGCGGCAGACGCACCTGACTGAGGACACACATAGGCGGGGCGGCGAAGATGTTCACGAATTCACCCGGCGCATCGCTGGAATCGTCGACAACTATCCGAACGAGCGACTGTGGGTTCCACTTCAGTAACCGCTGAACATGGGCGTGCAGAAGGCGAGACTCAAGATCGTTAAAGTTCAGCTTCCCCTGGGAGACGGTCGTTGCGCGAGTCACCATCGGTGCCTTCCTCTGCCATCGCAGACTCCAACCAAGAACGAACATCGTCTGGGATGAGTCGAGACCGCGTGGTCGCTTCGTCGAACAGCACCATAACCGTGCGTGCCTTCGCCGCTAGCGATCCATCACTGTCGAGGATCAAATAGGCCACCACGTACGACGACCTACCCACTGACTCCACCCAGGTTTCAACGATCAACGGCTCCAGACCAATACCAATGGGCCGTACATAGTCGATTTCTTGGCGTGCCACCACCTGTGGCAATGCCTCTACTGTCTCTCGCCCCAGCTCGGCTAGCAACCTGAAACGGGCCTCCTGGAGATAGTCGTGATAGGCAACATTGTTGACGTGACCCATGAGGTCCAGATCGGAAAAGCGCCGCTCCAGCGGCATGCGCATGATCGCCATCGGTGCAGCGCAATCAGTTTCGGGTTAATTTGCGGTACGTCGCTCGATGCGGGCGGGCCGCTTCAACGCCTAAGCGCTCCACCTTATTACGTTCATAGGAGTCGAAATTTCCCTCAAACCAAAACCACTGAGAATCGCCCTCATAAGCCAAAATATGGGTCGCGATGCGGTCGAGAAACCAACGATCATGTGAGGTGATCACGGCACATCCGGGAAATTCCAGCAGTGCATTCTCCAACGATCCAAGGGTTTCCACATCGAGGTCGTTGGTGGGCTCATCAAGAAGCAGCAGATTGCCGCCCATTTTCAACGTAAGGGCAAGGTTGAGACGATTACGTTCCCCACCGGAGAGCACACCGGCCGGCTTTTGCTGGTCGGGGCCTTTAAAACCGAACGCCCCAACGTAGGCGCGTGAAGGCATTTCGACATTGCCCACCTTGATCCAGTCCAGGCCATCGGAGACGACCTCCCACACGTTCTTTTTCGCATCAATGCCACCGCGACTTTGGTCCACATAAGACAGGGTGACGGTGTCACCGATGCGTAGATCGCCGCTGGTTGGGAGTTCATCCTTGTCATCCGATCCCCCCTGAGCCGCCGCCACAATCATGCGGAACAGGGTGGTCTTACCCACACCATTGGGGCCGATGACACCAACGATCCCATTGCGGGGCAGCGTGAACGAAAGATCGTCAAGGAGTAGACGGTCGCCAAATCCCTTGGTCAAGTTCTTGGTTTCCACCACCACATTGCCCAGACGCGGGCCGGGTGGGATCTGAATTTCCTCAAAATCTAACTTGCGTGTCTTTTCTGCCGCCGTCGCCATTTCTTCATAGCGTTCCAAGCGTGAGCGACTCTTGGTCTGACGGGCCTTGGCGTTAGACCGGACCCACTCCAGTTCGTCACCGAGGCGTTTAGCCAACTTGACGTCCTTATTCCCCTCCACCTTTAGCCGTGCCGCCTTCTTTTCTAGGTAGGTGGAGTAATTACCTTCATAGGGGTAGGCGCGGCCTCGGTCGAGTTCCAGGATCCACTGGGCCACGTTGTCGAGGAAGTACCTGTCGTGGGTGATCGCTACCACGGTGCCGGGATATTTCTCCAGGTGCTGCTCGAGCCACAGCACGCTTTCGGCATCGAGATGGTTGGTGGGTTCATCGAGCAGGAGCAGGTCTGGTTGGTTCAGCAATAGGGCACACAAAGCCACCCGGCGCTTTTCTCCACCGGAGAGCACACCGATTTCGCTATCACCCGGCGGGCACCGTAGGGCGTCCATGGCCTGCTCGAGTTGGGAATCGAGGTCCCACGCGCCGAGGTGGTCAATCTGCTCCTGCAGAGTTCCCATTTCAGCCATCAGCGCGTCAAAGTCTGCATCGGGATCTGCCATGGCGGCGGAAATCTCGTTAAACCGGTCGACCTTGGCCTTGGTGTCAGCCACACCTAGCTCAACGTTTTCTAGCACCGACTTGGTTTCGTCGAGTTCTGGTTCCTGCATCAAGATGCCCACGCGGAAACCCGGGGACAGGGATGCATCACCATTTGAGACCTGGTCGATGCCGGCCATGATTTTCAACAGCGTGGACTTACCCGCGCCGTTGGGACCGACCACACCGATCTTGGCTCCAGGCAGGAAAGATAACGTGACATCGTCGAGTACGACTTTGTCTCCGTGGGCTTTGCGTGCCTTTTGCAACGTATAAATATATTCGGCCATGTGCCCGAGGGTAATGGCCGCACCCGATGGTCCCCGTGGTGCCCTCGTTGTGGCTACCAGGGAGATTCTGCGGTGGACAAGGCCTCGGCCACGGCATGGTCCTCCTGTCGCTGAACAGCGGCGGACTTGACCGCTTCGTGGGCCCGCAGCTGGGTTGACACGCGGGCCAGGTTTATGCCCAGACCTGTTGCTTCGATTTGGTAGTAGGTGATGCGCTTGGGTGGTGTCGAATCAGGTGTATCGGCGGCGTGCTTTTCCACTGATGCCAGCCGGCCGGTGACGAGCACGGACATTCCTTTTTCGACGGACTCCACGGCATGCTCGGCCAAAGCCCGCCAAGCCACGACGTCGATGAAGGTGGTGTCACCGTCAATCCAGCCACCTTTGGCCTCGTTGTACCGGCGAGGGGTATGGGCGATACGAAACGAACAGCGGGCTGGTTTTTCGCCGCCGCCGCTGAAACGGGGATCAAAGACAACATTGCCGACGATGGTGATCTCGTTAACGTTCATTGGGACTCCTCTGTGTCGAATGGGGTGGCCCACACGATGCGCACCGCCGGACTTGCGCAGCCAGCCCCAGCCCCACAGTTGTGCATCCCCCCGCACGCCGCGGGCCTGTGCACAGCCATTAATCAGCGTTTCCACGTGCACTCGGGCCGGCAAAGGAGGAAGATCTCGCTGGTGGTCACCCAAACCAGCCCCGTTGATGCTGACCTGGCATCGGCAACGGTTCGACAGGTCCTGTGGATCGGACCGGTGGCTGCCGGCCTCGCTCTGGTGCTTTCCCTGGTGGGCGGTGTGTCTTCCTCAACCCCGGACGTGCCTGTTTGGGTTCTGGTTATCGCTGCCATTGCACTGGCCGCGGGAATCCCGCACGGAGCTGTGGATCACCTGCTTTTACGCTCAGTACTTTCCCCGCGCAACTACATTCTCCTCGGCCTGGCCTACCTGGCAATTGCCGCCGCGGCCACCGCGGCGATCCTGCTCGCACCGGGCCCGGCTTTTGTTGTGGTAATCGCCATGACCGTGTGGCACTTCGGTAGCGGCGACGTCGAAGCATGGCGCACCTTGACCCACGATCAAGGCGCTCCGCGTCTGTGGTTGCGCATCATTCTCGTGCTGGCCGCAGGTGGGGCTCCGGTGGTGCTGCCGCTCACCTCACCGGCCGCCATGGCCACCTTGCACTCGCTGAACCCATCGCTAGCCACCTGGTGGTCGGCCCCAGCAACCACCGGCGTACGCATCATCATCTTGGTAGCCGTGGTCCTGGCTACGTTGCTGCTGTTACACCTACAACGTCCCTGGGCCGCTATTCAGCTGATGATCTTGGCGGCGCTGGGTATTTTTGCTGCTCCGCTGCTGGCCTTCGCCGTCTATTTTGGCGCCTGGCATGCACTTCGCCACACCGCACGCCTGGCACAGGTACGCAACGGCACCATCACCTGGCACGGGATTGCCCAGGTCACCGCCACGGGCCTGCCCGCACTGCTCGGCTCGGTCATCTTCGTGGGCGCGGCGCTGGTGTTTAGTGGCGGATTCAGCGCCATTGCCGCCTGGTTGTGGGTGGGTCTGGCGCTTGTCTGGGGACTCACCGTGCCGCACATGGTGCTCGTGGAACGGTTCGACCGGCACATCAAGCATCTCGGCGCAGTGCCACAATAGGACCGCCCGATCGGTCGGGCGAAATGCGCCCGTAGCTCAACGGATAGAGCCACCGGTTTCTACCCGGTAGGTTGGGGGTTCGAGTCCCTCCGGGCGCGCTGTGGTTGTTGTGAAGCAATGGCGCACACCGCCGACTGCACCCCCAACTTGCGGGGTGTGCCACTCGATGAGCCTCTCATCTCACTTATCCCCCACGCGAGGAGTAATCCCATGATCGTGCAACAGATGCACAAACTCGGCATCACTAGCGATGTCATGTCCATATTGGGCTTTGCTTCTATCGCCGGCAGCATCGGCACGTGGCGCACGTCCAAGTCGTCTGGTGATTCTGCGCGCGCCGAACGATTCGGCATCTTCATCGGTCTCTGGGCGCCAACTTTCTTCGCAATTTCTGGGCAACTTGCCACCATCGAAGCCGAGAACAGGCAACAAGAAAACGTCATCACCAACTAACGGGGCGCTGCTGCCTCGGAGTAACTGCTGGTAGACGCTAACTCCTGATTCAACCCATCAGTGGAATGACTAGGCTTGTACCCATGTGTACAAGCCTGCGAATCACCGCCACCGATCACAGTTCGGTTGTTGGTCGCACCATGGAATTTCCCACGCTGATGAACGCCGAACTGACCGTGATTCCACGCGGCATGCCGCTGACCAGTACCGCCCCTGACGATGCGGTGGGCCGCGCCTGGACCAGCACCTACGGTACTGTCGGAATCGACGCTTTCCCAAAAATTCTCCCCGGTGGAAACTACTCTTACACCGACGGAATGAACGAGAAGGGACTTTACGGCGGACTGCTCTACCACCCGGGATTTTGTGAATTCAGCACCACCGAGGGTATCGCCAATGACCACCTGGTCAACCCGCTGCACCTCATTGCCTACGTGTTAACCACGTGCGCCACCGTGGCCGAAACCCGAACTGCACTTGCCGATATCACCGTGTGGGCCTATCAGCCCAACATCCCGGTCACCCTATATGCCCATTATCGATTTGATGACGTTGACGGTGACTCCATCGTGGTGGAGTGGGATCACGGCGTGATGCGGATTTTCGACAATCCCATTGGCGTCATGACCAACTCGCCCAATTTCGATTGGCACTTAACCAATTTGCGCAACTACATCAACCTGCGCGCTGAGGCGGTTTCGGCAGTGAAAATCGGTGACGTAGAACTTGCCCCGCTGGGCATAGGTACCAGCATGCGCGGGCTGCCCGGAGATCCCACACCCCCGGCTCGCTTCGTGCGGGCCGTGGCACTCAGCGCTACCGCAAAGCCAAGCCCGGATGCCACAGGTGCGGAAAACATGATGCTGCACCTGATCAATAACTTTGATCTGCCAGACGGGTTCGCGCAAGCTTCCCTTGATCCGCCTCTAGAAGACCAAACGTTGTGGAGCACCATCTCCAATCTCGCCGAACGCAGTTTCAGTGTGCGCACGCAGGCAGATTTCACCTTTCGCAAAATCAAACTCAGCAATGTCGACTTCACCGGCACGAGCATCGCTGCTCACCCATTGCCGGGTGCCGCTGATTTTCCTGAGTGGTCGCTATAACACCCGGACTGGGTTTTCAGGTCATCCAGGATGACCCGCAGACTCGGGCCCG
>ERZ887849.1754-NODE-1754-length-19178-cov-9.812634_pt1 | contig 19178 bp, 18 predicted proteins | sample MGYA00521267_ERZ887849 | MGnify/ENA primary metagenome ERZ887849 (study PRJEB32303, sample SAMEA104408601) | aquatic metagenome | biome: Brackish water; feature: Pelagic; material: water | place: Baltic Sea | collected 2014-06-06T16:11:00 | depth 2,863 m ... | reverse complement strand
GGTAAAAACCACAAGGCGTCCAATTGCGGGGCTCGATGATCCTCAATCGGAAAATCCCAAAGCAACGGATTCAAGGGTTTCTCACTGGCCGTCTCCCGCACTTCAAAATGCAAGTGTGGACCGCTGCTTCCCCCCGAGTTACCCGACCAACCAAGGGTATCCCCTTGTTCAAATCTGAATGCCCGTTTAGGATACAAGTTGACGGCAAATCGCTGCAACCGGTACTGTTCTTCCAGCACCCATTGCTCCAGCGTAGGATGAAACCTTTGCAGGTGCGCATATACGGTTGTCAATCCTTCAGGTGAATTGAGATACAGCGCCCTACCATACCCGAACGGGGATACTTTCATCCTTGAAATCACCCCGTCCGATGCCGCCAGAACAGGAATCCCCTCTCTTCCTTGGGTCTTGAAGTCCAGCCCTGTGTGAAAATGATCCGTTCGGAGTTCCCCAAAATTCCCTGCCAAAACCAGGGGAATGGGCAGTGGTGACGACAACCCTTCTCGCTGCAGCCCTAAAGACTGACTCCAAACCAAGCCTGCTGAACAAACCCAAAAACACAGGCCAACAAAAAACCTTAATGCATTCAATAACAGCGAATCAGAAAATATAGGACGGAAAGAACTCATCGGGACTACTGTAGTTTTCTTCAACAATGCAGGCAGCAAAACTAACGTGTGAATCACTGGAATTGATATGTCCAATGCAGCCTTCGTTTTGCTAAATTTGTACAGAACCGCATTCCTTGATGGAAGAGTCCCACACATTACACGAAAGCACACTGCAATCTTCATCCTTGAACCAATTGATGGATCAAGTTGATGCGCTGGTTGCAGCCCATGAGCGGCAATGTACTGAAGTGGTGTCCCTGAAGTTAGAATTGGAATTGGCCCGCAATGCAGCCAAAGAAGCGCGAGAGCGCGCACTGACTGCAGAACAGGCATTGAGCGAGCAAGCTGTCTTAACGAAAGAAAGAGATCGTCACGATCAACTGCAACTTTCGTTGAACAGCGAGAACGATAAACCTCAAGAAGTGCGTGTATCGAACTCACTATATTCACCCCATTTACCCACCAATCAAGCCATCCAAGCCCTTGACCGAAAGGTCATTCAAGAGCTTTTGAATGAAGTTGATTCCTGCATTGCCCTTCTTGAAAATTGACCATGGAAACAATCCACATCGACATCGCCGGTCGCAACTATCCACTCAGTGTGCCTCAGTCCGAAAGGTCTCAGGTCCATGCTGCAGCGGATCGTGTGAATGAGCAAGTGGAGAAATTCCGAAAGCAATTTGAAGTAGAAGATCGCATCGATTTATTGGCCATGACTGCCCTGCAGTTCGCCTCAAAGAATAAAGCGGAAAATCCGAAGTCTAACCCAGACAGTGCGGATCTCAATGAACATCAAAAACAGCGAATTCAACTTCTGAATAAGCGCTTGAAACAAGTCTTGGAAGCCTGATTTCTGAACAGAAATCCATGGAACCCACATCAATGATTATTGGCGCCTTAGTTGGCGCTGCACTCGGAGCAGGACTTGGCTATGTCCTGTTTACACGCATTTTAAAAGGCCAAGCCAACGACGTTATTTCGAAAGCCGAACAGAAAGGCGAAAACATCAAGGAGAAAAAAATCCTCCAAGCCAAAGAGAAGTTTATCCAACTCAAAGAGAAGCACAACGCTGAGCTGAAAGAACGCGCGGCCAAAACGCAATCCAGAGAAGATAAAGTCCGCAACGAGTTGAACAACTTGCAGAAGGATCAGGATCGTGTCAAGAACCAAGATCGGGATTTAAGCAAAGAGCGCGAAAAGCTCAAGCAACGCTTAGACGCCTTGGACAACAAGGGCAAAGAGCTGGATAAGAATCGAGCGAAGTCCGTCGAACTGCTGGAGAAGATCAGCAACATGTCCGCCGATGACGCCAAGAACGCGCTTCAAGAGCAGGTGCTTCAAGAGGCGAAAATTTTAGCTTCCGCTCAGGTTCAAGATATTCTCGAAGAAGCCAAAGCGAAAGCGAATCAAGACGCGAAGAAGATTGTGATTCAAACCATTCAACGCGTGGCGACAGAGCACAGCGTGGAAAACTCTGTATCTGTATTCAACATTGCCAACGACGACATCAAAGGCCGCATCATCGGACGAGAAGGACGAAACATTCGCGCATTGGAAGCCGCTACAGGTGTCGAGTTCATTGTAGACGACACACCGGAGGCGATCATCCTCAGTTGTTTTGACCCGGTGCGTCGCGAGATTGCCCGCCTGTCATTGCACCAGCTGGTGACTGACGGGCGAATCCACCCCGCACGCATTGAAGAAGTCGTGGCCAAGGTCATCAAGAAGATTGAAGAGGAGATTCTTGAACTCGGCAAGCGTACGTGCATCGACTTGGGCATCCACAACATCAAGAACGAATTGATTCGCATGGTCGGACGCATGAAGTACCGTTCCTCTTACGGCCAGAACTTGCTCCAGCACAGTCGCGAAGTAGCCAACCTGTGCTCTACCATGGCCGCAGAATTGGGACTGGATCCGAAAGCTGCGAAACGCGCTGGTTTGTTGCACGACATCGGTAAAGTGAGCGATGAAGAAAGTGAATTGCCCCACGCACTGCTCGGAATGAAACTGGCTGAACGATTCGGTGAGAAGCCGGACATCTGCAACGCAATCGGCGCCCACCACGACGAGATCGAAATGACCACGTTGCTCTCCCCCATCATCCAAGTCTGTGACGCCATTTCCGGCGCGAGACCCGGTGCTCGACGTGAAATGGTTGAGGCCTACGTGCAGCGATTGCGCGACTTGGAAAACTTGGCACTAGAATATCCCGGCGTCACCAAGTCATTCGCCATCCAAGCGGGTCGTGAATTGCGCGTGATGGTCGAGAGCGATCAAGTCTCTGATGAAGCGGCAGATCAACTGTCCATCGACCTGTCCCAGCGCATCATGAATGAAATGACCTATCCAGGTCAAGTCAAGATCACGGTGATTCGGGAGAAACGTTCTGTGAGCATCGCCCGCTGATGAAGCAAAGGGTAACACCACCTTTCGCTGCGTCGATTCGCTGGCAATCCGTCAATGTGATTGTCCAGGTGGTGTTGCAACTTTCCTTCATTTCCATTTTAGCCCGCATTCTCGTACCGGCAGACTTTGGCGTGATGGCCATTGCGCTTGTCGTGGTTGGATTTGTCGAGATTTTCGCTCAAGTGGGAATTGGTCCGGCCTTGATTCAACGGCTGAATCTTGAAGACCGCCACATTCGTTGTGCTTTTTCATTTTCATTGATTTTAGGCATCGTGTTCTTCGCGGCCATGTATGTATCTGCGCCCTCCATCGGTTTCTTTTTTGAGGAACCCCTGCTAACCGATGTGTTGCGTTGGATTGCTCTGAGTTTTGTTCTATCGGGGCTGGCGATCGTGCCGCGAAGCCTTTTGATTCGCTCAATGGGATTCAAGAAGCTCTTTATTGCTTCTTCGATTGCGATGGTTCTGGGCAATCTCTTTTTGGGATTGGGATTGGCTTACGCAGGTTATGGAATCTGGTCCTATGTGGCTGCATTGCTCGCACAAAATGCACTTTTGGCCTTGCTCTATTGGTTGCTACACCCTGTCCGTGTCAACGTGACTTTTGACGGCACAACATTGAAGGAAATGCTGGGATATGGCGGGCGCTCAACCCTCTTCAACGTAAGCAATTACGCGGCTAGTAAAGTCGACACGCTCTTCGTGGGCCATCTCTCAAATACCGGTTCAGACGCTTCGGGATGGACTGAAACGGGTATTTACGATCGTTCTGCTTATCTCTTGGGATTGCCGATTACCATTTTAGGCAAACTCGGCGATAGCGTTTTGTTCAGCGGACTTTCATCCCTTCAAAAAGACTTAACAGCCTTGCGACAGGTCGTCGAACGCGCCGCGGCCGTCATTGCCTGGCTCATCTTCCCAATGAGCGCCGTATTGGTTTGGTTTGCCACTGATGTCGCCGTGTTATTTTTAGGTGACCAATACCTTTTGGCGGGCCCAGTCGTTCAAATCCTATTTCTCGGTGTAGCCATGCGCTCCCTCATCAAGCTCGGTGATGCAGTCGTGCGTGCGCTGGACTCCCTTGTGATGGCGACGTTCATCAAATTGGCCTTTCTCCTCGCAATTGGCAGTGCGGCTTGGTTCGCAATGAACCATGACCACGGCATTTTGGGTGTGGCCTGGGGTGTCACCTTCGCTACGGCCATGCAGTTTATTGCCATGGCGGTTCTCGTTGTCCACATCACCCAATGGACAGCCTCATCCGCGCTTCGTTCTTTAAAGGCTGGAACCGCCTCATTGCTGTTGACTGCAATAGGCTGCTGGGGAATCGCAACATGGAGCGAGAACCTCTTCTCAGAACAAAGCGGCACCACTTGGCACCTTTTTCGCGTCGGCTTAGCGAGCGCTTGGGGAGTGGTTTGCATGCTTTGGGTTGCTCAAAAAACAACCGCACTGAGCATCGGCAAGCCGCTGGATTGGCTTTCTGGACGATCCGCCTCCACAAACACGGCGACCAAAGACTCGATGTCATGAGAATTGCTCCTATGTCACTGCTGGTTGCTCTGGGTGCAATCCTATCTGCAGTAGGAAATGCCCAAGACGAAGTGCAGCCCTATGGCAGCCTTGACTCCATCCCTCTCGACACAACGACTCAAACCTCATGGCGAGTGCTCGTAGCAGGAGAAACACTGCTTTTAGACTCAGTGTGGAATGACTCCATTTGGCTGTGGTCTGCTCCATGTGAAGGACCGTTTGTTACGCTTCGATTCGAAGCCAATGGAATCTACCGTGAGCAAATAATGCCGTGCGATCAACCGAACGAGGTCGAATGGAATGCTCCTCTAAACGGAGACTCCGCGACGCTGCTTCCCAACGACATCGTAATCCAATTTCAGCGTTCTCAATTGGATTCTCTCCCCTCTTTTTCACTGACTGGAAGTTGCTTCCCTCTGATCGCTGAAAGCGCTTTTCAAAGCTGGTACAATGCCGTGAAAGCCTTCACCTTTGAATCGGACAAATGCAGAACCATCGAATCACGGCAACAAGTTGGATGCATCACGGCAGACCAAGGGGCTCAACTGCTCAGACTCATCCCCAGTGAAGACCGACGACTGCGGATCTTGAAGGGACTCGTTTCCCATATAGACATGGTTCAACAATTGCCGACGACCGACCTTTTTCATTTGCAGCTCTATCGGGAAAAAGCTGAAAATCTGACACGTTAAAATCACGGGGAAAACACGCGATTCGCGTTAACAAAATCTTCTCGAAAACGCTGTGACTTCCGGACGCAATGCACCAACTTTGCAACATGGAAATCCACAATTTTTCTGCCGGTCCTTGCATCCTTCCTCCCGAAGTTATGCAAGAAGCTTCCCAAGCCGTTCTTGACTTCAACGGCATGGGCCTTTCACTCATTGAAATCTCCCATCGTAGCAAGGAATTTGTTGCTGTCATGGAGGAAGCTCGCAGCTTGGTAAGAAGCCTCTTGGGACTGCCCGATCGTTTTGATGTGCTGTTCCTGCAAGGCGGAGCCAGCTTGGGCTTTCTCACAGCGGCCTACAATTTCCTTCCTGAAGGTGGCGCTGCAGCGTATGTTGATACGGGCACCTGGGCCAACAAGGCCATCAAAGAGGCCCAACATGCCGGAACCGCTCATGTCATTGGATCTTCCAAAGCCACCAACTACGACAGGATTCCTCAACTCGATGCCGTGCCTTCCGGTTCAGCCTATCTGCATTACACATCCAACAACACCATTTTCGGCACCCAATTTGCAGGCACTCCTGCGAGTAGCGTGCCGCTCATTGCAGACATGAGTTCGGATATTTTCTCAAGAACGTTCGACCCGGAAGCCTTTCAATTGATCTATGCAGGCGCTCAAAAGAACATGGGGCCTGCCGGAACAGTCATGTATGCCTTTGATCGAGAAGCTCTCGGGAAAACAGGCCGCACGATTCCATCCTATTTAGATTTAGCAGTTCATGCCTCCAAAGACAGCATGTTCAACACGCCTCCCGTCTTTCCAATTTATGTGTCCATGCTCACTATGCGCTGGATGCAATCCCTAGGAGGCGTGCAAGCCATGGAGCTTCGAAACCAACGAAAGGCCAACCTCATCTACCAAGAGATTGACCGCAATGGTTTGTTCGAAGGCCATGCAACGGTCGAAAGTCGTTCCACCATGAACGCCACGTTCCGACTGAAAGATGAGGCGCATGCAGCCGTCTTTGATGGGCTATGGAAAAATGCTGGCATCAATGGGCTTAAAGGCCATCGCAGTGTTGGAGGCTATCGTGCCTCTATGTACAACGCACTTTCCGAAGCTTCCGTGCAGGTCTTGGTCGATGTGATGCAAGAGCTTGAGCGCACCCATTGATTTGAACTGATTCGATTCTACACACCACTATTTAGACTTCACGACATGAACATTCTCGCCAACGATGGCATCAGCGCCGCAGCAAAAGAAGCTCTGGAGACTGCCGGACATCGCGTATGGACTGAGTTCGTTGAACCACAAGACTTGGTCGCTTTTATCCAAAACGAACACGTTCATGGGGTCATCGTCCGCAGCGCAACTAAAATTCGACAACCGCTCATCGATGCATGTCCTGACCTCAAATTTGTCATTCGTGGGGGTGTAGGAATGGACAACATCGACGTGGCCTATGCCCGAGAGCAGGGTGTCGCAGTTCGAAACACGCCAGCATCGAGTTCTCAGAGCGTGGCCGAATTGGTCATGGGGCATCTTTTTGGCCTCAGCCGATTTTTGCACGATAGCAACCGCCGCATGCCCGTTGAAGGAACAGATCAATTCAAAGGATTGAAAAAAGCCTATGGCAAAGGCGCTGAAATTCGCGGCAAAACGCTGGCTATCATTGGTTTTGGCCGCATCGGCCAGTCGCTCGCGAGCTATGCATTGGGATGTGGCATGAAGGTCATTGGAGTCGACCAGCAAACCGGTTCACATGCGCTTCCCGTTACCATTGGAGACACCACCGTAGAAGTCAACATCCCATTGGTCACCATGGCAGAGGCCTTTGCTCAAGCGGATGCCATTAGTCTGCACATTCCCGCTCAAGCCAATGGCGATGCTGTTGTAGGCGCCAAGGAATTTAACCAAATGAAACGCGGAGTCATGCTGATCAATGCTGCACGTGGAGGAGTCGTCGATGAAGACGCCCTCATCGAAGCGCTGAATTCTGGACACGTTTCTGGGGCCGGCCTCGACGTATTCGTTGGTGAACCCAAGCCGCGTCAAGACCTCATGCGTCACGCCAAAATTGCCTTGACGCCGCACATCGGAGCGGCCACGTCAGAAGCGCAGGAACGCATTGGAATGGAAATCGTTTCCATTGTTCAGGAGATCAACGACAACTTACCCGGTTGAACTGGCTCCGGTCATTTCGAATCATCCTTCCCTCGAAGGACAAAGCACATCTGGTTGCTTCAAGGTCGTATTTGACATACAGCAAGGCGGAACTCAGGGATAAGCTTGAACGGAATCCCTTCAGCTATTTGCACGTGATCAATCCTGACGGCCAGCAAAAAATTGAAGCCAAACGTGGGACGAAGGCTTTTTTTCAGCTCGTCAAAAAAGAATTCCACGCTTTTTTAAAAAGTGGCTGGCTTGAATCATCCAATGAATCAACAATTGCAGTCTACCGTCAGGCATCTCCAAGCGGTATCTGTACGGGGATTGTGGCCTTGATGGACTTGAAGTCCATCGAGGAAGGCAAGCTGAAGCTACACGAGCAGACGCTGAAAAAACGCGAAAAGTTATTTGCTTCTTATTTGGAAGAAGTCGGCTGCAACGCCGAGCCTGTCTTGTGTGCTTACCCCGAAAACAATCTAGCGTCGACCCAATTGACCGCCCACCTCGCTGCCATTGCTTCAGGCCCTTCGGACTTTGACTTCTCCACCACTGACCGCATCCGACACACCATTTGGTTGATGAGTCCCGAACAAGCTTCAGAACTCACTGCAGTAGCGTCTCAACTCCCAGCGCTCTATCTCGCGGACGGCCATCACCGGGTCGCTTCGAGCATCGAATTGAGAAAGCGCAGTCCTGAAGAAGCAAACAAACAAGGCCTCCTGACGTACGTGATTCCTGAATCCGAATTGATTATTCGCGGTTATCACCGTGAGGTCATCAAAACGGAACGCTCCTTGAATGCGTGGAATGCGCTGTTTGTTCAACTTCAGGATCAATTCGAATGCACACCGTTGGAGTTTCCGTACGACGCACCTGCATCACCCGGAATTGTGCATGTGCACAACGCTCACGGTAGCTGGAAATGGACGCTGCGCGAAGAGATGGCGCGTGGAATTGATGCCGGCTGGCTGAATGAAGCGGTCCTGAAACCGCACTTCGACATTGGCGATGCACGCAAAGACCCTCGGCTTAAGTATCTCCCTGGAACATGGACTTCCGAACAGTTGCGCGCCCGCGTAGCGCAGCATCTGGATCGCTGTGTTTTTGAATTGCACCCCGTGTTGATGGACCAGATCAAGGCGGTCGCTGATGCCGGCGGCACATTGCCACCAAAAAGTACCTGGATAGAACCCAAACTTCGCAGCGGTCTGTTCATCCATTCATTCGAATCATGAGCCCCTCATCGCTTTCCATTCAAGAACGCTTGGAGTCCATTCGCACGGAACTTCCTGAAGATGTGACGCTTGTGGCGGTGAGCAAAACCAAGCCCAACGATTGCATCGAAGAGGCCCTCGAAGCGAATCAATTGGACTTCGGTGAAAATCGGGTCCAAGAATTGCAAGAAAAAGAATCGACCCTTCCCAAGAACATTCGTTGGCACCAGATTGGCCATCTTCAAACCAACAAAGTCAAAGCCATCGTTCCCTTTGTGCATCTCATCCATGCTGTAGACAGTGCGCATCTTTTGAAAGAGATTGACCGTCGTGCTAAGAATTTCGGACGAACTGTGGATGTTCTTTTGCAAGTGCACATCGCTCAAGAGGAAGTGAAATATGGTTGGAAGGCACCCGATTTGCAGCGATACCTCGAGGAAGAGGCCGTGGTCTCTTTTGAGCACGTTCGGATTCGCGGTCTGATGGGCATGGCCACCTTCACCCCAGATCAACAACAGATTGCTCAAGAATTCAAGCAGCTCAGGCACTTGTATGATTCGCTGCTAGCAGCCCACCCTGACTGGAACACCCTTTCCATGGGCATGAGCGGAGATTGGCGCATCGCGGTCGATGAAGGGTCGACGATGATCCGCGTAGGCAGTTCCATTTTTGGCGGTCGATGACACCATGAATCGTTGGAAAATAAACGCGGAACCTTGGTTTCAAGCCTGGCTGATTCTAACGCCTATCGTGGGATTTGGAAGTTATTTTCTGGCGCGTAGTCTCTGGAGACGGATGCAAGCCATGCTTCAGCGCAAAACCCAAAGCCTCTGGGAAGCCCCACCCATTCCTGAATTGACCGAACCTACGAGCATCGCAGGCTATGCCATCGCAGCGTCCATCCTTTTTTCCTTCTTTTGGCTGATCGTTGCCCGTTTGTACATTCGTGCGCAGACAACGCAAGCAACAGGGTCTGAACAATAGAAACCGGCTCGTTGCAATTGCTCCCTAAATTCACACCGACAACCCTTTCACCATGAAACACCTCACATCCCTTGTTGCGAGTATTATTTTGATTGCGTCCGGCGCTTTGGCGCAAACCCCGGGCAATATTGAAGCCGCTGAATACGATGCAACCAGCAACCGTTGGTTCATTTCAAACGGAACGAGTCTGCTAGAAACGAGCAACGGAGGAGCCTCATACAGCTATTTCGGGACAGCGAGTGCGACCCATGGAATGGAAGTGGTGGACGGCATGCTCATCGCCATTGGCAACAATGTCATTCGCGCCTATGATCTAGAAACGGCTGAACCCCTGGGAACACTCCTCATTTCGGGAGCTGGCTTTCTCAACGGCATGGGCAGCCGAACGGGTGAAGTGATCGTCAGTGATTTTTCAACAGGGCGCATTCACCGTGTTCTCATCGCTGATCCAGCCAACATGAGCTCGGAAGTCCTGGTTTCCAATACAGGAACGACCCCCAACGGAGTGGTCATTGACGAAGCGAACAACCGCGCTGTGATTGTCAACTGGGGAAACAACGCCCCCATTTTGGCCGCCGATTTGGATTCCGGTGAGCTCACCACTTTGGTCAACGGATCGGGCATCGGCAACTTGGATGGCATTGATCTGGATTCCGAAGGCTCTTTCTACGTTAGCTCTTGGTCGCCAGCACGCATCACCAAGTTTTCCAATGACTTCAGCACATCTGAAATCGCCGTTCAAGGTGCCGGCTCCGGTCTCGCCAATCCGGCGGACATCAGTTTTGCCATTGAAACGGATACTTTGGGAGTTGCCAATAGCGGCAACGGAACCCCCTCCTTTCACTATTTTGGAGACACGAGCGATTTGATTGAGACACCCGAATTCTTGGAATCCGTAGAATGGGATGGTCAACAGCTCACATTGGCTTGCCAACAGGCTGGGCGTTGGATTGGAACCTCCTATGACTTGACAGGAAAAAAACTCCATGAAATGGAGTTGACACTGCCTGCGGCTCCTACAAAAATTGGATTGGATCGACTGGGATGGACATTGAACACCCCTTGTATTTGGTCCTTTGTTTCCCCATCCGGAATGCGCCACTCGGTCAAACCGGGTCTACATCAACTGTGATGCGAATGCGCTTGAAGCGTTCGTCGGACTGAAAGGAAACGACGTCTTCACTCAAAAGACTTTTGTAAGAGGCTGGCGCCAAGGCGCGCTCAAACTTCAACAGGATAATGCGGTGATGCAGATCGTTGATTCGGCTGAGGACAGGAGTTTCAGGCCCTATTGCCCGGTCGGCGAATCGCTGGCGTAAACGAAAGGCCAAGACCTCAGCCGCCGCGTCCAAACGGTGGGCGTCAGAATGACGTAGCGTAATCCGAATCAGTCGATCAAACGGCGGGTAATTGTAATTCTTTCGCTCCATGAGCTCTTGTTTTACAAGCCCGTGGTAATCATTCTCCATGACCTTGTTCAATACCCAATGTTCCGGATTGAAGGTTTGCAAGATCACCTTGCCTCGTTCACCAGAACGGCCAGCTCTACCGGCCACCTGCGTTAACATTTGGAATGAGCGTTCAAATGAGCGAAAATCAGGAAAGCTCAGCATGCGGTCGGCGTTCAAAACACCGACCAGGCGGACATGTGCAAAATCCAATCCCTTGGTCACCATTTGCGTACCGACAAGAATATCAAACTCCTGATTGGCAAAAGCACGCACCAAACGCTCGTGCCCATGCTTACTCCGCGTCGTATCCCAGTCCATCCTGGCCACCCGTGCTTGAGGGAAATGTTCCTTCAGTTCTTCCTCTATGCGCTCTGTCCCTAACCCCTTGGGCTCCATGGTCGCCTTTCCACATGAAACACAGATTTTTGGCGGAGGCACCTCCATGTAACCACAGTGATGACAATGGAGCTCATTCTTCCATTTATGGTGCGTCAAGGGGACATCACAGCGCTCACATCCCGGCATCCAAGCACAGGTGGCACACTGCCACATCGGCGCGTACCCTCGACGGTTTTGAAAAAGGATGATTTGCTTTCCCAATTTCAGCGTCTCCTCCATTTCCAATTTGAGCATCCTCGAAAAATGGCCAAACATGGCGCGTTGGCGATGGGCCTTGCGCAAATCAGCACACATAATTTCAGGGAGCTGAACTCCACCAAAACGTTCGGTCAGATTCACCCGGTCCAATTTACCTTGGTCAGCCAACCAATGAGTCTCAACTGATGGCGTCGCCGATCCCAGTACGGCAAACGCCCTTGCTTTGTGCGCCAACCACATCGCAGCGTCTCTCGCCTGATAGCGAGGCGCAGGATCTTGTTGCTTGAAGCTCCCTTCGTGCTCTTCGTCCACTAGAACTAGTTTCAGTTGAGTGAAAGGCAAAAAAATGGCCGAACGAGGCCCCACGACCAGCCGACCGCCTTTTGAATTTCGCTTCTTGTGCAAAGGAGCGCCCAAAACGTCTAGCCACGTTTCTGTTCTTTCGCGTGTCGTAAACCGACTGTGGTACACACTCATGTAAGCGCCGAAATACAATTCGAGGCGTTGAATCAGTTGAGTGGTCAAGGCGATTTCGGGGACCAGAAACAGCACCTGGCCTCCTGCTTCCAAGGCGTCCGCAATCAGATGAATGTATATCTCTGTCTTTCCCGACCCCGTAATGCCGTGAAGCAAGGCCATGCGGCCTGAATCACGACTCATGGTCAATGCCTGATACGCTGTCTTTTGCACAGGACTGAGAATGGGCAACGATCGATTCTGCCCTGGCTTGGCCTCAATTGAAGCAAATTCAGGCCGCTTGGATCGATGCAAAACACCCCGCTCCTCCAATTTCCGCATCACCTCCGTGCCTGCACCAAGACGCTGCAACAAGGGTTTCTCAGCAATCGCAGCGCCCCAAGTAGATGCGGCTCCTAGGTAGCCCAAAAGAGCTTCGGCTTGCTTCGGTGCTCGCTTCTCCAGAACATCCAATAGGCTTTGAACAGACGACTCTTCCCGGTAGTTGGGAGCCAACGACACTACACGCTCCATTTTCGGACGATACCGTTCTTTCAATTCTTCTTCAGTCAGCACCAATCCGGCGTCTACGAGTCGGTTGATGGCGCGTTGCGGAGATTGAACTTCAAGCAACTTCGCCGCATCCTGCACAGTCAAACCGCCATGTGCTAAAACAGCCTCAAAGAGCAGCCCTGCAGCAGCATCCAATTCTGAAATTCCCCGCTCCACTTGTGGGTCTCGATCTGGATGCAAAACCAAGCGGGTTTGGCTGCTCAACTTCAGTCCGGCCGGCATGGCCGCTGCCATGACCTCTCCACGTGAACACATATAATGCCCTGCCATCCATTCCCAAAAAGCACGCTGCAATTCGACGACAACGGGGTATTCATCCACCACTGATTCGATGGGACGCGCCGCATAACCAACGGGTCTGTCATTGTGCAATCGCCAAACGACTGCTGTGTACTGTTTTTTTGTCCCCACTTGAACGACCACGCGCATCCCCAATTCAACCGGATTTACGACTCCCTCCAGACTGTAAGTCAGCAATTTAGGGAGTGCCAAAGGCAGCACTACATCAAGGTATTGGAACTCAGTTGACATGCGTTAGCAAATTGGGCATAAAATTGCAGAGAGTAGCACCGAACTTGCCGTTAATCCAAGTGTTTCTATTTCATGACTAAAATAGCCTCCCCACTCGCAGCCGGATTAGCGGCTCCTTCCTTCCATGCCACGATTCAAGATGGCAGCTCACGCAACTTAGCGGATTACGCTGGAGCCAAATTGGTCTTGTATTTCTATCCGCGCGATATGACTCCAGGTTGCACCGCTCAAGCTTGCAATTTGACGGAAAACCATGAATCCTTGACCGATGCTGGGATTCGCATTCTCGGCGTTAGTCCTGATCCTGCAGCCAAACATGTTAAGTTCATCAACAAATACAGCATTCCCTTTGACCTCGCTTGCGATGAAGATTTGAGCTTGCATCAGGCCTTTGGAGTTTGGGGTCTCAAGAAATTCATGGGGAAGGAATACGAAGGGACGCATCGAACGACTTTCCTCATTGATGAAAAAGGACACATTCTTGAGGTCATTCGCAAGCCCAAAACAAAGGATCACGCTGCTGAAGTGTTGGCCGGTTTTGGACTCTGAAAAACGCTGCGCGCACAAAACGAGGTTCTTCGTTGACAAAAAACCATTCACTCCGTAAGTTCATTACGATGTAGGGTAGATACCTTCGTCCTAAACAAGAAAAAATGGCTGCAGACGCACAAAAACTCAAAGCGCTTCAATTGACATTGGACCGCATGGACAAAACATATGGCAAGGGTGCCGTAATGAAATTAGGTGATGAGCCTGTGGAGGCGATTGAATCCATCCCTTCGGGTTCTTTAACCTTAGACCTCGCCTTGGGCATCCAAGGGTATCCGCGCGGTCGGGTGGTCGAAATTTACGGCCCTGAAAGCTCTGGGAAAACCACATTGGCCATTCATGCTATTTCGCAAGCGCAAAAGCAAGGAGGTATTTGTGCCTTCATTGACGCTGAGCACGCCTTCGATAAATACTACGCAGAGAACTTAGGTGTTGATACAGAAAATTTGTTGATTTCTCAGCCGGACAATGGCGAACAGGCTCTTGAAATCGCCGACAATTTGATTCGCTCTGGCGCCATCGACTTGATCGTCATCGACTCGGTTGCAGCTTTGACACCTCGCGCTGAAATTGAGGGTGAAATGGGCGATTCATCGGTTGGCTTGCAAGCTCGCTTGATGTCGAAAGCCCTCAGAAAATTGACCGGTTCCATTTCCAAAACAGGATGCTGCTGCATCTTCATCAACCAATTGCGGGAGAAGATCGGGGTGATGTTCGGAAATCCTGAAACGACATCCGGTGGAAACGCTTTAAAATTCTATGCATCCGTTCGTTTGGACATTCGTCGTTCAACTCAAATCAAAGACGGCGACATGGTGCTCGGCAACCGGACGAAAGTCAAGGTGGTCAAGAACAAAGTCGCCCCTCCCTTCCGAAAAGCTGAATTTGACATCCTTTATGGAAAAGGAATCTCCAAATCCGGAGAGATTATTGATTTGGGCGTTGACATGAACATCATCAAGAAGTCCGGATCATGGTTTAGTTACGGCGAAACTAAATTGGGCCAAGGGCGCGACGCTGTTCGCAATTTGCTAGAAGACAATCAAGAGTTGATGGAGGAGTTAGAAGGGCTCATCAAGCAAGCAATTGCCGGACCTGTTGCTGAACCATTGCTCGTTGAAGAAGCTGCTGAAGCATGATCGAATACAGTCGGGACATCCTACCGGCGATCGCATTCGCTTCTTGCATTGTATTGGCGGGATGCCACAATTCTGAACAGACAGCTCCGCTCCCTTTAGAGCGTGAGTTGTCTGCTTTGGATTCCCTTGACGACAATATCCGTAGCAACCCTCAGGACCCCATTGTCTATGGGGCCAGAGCAGAATTCAAACTGAAGGATGGCAATGCTGCAGGAGCGCTTGAAGATTGGGGTCTCGCTTTGCGTGCGGATTCCAATTACGCTCCAGCTTGGGAAATGCAAGCGGAGGTTTTTTACCAATTGCGGCAGTTTGAACCGTGCTTAGTCAAACTCGAAGGGTGTCTTCAGCGCTTTCCTGATGACATCCCGTGTTTGATGCGCAGAGCAGAATTTGCAATACACCTCAACCAATACGACGAAGCGTTTGATTGGCTCAATCGCGCCTTGCGCGTGGACGATCAATTGCATGAGGCATACTGGATGAAGGGGCGCATTTACGAGACAACGGGAGCCCTCGAGAAAGCCCAGAGCTCTTTCCAAACTGCCGTAGAGGTCAATCCTGAATTTTTTGATGGGTTCATCACCTTGGGTATTTTCTTGGCAAGTCAACAAAACCCTTTGGCAGAAGAATACTATCGTTCTGCGATGGAATTGCGCCCGAGCGCGGTTGAGCCGCTTTACAATCTCGCCATCTTTCTGCAGGACTCTGAGCGTCACCTGGACGCCCTCGAACTGTATCGGCGAATTCTGTTGTTGGACCCAACCAATGCCACCGCATCATACAACCAAGGCTACATCCACCTGGAGTACCTACAATCCTACGATAGTGCTGCTTACTGGTTTACGGAAGCCATCGCTCATCTTCCTTATTACCACCAAGCATTCTACAACAGGGGGCTTTCCCTTGAAAGTACAGGTCAAGTTCGAAGCGCCCTTGAAGACTACACGGAAGCACTGCGTTTGAAACCCGATTATACAGCAGCAGCCAAAGCAAAAGAGCGGGCATTGAAATCGCAGATTGGATCTTAACGAACCGAGAAAATATCCATCAATAAAAAAGCCGTCCCCTATGGAGACGGCTTTTTCTATGCAAACACCTTGCGGTGGTTATTTCGCTTGGTCCACCACAGCTTTGAACGCATCGGGGTGGTTCATGGCTAGATCAGCCAAAACCTTTCGGTTCAATTCAATTCCCTTTTTGGAAAGTGCTCCCATCAAAGTGCTATACGACATGCCGTGCTCACGAGCACCGGCATTGATTCGCATGATCCACAAAGATCGGAATTGACGCTTTCTTTGCTTTCGGCCTGAATAGGCATAGAGCAAACCTTTTTCAACGGCGTTTTTAGCGACCGTCCAGACGTTTTTACGAGCACCGTAGTACCCTTTCGCCATTTTGAGTACCTTTTTACGGCGGGTCCTCGACGCTACTGCATTGTTTGAACGTGGCATGTTCTTCGTTTTTTTAGGTAAGCGGTGCTAGCACAAAGGCTAATCTTGAATACCGAGTACCGGGTTCAACAAAACCGGATGGTTTTAAAATGAGAGAGAGCAATCGTGCTTAAACACAAAGTTGGCGCTTGATGCTCGGAACATCCGCTTTATCAACGGTTGTCGTGTGCGTCAAATTCCGCTTCTGCTTCGTCCCCTTCTTAGTCAGAATGTGACTTTTGAAGGCGTGCTTTCGCTTGATTTTTCCACTCCCAGTAAGTTTGAAACGCTTCTTGGCGCTTCCTTTGGTTTTCATCTTCGGCATGGCCTCGGATTTTTTTGGTTATTTCTTCTTCGGATTGAATATGATGGTCATGCGCTTGCCCTCCAATCGCGGCAATTGTTCAACCACTCCCATATCCTCCAACTCTTGTGCAAACTTCAACAACAGAATCTCTCCACGCTCCTTAAAAACAATCGTTCGTCCTCGGAAGAAAACGTAAGCTTTCAACTTTGAACCTTCCTCAAGGAACTTGCGCGCATGCTTCAACTTGAACTGAAAGTCATGATCATCCGTATTCGGTCCGAATCGGATTTCCTTGACCACCACTTTTTGTTGTTTCGCTTTGATTTCCTTTTGCTTCTTTTTCTGGTCGTACAAGAATTTCTTGTACTCCGTGATCCTGCATACAGGTGGTTCAGCCTTGGGAGAAATTTCAACCAAGTCTAAGTCCATTTCAAGGGCAAGCTTGATGGCGTCTTGTGTTTTCATCACACAAGGCTCCACATTCTCACCGACCAATCGAACCTCCGCTACCGTGATCTTGTCATTGATCCGATGGAGCTCTTCTTGGCGTACCCTTCCCCTGTATGGGGTCTTTTTTCTGCGAATAGCTATAACGCGTGGTATTTAATGAGTATTCAGTCTTTCTTCTTTAACATCTCCGCAATTTCAGAACGAATACGTTCCGCAAAAGCCTCTACGCTCATACCGCCTACGTCTCCTTCTCCCTGCCTGCGCACGGATACAGTTCCTTCAGCGGCCTCGCTTTCTCCAACTATGAGCATGTAGGGAATCTTTTCGAGCTCCGCATCGCGGATCTTCTTCCCCACCTTCTCAGACCTGTCGTCAACGAGGGCGCGAATATCGTGATTTTCAAGGACTTTTGAAACCCCTTTAGCATATTCGTTGAAACGGTCGGATATCGGCAGAATTTTCACCTGTTCCGGCGTCAGCCAGAGCGGGAATTTTCCAGCGCAGTGCTCAATCAAAATGGCCACAAAACGCTCCATGGATCCGAATGGCGCACGGTGGATCATCACAGGGCGGTGCTTGCTGTTGTCAGCGCCTACATACTCCAGTTCAAATCGCTCAGGCAAATTGTAGTCAATCTGCACAGTGCCCAATTGCCACTTGCGACCAATCGCGTCGCGGACCATGAAGTCCAATTTCGGTCCATAAAATGCCGCTTCACCCAATTCCACGATCGTGTTCAGCCCTTTTTCTTCCGCCACTTCTTGGATCGCACGCTCTGCCTTCTCCCAATTCTCATCGCTACCGATGTACTTCTCTGGGTTCTCCGGATCGCGCAAACTGACCTGAACCACGAAGTCTTTAAAATCCAAAATATCGAAAATGTAAAGCACCAAGTCGATGACGTTACTGACCTCCTCTTTCACTTGATCCGCGGTGCAGAAGATGTGCGCATCGTCTTGCGTGAATCCCCGAACTCGGGTCAAACCATGCAGTTCGCCTGATTGCTCGTAGCGGTAGACAGTTCCAAATTCAGCAAAGCGAACTGGCAAATCCCGGTAACTGCGAGGACGCGCTTTGTAGACCTCACAGTGATGAGGGCAATTCATGGGCTTGAGCAAATACTCTTCCCCTTCCGCCGGTGTTTGAATGGGCTGGAAACTGTCTGCACCGTATTTGGCATAATGCCCGCTGGTGATGTAAAGTTCTTTGTTTCCAATGTGCGGCGTGATGACACCTTGATACCCTGCTTTGCGTTGTGCTTCTTTTAAAAAGTCTTCCAATCTCGAGCGCAATTCGGCGCCCTTCGGCAACCACAAAGGCAGACCCTGGCCAACTTTTTCAGAGAAGGCAAACAAATCCATTTCCTTACCCAGCTTGCGGTGGTCACGCGCACGTGCTTGCTCTAGCAATTCCAGGTAGGCCGTCAATTCTTGTTTTTTCGGAAACGTGATTCCGTAGACACGGGTCAATTGCTTGTTCGATTCATCCCCCTTCCAATAGGCCCCAGCAATGGACATGACCTTGGCCGCCTTCACAAACCCCGTATGCGGCATGTGCGGTCCACGGCACAAATCCGTGAAATTGCCTTGGGTGTAAAGCGTAATGGTTCCGTCCTCGAGACCTTCCAACAAATCGAGTTTGTACTCATCCCCCTTCTCTGTAAAGTAGGCGATGGCCTCAGCCTTCGATATTTCCTTTCGAATAAACGGATTCTTGGTCTTGGCCAATTCCAGCATTTTCTGCTCGACTGCGGTAAAATCTTTGTCTGTGAAGGTCTGATCACCAAAATCGACATCGTAATAAAAACCATGCTCGATGGGAGGCCCCACCCAAAACTTCACTCCAGGGTACAGGGATTCTAGCGCCTCAGCCAACAAATGAGCCGAGCTGTGCCACAGGGTGCTTTTCCCCGCATCATCATTCCACGTGAGCAATTTCAAGGAGGCGTCTGAGCGAATTTCCCGCTGGGGGTCCCAGACTTCGCCGTTCACCTCCGCTGCTAAAACATTGCGAGCCAATCCTTCACTGATATCCATCGCGACATCATACGCTGTTGTACCGGATTCAACTTTCCGTGTGGATCCATCGGGAAGGGTAATGTTG
>ERZ887849.1749-NODE-1749-length-19195-cov-34.640596_pt1 | contig 19195 bp, 28 predicted proteins | sample MGYA00521267_ERZ887849 | MGnify/ENA primary metagenome ERZ887849 (study PRJEB32303, sample SAMEA104408601) | aquatic metagenome | biome: Brackish water; feature: Pelagic; material: water | place: Baltic Sea | collected 2014-06-06T16:11:00 | depth 2,863 m ... | reverse complement strand
TCCTGTAGCTTCAATAAAAATATCAATTTCATTATTCAATGCCTCATCTAAGGATGTAACAAAATTTATTTTCTTTATTGTATCTTGAGATAATCCACTTTTAGAACAATTTAATTTAGCTTGATCCGTTTTAATATCAACTATTGTGTCAATCTCAATTTTTTTTAATTGATTATATTGAGATAAAAACATACTTACAAATTTTCCACACCCAATAAATCCAACTCTTATTGGTTTTTTTAAAGAGGATAGTTTTGAGTAGAGAAACATAACTATCGCTTAACAAATTTATCAATTAAAAATAAGTAAAGCTTATAAGGAAGTATTCTTAAAAATTTTAGCGTAAGTGTTAATCCTAAAGGGAAATGAATCTCGAATATATTTTTTTTTGTTAATCCTTGAAAAATTTTATCCGCAGCAAATTCTGGAGATCTAATAAATGGCATTGGAAATTCATTTTTATCTGTTAAAGGGGTTTTTATAAATCCTGGTGAGACTAAGGATATTTTTACATTATGCTTTTTAAAATCAAAATAAATACTTTCCGTTAAATTAGTTAAAGCTGCTTTCGATGGACCGTAGCCACTTGAGTTTGGTAAACCTCTATAAGCGGCAACTGAAGATACGATAGATATTTGTCCACTTTTTTTATTCTTAAAATATGTTTCCACAGCTTTAATGCAGTTTAAAACACCAAAATAGTTTGTTTCCATTACAAATTTATTTTGTTCTATATTTATTTCTTGCTCTAATTTTGGATCATAAGTGCCACTACAAAAAAGACAGATGTCTACATTCTTAAAGTCTTCAATGATGTTATTGAATGTTTTTGTTACATTTTCTTTTTGAGTTACATCCAAAGGATAGGCAAATATATTTTGATTTTCAGCCATTTTATTTAAAATTTCTTGTCTTCTAGCTGAGGCAGCAACCATCCATCCCTCTGAAGCAAATTTCTCAGCAACAGCTTTTCCAATTCCACTACTAGCTCCAGTAATCCAAATTTTTTTCTGATTTTCTGACATAAATTAGTTATACCTCATAAAATGACCAAGAATAAATATTTATCTCTAGCAATAATTATTTTAATCACTTTTTCAGCTTCTTTTATTGGTGGATACGTAACTACTTCTTTTAAAGAGCCATGGTATTCAGAAATAATTCTTCCTAGTTTTAATCCACCAAGTTGGGTATTTGCTCCAGTCTGGACCGCATTATACATTATGATGTCTTTAGCTATTTGGAGAATTTGGATAAAATTATCTGATAAAAAAATTCTTGCGATTTACTTTTACCATCTTTTTTTTAACGCAACATGGAGTGTAATTTTTTTTGGATTTCACTTGATAGAATTAGCTTTATTCAATTTAATTATTATTTTATTTTTTATAATTAAGTTGATGCAGATTTATTTTAAAAAAGAAAGATTTAGCTTTTACTTAATGGTCCCATATTTATTATGGTCTAGTTATGCTTTTATATTAAATCTTACAATTGCAATTTTAAACTAGATAAATCTTTTAGGATATTTTCTTTTAAACAAAAATTTATTGATAAGTATGGATAGCAATATTAATATTATTGAGCCGGCTATTACTGGAAATAAAATAAAATCATAAGAAACATCTGCAAATATAGCTATTAATGGATTAGCCGCAGCTGGTGGATGTATAATTTTAAAATACATCATAAGAGCAACAGATAAAGCTACAGATAAACCTAAAGAGAAAAATGAAACACCTAATAAACTGTTAACTAAAATCCCAACACAAATAGCAAGCAAGTGTCCAAAAAAAATATTTCTAGGTTGGGCAAATTCACTATCATAAAAAACAAATACGATTAATGCTGAAGATCCAAAAGAAAACATAAGCCATACACCAAAAGGAGACTCAAAAGTTAATAAAGCTAAAATAGCAATAACAAATCCTGCAGCCAAACCATTAATAAGAGGTTCAAATTTTTTTGATATTTTCATTTCAATAATTTTCTTAATTACGTTATATACAATTATGTGTGATAAAAACTGTTTAAACTTATATTATTTTATTAGATAATCATTTTATTTTTATGATTTCCCTTTTCTTAAGCCGAGTTTATAGATCAATCAAAATTGATCCTGATGTATTTGATGAGGTTCAAAAAGATAAAAATGCAACGCTATCTGCTGCAATTGTAGTTTTGATTTCAAGCTCAGCTGCTGGCCTTGGAGCTTCTCATTTAGGTATGATGAATTTTTTCTTTGCACCTGTTTTATCTTTATTAAGTTGGTTTATTTGGTCTTACATAGTTTATTTTGTTGGTGTTAAATTATTTCCTGATGCAAAAACGAAAATAAATCAAGTGAATGTACTTCGTGCCATAGGCTTTTCTAGTGCTCCTGGCATCATTAGAGCATTAAGTTTTAATCAAGATTTAATGACCGTTACTTTTATAGGATCAGCCTTTTGGATGTTAGCTTGTATGGTTGTAGCAGTAAGACAAACACTTAATTTCAAAAGTTTATGGAAAGCTTTTGGAGTAGTTGTCATTGCTTGGTTAATTCAAGCTTTTGGTTTGATTGTAATTCTTACTTTGACTAGGAATTTTTAAACAGGAAAAATTGTTTTAGCTAATTTACAGCTATCGCACAATTTAAACCCGTGCATAATAAAATTAGGTTTAACGCTTTCGTCTTCTTTTAAGCATTCTTCACACTTATTATCTGATTCATCATCCATTTTTTCTTAATTGTTTTTTATTCTTTAAAAACAATAAAAAGGCCAAGAATTCATAAATTATTCTTGTAATAGACAAAAATGGTTGAACACCTAATATTTTACTTAAGAATTTGTATCTTGGTATTTTTGACCAAAGCTTAACAAACGCATCAGCACCAGTATAAATTTTTCCATTTTCAGATACATGCATTCGTCTAATCAAATCAGATTTTGATTTTTTTAAAATAGCCTCAGCTAATTTATTGTCAGTAACATCAATCCAATCAATATCCTCTTGAGGTAATTTTTTGTAATGATTTACTTCAAGCCTACATAAACTACAGGAATTATTAAAATAAACTTTAATCATGGGTGTTCTCTTTAATGAAATTATTTGCAGCAGTAAATATCTTATTTTTTCTTTTCACATCTATTTTTTCAAGAATATTAACCATCATTGAAAGTCTTGGATTAGATTTAAAGAATTTTTTATTTCTATCAATGAATTTCCAATAAAGTCCATCCATAATATCGCACCAAGGTCCTTTTTTAAATTCCATCATTTTTAAAAAATAACTTGATCCACAGATGTAGGGTTTAGTAGCAAATATTCCACCATCACTAAATAAGCCATTCCCAATACATTTGGTGCCATAACCCAATCAGACGAGTCTACAAACATTTCCATGAACCATTTGTAAACTTGCGTTGGATGAACTTCACAAAGATTCATTATATTTGATAAAATCATCAAACGTTCAATATGATGTGACCACCCATACTTAATTGCATTTTGAATTGCGTGATCTAAAGGCTCTAAACCTGTATTGCCTTCATACCAACTTTTTTTCATTTTTCTTTTATGTCCAAAAAAATTATTACTATAAAGTTTTTCATCATAGTTTTGATAAATACCTCTTATAAATTCTCTCCAACCAATAATCTGTCTTGTATATCCCTCTAATGAGTTGATATTTATTTTTTTTGAAGATTTATTTATTCTTTCTATAATGTCTTGAGGGGTAATTAGGCCAACATTAATCAAAGGACTTAAAGCACTATGAAAAACAGTATTTGATTTAAAAGTAACCGCATCTTCATAATCACCAAATAAATTTAATCTTTTATCAAAAAAATCATCCAATAATTTAATAGAATCTTTTCTTGTAGTAGCAAACCAAAAATCTTTAGTATGCCCTGGATGCGATTTAAATTTTGACTCAATTAAAGACTTTAATTTATGAGTATGCTCTGTTTCTTTAATCACAGGTATCTTAGGTATTGAAATATCTTTTGGTAATTTTTTTCTATTGTCTTTGTCAAAACTCCATTTTCCACCGATAGGATTGTTATTCTTATCTAATAAAATCTTGTTTGAAATTCGCATTTCTTTATAAAAATTAGCCATAAAAGGTTTTTTATATTTCTTTAAATACTCTTTAAAAGCCACTCGAGAACAGAGAAACATTGGAGTTGGAATTATTTCAAATGTAATATTTTGTTTTTTTAGAAAATTTATAATTTTTTTCTCAAAAAATTTATCTTCTATCTCAAAAAACTTAATTTCTTTTACAGATTTTTTTTTAATGATTGCCTGTAGTTTTTTTAAATAATCAATTTCAAAATCTTGATTTATGTTTAGATAATTAATCTTTAGATTATTTTTTTTAAGTTCATCTGCATAAGAACGCATACAGGATAAAAAAAATAAAATTTTTTGTTTGTGATGTTTTTCATAAGTACATAGACCTAAATCTTCACACATAAAAAATTCATGGTCTGAATATTTTTGGATATATTTTAGGTCAAATAATTGATTACCTAAAATAAGAAATAACTTCATACTTAATGATACATTTACCTTCTTGGGGTGACAATACTTACCTTTAAAAAGATATTTTTCATGTTAAATTAGGTTATGAAAAAAATAATTATTGGTGCGACTGGAGCCATTGGATCATCTATTGCAAAAAAACTTGTTAGCAATGGATCAGAAGTTCATCTTGTTGCAAGAAACCAAGCTGAAGTTGAAACACTAGCTAGCGAACTCAATGCTACTTTTTCAGTTGTCGATGTTTTAGACGATAATTTTGCAAAAAAAGTACAAGATGATCTAGGAGACACACCAATAAATGGATTAGCTCATTGTGTGGGATCAATAGATTTAAAGCCATTAAAGCTTTCCAAAAAAGAGGATTTTATTAAAACTTTTAATTTAAATTTAATATCTGCCACTGAAATCATTAGAGTTATGCATGAAAATTTAAAAGCTAACAATGGATCAATTGTTCTTTTTTCAACTGTAGCTGCAAGAAAAGGATTCACAAACCATAGTATTATTTCTTCTGCTAAAGCTGCCATTGAGGGATTGACAGTTTCATTAGCTGCAGAGTTTGCGCCAAGCGTTAGAGTAAATTGCATCGCACCTAGTTTAACTAAATCTAAAATTGCAGAGTTTTTACTTAAAAATGAAAAAATAGCAGAGGGTATTGCAAAACTTCATCCTTTAAAAAGAATTGGAGAAGGTATAGATTTTTCTGCACTGACAAGTTTTTTACTTAGTAAAGATAGTTCCTGGATTACAGGGCAAATTATTGGAGTTGATGGGGGAAGGTCCTCAATAGCGTAATATGATAAAAAAGATTTTTTACATCATTTCATTTTGTTTGTTATCGCAAACTTTATTTGCAGCGGGCGATGGTGGAGGAAGTTCTTCTGAGCCTGATTTATATAAAGAGGCAGAGAGATTAGTTAACAGAGCAAAAAAATTAGATGAAAAAGGACAAGCTGATAAAGCCCTAAATCTATATGTTAATGCTAATAGCAAATTAATTGAAGCAAACAACAAAGATCAAAATAATCCTGATATTCTTAATTATCTAGGTTTTACTTTTAGAAAAATGCAAAAGTATGATGAGGCAGAGAAATATTATTTAGCAGGCCTTTCAATTAAGCCTGATCACAATGGCATCAATGAATATCTTGGTGAATTATACGTAAAAACAAATAGAATTGATCTAGCAAAAGAGAGATTAGAAGTTTTACGAAAATGTAATTGCGAAGAGTTTGAGGAATTAAAAGTAATTATAGATAAGCTTTAAGATAAATCTAAAGCGTGTTTTTTCAATTTTTCTAAAGGAATAAGTTCTAAAGTCTTAATATTTGTTTTTTTAAGATAGATGGAACAAGCCGCATCCTCTTCAATAGCTCTAGCAAACCAAGTAGCACATACACACCATGAATCTCCGTGTTTTAATCCAGGAAAACCAAATTCAGGATGCGGTGTAATCAAGTCGTTGCCAACTTTTTTAGACCATAATAAAAATTTATCAGTTACTTTCGCACAAACAGTGTGAAATCCACGGTCTGCATCATCAGTATTACAACAGCCATCTCTATACCAACCTGTTACAGGATCTTTTGAGCAATCCTCTAAAGGTTCTCCAAAAACATTTTTTTGTTGAATTTCACTCATTTTTTAAAAACATTAGCAATTTGATCGTCAATTTCTACATTAAAGGAAAAAGATCTTCTCTCACCTTTAACAGAAAATGGATAAGCAGTGTGCATTAAATAGTTTGGAAACAAAATTACATCACCAACCTTAGGTTTATGATTATGAATACTGTCATTCAAAAACATTTTATTTCCATTAATAAAGTCAATGGATCCATTGGTTTCTAAAGATTTTTTACTTTTGAATAAGTTCTTTGGAATTTTTAAATATCCCACTCCAGAGATATGTCCATCATGATAATGAACTGGATTATATTCATTGGCGTATTGATTAACTACCCATAAATTTTTGATTTTTACTTTCTTAATATTCTTGCCAGTAGTAGATTTTATAAAGCTTCGGATTGAATGAGTTATAAGTTTATCAAGATTTTTTTTGATGAATATTTTTGGTAATTCAATTTCTTGCTTAACTTGACCTACAAGCTTTTTAGAGTAGTCATATTTTTTGGATAATTTTTCTTGCGCAATTATTTTGTCTACTTCATTATTTATTTTCTTAATAATTGAATTTGAAAATTTAAGTTTAGCAATTTTTGGACCAAACGGACTAAGGATTTTCATTAAATCTATAACTTTGTTGGATTGGGTTGACCTTTGTAAACTTTGTCTGGATTAAATTTTTTCTTACCTTCTTTAAACTTCATTTTTATATTTTTACCTTTTTTAATTTTTCCAAGAGGGACAGATCTGTAAAAACAAGATCTATAACCAACATGGCAACTAGCGCCTGTACCTATATCAACTTTTAACCAAACAGCGTCTTGATCATCATCAATTCTTAAATCTTTTACTTTTTGCACAAAACCGCTTGTTTTTCCTTTATGCCAAACTGCTTTTCTTGATCTACTCCAATAATGAGCTTCTTTAGTTTCTATAGTTTTTTTAAATGCAATTTTATTCATATAGCCCACCATAAGAACGTCTCCATTCTTATAATCTGTAGTGACAACTGGAATTAAACCTTTGCTGTCGAATTTTGGTGATAGAAACTTTCCTTCTTCAACTTCAAAGATGCTCTTTCGTTTTTTAAACATTCGCGTAAAATAATGAAAAAACTGTTAAATAGCAATTTGCTTTAGTGTTTCATGTACTGTAAAAATGATCTCTTTTTATGAAACTAGTTAAAGATACAGATAAAACTCTAATAAACAAAGATCAAATAACGGATCAACAAGCTGAAGAAGCTTTTAAAACTATTTTACAATGGATAGGTGAGGATCCTAATAGAGAAGGGTTATTAGAAACCCCAAAAAGAGTTGTTAAAGCATTTAAAGAATATTTCAAAGGCTATCAACAAGATCCAATAATTGAACTTAAAAAAACTTTTGGAGACGTTGATGGTTATGACGATATGGTGATTGAAAAAAACATATCTTTAGAAAGCCATTGCGAACATCATATGGCTCCTATTATTGGAGTGGCACATGTAGCGTATATTCCAAAAACTAAAGTTGTTGGCTTAAGCAAACTTGCTAGAACTGTTGAAATTTTTTCTAAGCGATTACAAACACAAGAGAGATTAACTATGCAAATAGCAAATACTCTAATGACGGGTCTTGATGCTAAAGGAGTAGCTGTAACAATTGATGCTGCTCATCAATGTATGACAATGCGGGGAATTAAGAAGGAAAAAGCTACCACAGTAACGAATTATTTTTTAGGTTCATTTAAGGACGATCTAAGTTTTCAAAATAGATATTTAAGATTAATTTCAAAATAATATTTTTATGTCAAAAAAATTTAAAGCTATCGTCATCGATAACCAAAATAATGAATTTTCTAGAAAAATTTCAGAATTAGATACTACTCAACTAAAAGATGGAAATGTATTAGTTAAAATTGATTATTCTGGTTTAAATTACAAAGACGCATTAATCTTAAAAGATGGTGGCAGAATTGTTAAAAATTATCCTTTTGTTCCAGGTATTGATTTCTCAGGCGTAGTTGAAGAAAGTGAAGATAATAAATTTAAAAAAGGCGATAGAGTAATTCTTACAGGATTTAGAGTTGGAGAAATTTATTACGGTGGATTTTCTCAATACGCAAAAGTTAATGCAGATTTTTTAGTTAAAGCTCCAAACAATTTAACTAATCATCAATCAATGATGATGGGGACAGCTGGTTTGACTGCTCTACTATGTGCTTTTGCAATTAAAGCTAAAGAGGAATTATTATTAGGTGAAAAAGTTAAAGATGTCTTAGTGACAGGCGCAACAGGCGGCGTTGGTAGCGTTGCTGTAATGGTTTTAAACAAAATGGGATACACAGTTCATGCTGTTACTGGGAAAAAAGATAAACATGAATATTTAAAGAATTTAGGTGCAACACATATTTTAGATCGAAGTGAATTTCTTGGAGAGAGTAAATTATTAGAAAAAGGTATTTGGGATGGCGTCGTTGATACAGTTGGAGGTGAAGCATTAACAAAAATTTTAGCTCAAACTAATATTGGTGGAATAGTTGCGCAATGCGGTAATGCTGGTGGTATTAAAATTAGCACAAACGTTATGCCTTTTTTAATTAGAGGAGTAAAATTATGGGGCATAGATTCTTCTGGCACATCAATAAAACGAAAAGAATTTATCTGGAATGAAGCTAGTAAACTTATTGATTTTGATAAATTATCTTCATTAAGCAAAGAATTATCATTATCAGAATTATTAAATGAATTTCCAAAAATGCTTAAAGGAGAAACATTCGGAAGAATAGTCGTTAATCCTAATAAATAAACTTTAAAAAATGGATTGGGATAAATTAAAAATTTTTCATACAGTTGCTGAGGCAAGTAGCTTTACTAAGGCTGCTACTATTCTTAATTTAAGTCAGTCTGCAATTAGTCGTCAAATTCAATCCTTAGAACAAGATCTTAAAATTCAATTATTCGAAAGACATGCTAGAGGATTAGTTTTAACTGATAATGGAAAATACTTATTTCAAACAGCCCACGAAGTAATCTCAAAGCTTAAAGATGTTGAAGCTACTCTTAGTGATGAAAAAGATCAATTAAAGGGGAAATTAACCGTTACCACTGTAGTTAGCTTTGGTACAACTTGGTTAACTCCTCGTATTCAAGAGTTCATGACATTACATCCAGACATAGAGATTGAATTAATATTTGACGATAAAGAACTAGATTTAAGTACTAGACAAGCTGATATTGGCATTTGGATGAGAAGACCAAAACAATTAAACTACATTCAAAAGAAGTTAATTAATCTTCATTATCATATTTATGGTTCACAAAAGTATTTAGAAAAAAATGGTTACCCAAAAAATATTAATGATTTAAATAAACATAAATTTATTACTTATGGTAGAGGAGCTCCTTCACCAGTTTTTAATCCAGATTGGGCATTAAAGCTTGGTGCAAAAGATAATCAAAAAAGAAAACCTGTTATGAAAGTGAATAGTGTTTACGGCTTATTGCTAGCGGTGCAAAGTGGAGTAGGTTTAGCAGCTTTACCTGACTACATAACGAATAATCAACCCAATTTAGTTAAAGTGTTACCAGAAGTAGAGGGACCATTAACGGAAACGCATTTCGTATATCCCGCATCTATGAAAAATGTTGCAAGAGTAACAGCTTTTAGAAATTTTATTTTTAGTAAAGTTTCTCAGTGGAAATTTTAAATATTAACAATATTTAATGATACCTTTAAAAGACGATAACCCAACACAAAATAAACCTATAGTTAGAAATTATATAATTGCAGCATGTGTAATTATTTTTTTCATACAATTAATAAATCCCTCCTACAAGACTGGTGAATTATTTTATAGTTATGGTTTAATACCTTCCGTGTTAACGGGCTTAGATCAACTTCCTCAAGATCTTTACGTTATTCCAGCTTCTATGACTATTTTAACCTCAATGTTTATGCACGGTGGATTTATGCATCTGATAGGCAATATGCTTTATATGTGGATTTTTGCAGATAATATTGAAGATGATTTAGGCAAAGGCAAGTTCTTGATTTTTTATATATTAAGCGGAGTTGGTGCAGCCTTAGCTCAAGTATTTATGGACGTTAATTCACAAGTTCCAATGATCGGAGCTAGCGGAGCAATTGGTGGTGTGCTTGGTGCTTATTTAATTAGCTATCCTCATTCCAAGGTATTAGTTTTAATTCCATTAGGTTTTTTTAGTCAAATTATTAAAATTAAAGCACTATATGTTTTAGGTTTTTGGTTTGTCTTGCAATTTATTAATTCTAGTCTTTCTTCTGGAACAGGTGGTGGCGTAGCTTATGCTGCACACATAGGTGGATTTATTAGTGGAATTATTTTATTATTAATCTTTAAAAACAAAAACAAAAAAATTATTAAAGAAAAAGATATTTACAAAGGTCCATGGGAGCAATAACTTTTATTTTACCGTTTATAGTATTAATTACTGTAGTTGTATTCATTCATGAATATGGACATTATTATTTTGCAAAAAAATATGGAGTGGGTGTAACTGATTTTTCTATAGGTTTTGGAAAAGAGATATTTGGTTTTAATGATAAATCAGGCACCAGATGGAAATTTTGTATGATTCCTCTAGGTGGATACGTAAAGTTTTTTGGTGATCGAAATGTTTTTAGTCAAGCCGAACAAGAAGAACTATTAAAAGAGTATAATAAAGAAGATCAAAAAAAATTGTTTGTTGTAAAACCTATTTATCAAAGATCTTTAATAGTAGCTGCTGGTCCATTTGCTAATTTTTTATTAGCTATTCTAATTTTTACTTTCATTTATATGTTTGCTGGAAAAGATTTTACACCAGCTAAAATTGATGAAGTACAAAAAGATTCTCCTGCTTTCGTAGCTGGCTTAAAAAAAGATGACGTTATCCATTCAATAAATAATAATAAAGTAAAAAGCATTATGGATGTATCTACTTACATCAATGCCTCAACAAGTGAAGAGATCAATCTTAGAGTAATTAGAAATGATAATGAATTAGAATTTTTTATCAAACCTGAGACAATTACTGAGAAAGATTCCTTAGATAATGAGATTAAGAAAAAAGTTTTGGGTATTAAAATCGTTCCACTTTATAATGAGTTTAATAATGAAAAGCTTGGACCAGCCAAGGCTATATATTACGCAGTTAAAGAAACGTGGTTTGTAACTACAAGTTCTCTCGATTATATTTTTTCATTATTTGTAGGTAAAGGTGATACCTCTCAATTAGGCGGACCTATTAAGATTGCTAAAATAACTGGGCAAGTTGCTCAATACGGTTTGATTGCCTTTCTTAGCATTACTGCTTACATCTCAATTAGCCTAGGTTTGATTAATTTATTTCCAATTCCTATGTTAGATGGAGGTCATTTGATGTTTTATGCATTTGAAAAAGTTCTTGGTCGACCATTAACTCAAAAAACTCAAGAAGGGTTTTTTCGAATCGGCTTGTTTTTGTTGTTTTCTTTAATGTTCTTTACGACATTTAATGATTTGAAAGATATTGGCCTATTTTAAAGGTTTTTCTAAACTCAAATAAACCAACAAAATCAACACTAATTTACATACCATATATTGTTAATATTTTTTTTATAACCACTAAAAAAAATGTTGATTTACCTAGATATTTGTTGAAATTGGAAACATAACAAAAAGGGCTAAAAACATGAATAAAAAACAACTAGTAGCAAAAATATCGTCGACTTTGGGTCAAAGCAAAGCTGATGCAGAAAGAACATTCGACTCGATTACAACAATTATTTTGAATGCTCTTAAAAACGACGAGACTGTTAAAATAGCTGGTTTTGGTACTTATAAAGTAGCAAAAAGAAAAGCTAGAGTTGGTAGAAACCCAAGAACAGGTGAGTCTATTCAAATCGCAGCATCTCAAAAAGTTAAGTTTTTACCTGCTAAAAGCTTAAAAGAAATGTTTAATAAATAATTCTATTTTTTTTAACAGCTCCTGATTTGCAGGAGCTGTTAAATCATCCCTTCCTCATGCAATTATTACATAGCTAAATTTCATTTAAACTGCTCCTATTTTTTTTTGAATTTGTTTAAGTAAAGAAAATAAAAAAAAAAGGAGTAAAATGAAAAAATATTTAACTTATTTTTTAGCGGGTACAGCAATGTATTTTGGTTTTGTTGGTTTAGGCTATGCCGAAACAACTGTTTCTGCTGAAGTGCAATATATATTTAATACGCTTTTATTCTTAATTTCAGGTGTGCTTGTCATGTGGATGGCTGCAGGATTTGCTATGCTTGAATCAGGATTAGTAACATCAAAAAGCGTATCAGCTATATGTGCAAAAAACATTGGATTGTACTCAATTGCAGGACTTATGTTCTGGGTTGTTGGATACAATTTAGCTTACGGAATTCCTGAGGGTGGTTACATTGGCTCTTTTACAGCTTGGAGTGATGCGTCTGCTATTGATACAGGTTATTCAGATGGATCTGATTGGTTTTTCCAAATGGTATTTTGTGCAACCACAGTATCAATTGTATCTGGAACTTTAGCTGAGAGAATTAAAATTTGGCCATTCTTTCTATTTGCAGCAATTTTAACTGGATTTATTTATCCAATTGAAATGGGCTGGCAATGGGGTGGTGGATGGTTATCAGCCATTGGCTTTTCAGATTTTGCAGGTTCAACGCTAGTACACGCTGCTGGTGGAGCTGCTGCTTTAGCTGGAGCAATCGTACTTGGACCTCGTATAGGTAGATTTGGTGCTAAAGGAGAAGTGAAACCACTTGAACCTTTTGCGGCATCATCTGTGCCTTTAGCAACCCTTGGAGTATTCATTCTTTGGATGGGTTGGTTTGGATTTAATGGTGGTTCGCAATTAGCTGCTGGAACTCTGGAAGATATCACATCTGTTGCAACTATTTTCATTAATACAAACATAGCTGCTGCTGGAGGAGTAATGACAGCTGCAATTCTATCTAGATTAATTGGTGGAAAAACTGATGTAATATTAATGTTAAACGGAGCTATAGCTGGTTTAGTAGCAATCACAGCTGAGCCATTAGCACCAAGTCCATTATTAGCAATAGTCATTGGATCTATTGGTGGAGCCGTAATGTTCTTTTCAACAAAATTATTATTCTCTTTAAAGATTGATGATGTTGTTGGGGCAATTCCTGCACACTTTTTCGCTGGAATATGGGGAACTTTAGCAGTTCCGATGAGTAATAGTGACACTAATTTTAGTTCACAATTCATTGGTGTGCTTGCGGTGACTATATTTGTCTTCATCGTTTCGCTAATTGTGTGGAAAATATTAGCTGCGACTACCGGCATAAGAATTAGTAAGGATGCTGAAAGGCTTGGTACTGATAGAGCTGAAATAGGCGTAATTGCTTACGGTATTAGAGACTAAATACAAAAAATTAAAGGCCTGGTTAATCCCTCTCCAGGCCTTTATTCCAAAAAAGCATATCTAATATTCCTTTAAATTACTTTTAATTTTACATCATAGGTTTAGCAATAAATCTTTAAATTAAATGAGGGAAAAAATAATGAAAAATAAATTAACTTTAACAATTTGTTTTATAGCATCTCTGTTATTTTCAAGTAATGGTTTTGCTGAAACAACAATGTCTCAAGAGGGACAATATATATTTAATACCTTAGGATTTTATTTAGGTGGGGTTCTAGTGGCTTTTATGGCAGCAGGTTTTTGTATGCTTGAAAGTGGTTTGGTAACCACAAAAAGCGTATCGACTATTGCTGCTAAAAATATTGGAAAATTTGCTATTGCTTCGATAGTTTTTTTCTTTGTAGGTTATAATTTAGCTTACGGTATACCTGAGGGAGGCTACATCGGTTCTTTTAGTATTTGGAGAGACTCTTCAGATATAGAAACAGGATACTCTGGTTATTCAGATTTCTTCTATCAAACGATGTTCGTTTGTGCGACGGTATCAATTGTATCTGGTTCAGTAGCAGAGAGAATTAAAATATGGCCGTTTTTTATTTTTGCTACATTAATGGCAGGAATTATTTATCCAATTTCAATGGGTTGGCAATGGGGAGGAGGCTGGTTATCAACTTTAGGTTTCTCTGACTTTGCTGGTTCAACATTGGTTCATGCTTGCGGTGGTGCAGCAGCATTAGCCGGGGTTATTGTTCTTGGAGCTAGGGAAGGAAGATTTTCTAGAAGCGGTGAAAGTAAAGCAATGGTACCATTTGCAGCTTCAAGTATTCCATTAGTAACTCTTGGAACATTCTTACTTTGGTTTGGTTGGTTTGGTTTTAATGGTTTCAGTCAATTAGCTATGGGAACGTTTGATGATGTAAATGCAATTGCTAAAATTGCAGTTAACACTCATCTAGCAGGATCAGCAGGCACAGTTACAGCTGCGGTTTTAACAAGAATTATTGGCGGTAAAACTGATATTGTCATGATGTTAAACGGTGCATTAGCTGGTTTAGTTGCAATCACTGCAGAACCTTCTACGCCTACACCTGTTCTAGCTATGATAATTGGATCAGGAGGCGCAGTAATCATGTATTACGGAACTAAGTTTTTAGAAAATTTACAGTTAGATGATGTGGTAGGAGCAATACCTGTACATTTATTTGCTGGAGTTTTTGGAACTTTAGTTACTCCTTTAAGTAATTCAAATACTTCATTTGGAACTCAAATTATTGGAGTTGTCTCAGTAGTAATCTTCAGTTTTGTTTCTTCTTACATTGTCTTTAGAGGTTTAAAAGCAACTATTGGATTAAGAATAAGTAAGTCTGCTGAAAAACTAGGCACAGATCACGCTGAAGTAGGTGTACGTGCTTACGCTATCAGAGATTAAATATTAAATGATGAGGCCTGTATAAATTTTACAGGCCTTGTTAAATTTTGTTATCTTCCCAAATTTTTTTCCAGTCTTTATTAGGCGACAAGCCATAAATAGAATTAATATTTGTGCAATGAATTGCTATGGATGGAATTGGAGATAAACAAAGTTCTTCTTTATAAATTTCATGCAATGGTGACTCAAATGGGTAATGTTCAAATTCACACATACTTATCAATTTAGCCCAATGTTTTTCTACAATTTGCTTACTAGTTAAAAAAGTACATAGAGTTTCATTAATTTTTCTCCAATGACTTTTTTCTCCTAAAAATATATTAGTATTTTCAGTTTTTGTATAAAGATAAGGATAATCTGTAGGACAAAGAATTAATTCATTACTAATTTGAGATGCTATTCTTTCATAAGTCAGTATCATTTCAGAGATACTATTTAATTCATGTATATAATCATCCTCTACAAAATATATTAAATCATCAAGTTTTTTTGAAAGCTCCAATGACTTATAAATATTAGACATATTAGAGAGCTGATTAGGCGTAACGTTTTCATTTTTTGCATTAGTTTTTTTTATCCTAGTATCAAATTCTGATAGATCTAAATTTATTAAATTATGATTTAAATTAGAATTATCTAATAAGTTTTGTATTTTTTTTAAGTTTTGCTCTCCAGAATTATGATCAATAACAGTAAGATTAATATTTAAATTCGGCATTAATTCTTTTGCAAATTTAGAGCTTCTTATAATCGAATTAATTGAACGTAATGTATATTCAATTTTTTCCTTCTCAAAAATTCTTTGTTTGCTTTGCGTAAGCATTCCAACTGATGCACAAGACCTAATTAAAATATCTAAACTTTTTACTTTTCTAGTTACTTGAACTTCACCTAGAGGCAAATTTATTGATTTAATTCCCTGTTTACTTAAAGATTCATTAAGACTTTTATTTTGGGTAGGAACAGAAAAAGTGTTTTGATCAATGATTTCATAACCAAAAAGCCTACAAAGTTTTATAAAAATTTTTTTAAATATACTTTTAGATCTAGTATTTTCAATTTCTTTCATTTAATTTTATATTTAATACCATGAATATAAAATCATCCCAAGATTTAGTTGCAGAAGCAAATAAATCTATAAAAACTTTAGATGCAAAAACTGTTAAATCAATGCATGAAAAAGATGAATGTGTTTTAATTGATGTGCGAGATATAAGAGAATTATGGAAAGAAGGAACCGTAAAAAACGCTAAGCATATTCCACGAGGTATGCTTGAGTTTTGGTTAGATCCACAAAGTTCTTATTATAAAGAAAGCAAAATTGATCCTAATAAAAAATTAGTTTTATATTGTGCCTTAGGAATGCGATCTGCATTAGCAACAAAATCTTTAGTCGATATGGGTTTTAAAAATGTTGCTCATGTGAGTGGTGGTTTTGATGCATTAAAACAAAGCGGTATTGAAATAGTCTCTAAAGAAAAAAAGTAACTATTTTAAAGATTCTTTGAGAGCAAATTCAATTCGATCCTGGCCCCAGAATATTTTATTATTTACTAGAAAAGTTGGCGCACCAAATACTCCTTTTTCAAAAGCTTCTTGGGTCCTTTTTTTTAACTCATCTTTAATGTTTTGATTTCCCACTCTTAAAAAAAATGTTTTTGGATTAATTCCAATATTCTTTAATATTTTTTCAATAATTTGCGGATCATTTAAATTAAGACCACTGATCCAAATGGATTCAAAAATTTTGTTAATATACTCGTTAGCTATCCCATCTTCTTCAGCTATGAGAACACCTCTCATTAAATCGACAGTTTTGATTGGAAAATAAGAGTTAAATTTAAAACTAATATTAAGTTTTTCACAAACCATTTTGCAATCTCTAATCATGAATCTTGCTTTTGCTGGAATGAATGCTGGAGCAGTAATCTTATGTAGATTATGCAATCCACCAAGTAAAATGGGCTTCAGCCTAAATTTAAAATCCTCTTTAAATTTAGTATTTTTTATTTGTTGGAAAGAAATAAAAGTATAAGGGCTTACGAAGTCGAAATAAAAATCTATGGGTTTACTCATCAAAATTTATTCTTTTTGCATAGAATATTCGAACAAACCAATAAATCATAATTCCAAGAGGTCCCGCAAAGTAAGTGATAAGTAGACACGGTATAGTTAATATTTTAGGCACCATATATCTAATTCCATCACGTGCTATCCATCCACCTACAAACAAACTTATAGCTAAAAAGTGTAACCAGAAAACCAGCCGCAAAGATTCGTTTAAATAAACTTCGTTTAAATTTTCTAACCCTAAATAGAGATTAAATCCCTCAAAAATATTTCCTTCTAAATAAATTTGTCTTGCTACAAAGACATATGCAGCGCTTAGCAACAAAGGTATGAAAATGGAATGCGAAAAGAATTTTGTAATACCATGACTTGGTAAAAACATTAATAACAGCCAACAAGGAACTACGCCCCAATTAGCAATTAAATAAATATTTTCAAAAGTTAACAGGCTATCAAGAGTATTTATCATTAAAAATAATATAGTATATTAACCAAATGAATCCCACATCAAATAAGAAAGATTTTGAAGACCTTACTTTGAATTTAAAGGACCTAGCCTATGGTTATTTGGAGAAATACAATCCTTCTAAGCAACAGCTTAAAGTGTATTTATTGAAAAAATATCTAACCAAAATAAAAGGCACAAAGTCTAAAAAAGAAGTTTCAGTTATTATTGAAGATATTGTGCAAAATTTAGAAAAAAACAGACTTATCAATGATGAAATATATTCGGACTCAAAAGCAAGAATGTATTTAAGAAGAGGTTACTCTTTAAATAAAATTAACCAATCCTTAAAAAACAAAGGAATTGAAAACGAACACATAAAAAAAAGTATAGATAAGATTAAAGAAGATAAAATTGAACCAGATTTTGTCTCTGCATTAAAGCTTTGTAAGCGTAGGAGAATAGGGGCTTTAAGACCTGGATCTAATCGAGAATTATTTTATAAAAAAGATATGGGAATTTTAGCAAGAAATGGTTTTAGCTTTGAATTGTCTAAAAGAATTTTAGATTTGCCTTTGGAAGAATTTAATAAATTAGTTAGGTTTATCTGATTTATCTTGTTTTTCTTGTTCTACCAGAAGATCTAATTTTCTTTTCAGTGAATTTCTAACAAGTATAAAAAAAACAATTCCAAAAATACTAACTGAAATGACAATAATTAGGATTGTTTTAAGCATTTAAGTTTTCAGCTCTTCTCATTAAAATACTTGGATTTCTGTAATCTTCTTTTCCGTAATAAAAAGGTTGATCATCTAAAGTTCTAATAATTGCCCCAGCATGTTCTGCTACTGCGTGACCTGCTGCATAGTCCCATTCGTTAGCTCTTTCTCTAGCTGCATAAATATCATATTCACCATTTGCTATTACACAAAATTTATAAGAACTAGCCATTTGTACAATTGAAGTAACTTTATGTTTTTTTAATTCATTCATTATGATTTCAGAAGGATTTGAGGAACTTGCTAAAGCTATAATTTCACCTTTCGGTGTTTTTTTTAAGCATTCATTTTTTACAGTTTGATTATTTTTTATTAAATAACTTTCACCTTTACCATATGAGTAAAACAATTGTTTTTTTTTGGGCGCACCAACTAATCCAATGCTTGGCACTTTATCAATAACTAAAGCTGCGTTTAAAGTGTATTCATCTTTTCCAGCAATATATTCTTTCGTTCCATCAATTGGATCTATTAACCAAAAAATCTTTTCTTTATTTTTTTTATTTAGATCAACAGTTTCTTCTGAAACGATAGGAATGTTAGGTGTTAATTCTAAAATTTTATTTGTAATTAATTCATTTACTCTCAAATCACCATTACTTACCGGAGAATTGTCTTCTTTAATTTCAATTTTTAAACCTTTTGAAAATAATTCTATAGACTCTCTTCCAGCATTATTGAAAGTTTCAATTAGGTTTTCTGCAATGTGTTTTAATTCACTTTGGTTCATTTCTAACTTTTTCTAAATTAATAATTTCACCGTTTATAACCTGTTTTCCCTGATTTTGAAAATTTACTGTTATTTTATTTTTAATAATGGATTGTACTTGTCCTATGCCCCAGTCTTTTTGCTTAGGGTTGATGACATAGTCTCCAGGCTCAAACTCAAAATGGATCATAGAAAATAATATTTATATATATTA
>ERZ887849.1747-NODE-1747-length-19259-cov-8.890804_pt1 | contig 19259 bp, 20 predicted proteins | sample MGYA00521267_ERZ887849 | MGnify/ENA primary metagenome ERZ887849 (study PRJEB32303, sample SAMEA104408601) | aquatic metagenome | biome: Brackish water; feature: Pelagic; material: water | place: Baltic Sea | collected 2014-06-06T16:11:00 | depth 2,863 m ... | reverse complement strand
CGTTGCGCGCGCGCCACGGCACCGGGCAGCGCCTCCGCTTCTATCAACGGCACGTCACCCGAGGCCGCCTGCCCCATCGCACGCACAGCCTCAATTAGATCCGCATCCGGCATCGGTGCCTCCGCTCGCAGCATCACACGCGCCAGAAGCGGCACGAAGAGAAGCGGCATCGCAGCGTCGATCCGCTTCATCAGGTCCGCACCCAACGCCTCCAAATCCGGGCCGGGGCCATAATCGCTGAGCTTCACAGGCTCGGCAAAGACCACCGACGCCAGCCCGAACCGCTCAAAATTCCCACGCAACCGGAACCATATCATACGGGCCGTGAATTTGATGATCACCGACATACGCGCCCGAAAGCGCCGATCTCCGCGCCGCCCGGCCTCGCTCAGCACGCGGTCCTCCAGCACCCGGTCGTAATTGATCGCCACGGGCACAAAAACCACATCACGCGCACCGGGTTTCCAGCCATCGACCACATAGGACAAAAGGCCCAGCTTCGGCGGCTTGGTCAGCCCATCGACGCTCAGCCCCCCCTCGGGGAAGATCGCCTGCGTCACGCCGCCCTGCGTCGCCATCTGTACATAGCGCGCCAAAACGGCCCGGTAGAGACCCCCGCGCGAGCGGCGGCGAATGAAATATGCCCCCATGGATTTGATCAGACGGCTGAGCGGCCAGACCCGCGCCCATTCCCCCACCGCATAGCTGAGCGCCGAGGCCTGAGAGGCCAGTGTGGTGACCAGCACATAATCCATATTGCTGCGATGGTTCATGATGAATACCACCGTTGCATTGGGGGCAATCTTGTCAAGAACAGCCATGTTCATATTGCCCCGCTGCACGATGTATAAAGAGCGCGCCAGAAAATTCGCGAGGCGGATGCCAAAGCTGAAATAGGCGAAGGCGGAGAAGCTCGGGACGATCTCGCGAGCGTATCGGCGGGCCTTTTCAAACGCGACGTCCTCGCGCACATTATGCTTGTGCGCATATTCCACGATGGCCTCGGTCACGTCCGGATCATAGAGAAGCCGCTGGATCATGTCCTGCCGCCGGGCCAGCTTGAAAGGCTCAATGGGCCGGGTGAGTTTTTTGTTGAGCTGTGCCACCGCCCGCTCCAGCCGACGCCGAAAGAACCAACGCACGGACGGAAAAAGGAAGTGCGACGCGAACGTCACAGCCGCAAAGGCCAGCAGCAACAATAGCGCCCAAAGCGGCATTTGCACCGTCGATGTCATGCGCGCTCCTTGCGTGGCCCCCGGCTCCTTAACTATAGCAAGAGACATCCGCGCGCCACAAAACTTCGCCGCCCAGCGCCCATATCAGTCGGGATTGACCGCGCGCTCTCACCAAGCGATCATGCCGCGTTGCAGCGAATTGACAAAAGCATAAAATTCCCGATATGTCCCCAGCAACGCACGATTGTTGCGCAACCGATTCCGGAGGCTCTGCCATGACCGAGACCAACACGCCAGCAAAAGACCGCCCCTGGCTGATCCGCACCTATGCGGGCCACTCCACGGCGTCTGCCTCCAACGCGCTCTACCGCTCGAACCTAGAGAAGGGCCAGACAGGGCTCTCCGTGGCCTTCGATCTGCCCACCCAGACGGGCTATGACAGCGATCATATCCTCTCCAAGGGCGAGGTGGGAAAGGTCGGCGTTCCGGTCTGTCATCTGGGCGACATGCGCCAGCTTTTTCAGGATATCCCGCTGGAGAAGATGAACACCTCCATGACGATCAACGCGACCGCGCCATGGCTCTTGTCGCTCTATATCGCCGTGGCCGAGGAGCAAGGCGCAGATGTGTGCGCATTGCAAGGCACCGTGCAGAACGATCTGATCAAGGAATATCTCAGCCGCGGCACGTATATCTGTCCGCCCAAGCCCTCGCTCAAGATGATCGGGGACGTGGCGGAATACTGCTATACCAACGTGCCGAAATGGAACCCGATGAACGTGTGTTCCTACCACCTGCAAGAGGCCGGCGCGACACCGCAGCAAGAGCTTGCCTTCGCATTGGCCACGGCCACCGCCGTGCTGGATGAGCTCAAGCCGCGCGTGCCTGCCGAGGATTTCCCAGCGCTTGCGGGCCGTATCTCCTTCTTCGTGAATGCAGGCATCCGGTTCGTGACCGAGATGTGCAAGATGCGCGCCTTCGTGGACCTCTGGGACGAAATCCTGCAAGAGCGCTATGGCGTCGAGGATCCCAAATTCCGCCGCTTCCGCTATGGCGTGCAGGTCAACTCTCTGGGCCTGACCGAGCAGCAGCCCGAGAACAACGTCTACCGCATCCTCATTGAGATGCTGGCCGTGACGCTCAGCAAAAACGCCCGCGCCCGCGCCGTGCAATTGCCTGCGTGGAACGAGGCGCTCGGCCTGCCGCGCCCATGGGATCAGCAATGGTCGATGCGCATGCAGCAAATCCTCGCATACGAGACGGACCTTCTGGAATTCGATGACCTCTTCGATGGCAACCCGGCGGTGGAGGCCAAGGTCGAAGCCCTCAAAGAGGGCGCGCGCGCCGAGCTTCATACGCTCGACAGCATGGAGGGTGCGATCGGGGCGATTGATTACATGAAAGCCCGCCTTGTCGACAGCAATGCCGAGCGGCTGGGCCGGATCGAGCGCAACGAGACCATCGTGGTCGGCGTGAACAAATGGACCAATGGCGAGCCGTCGCCGCTGCAAACCGAGGATGGCGGCATCATGACCGTCGATCCGGCGGTCGAGGCCGAGCAGATCGGCCGCCTTGATGCGTGGCGCGAGGCGCGCGACGCCGCTGCGGTGAAAGCCGCGCTCGCCGATCTGCGCGCCGCAGCGTCCGAGGGACGCAACATCATGCCCGCCTCGATCAATGCCGCCCGCGTGGGCGTCACCACCGGCGAATGGGCCGCCCAGATGCGCGCCGTGCACGGCGAATATCGCGGCCCCACAGGCGTCTCGGTCAGCCCGTCGAACATGACCGAAGGGCTCGACGATATCCGCGAGGCCGTGAGCGCAGTGTCAGACCGCTTGGGCCGCCGTCTCAAGTTCCTGATGGGCAAGCCGGGTCTTGATGGGCATTCCAACGGGGCCGAGCAGATCGCCTTTCGCGCCCGCGATTGCGGCATGGACATGCGCTATGAGGGTATCCGCCTCACACCCGAAGAAATCGTGAACGCAGCCCTTGAGGATGAGGCGCATGTCGTGGGCCTTTCTATCCTGTCGGGCAGCCACATTCCGCTGGTCGAGGAACTGATGGAGCGGATGCGCGCTGCGGGGCTCGCAGACACGCCCGTGATCGTCGGCGGCATCATCCCGGATGAGGACGCCGCCCGCCTCAAGGCGATGGGCGTGGCGCGGGTCTATACGCCCAAGGATTTTGAGCTGAACACGATCATGATGGATATCGTCACACTGGCCGATCCCAAACCCGTCGCCGCTGAGTAAATCTTTGGAACATGCCCCAATGACCGACACTCATATCCGCCCCCTCGCCCAGTCAGACGAGGGCGCATGGCGCACGCTCTGGAAGGCCTATCTGGAATATTACGAAACCAGCGTGCCGGATGAGGTCTATCAGACGACGTTCGAACGGCTGCTGGGCCCGGATCATCCACACCAGAACGCATTGATCGCAGAGCAGAGCGGACTCCCCGTGGGCCTCGTCCACTATATCTATCACGCGCATAACTGGCGGCTTGAGGATGTGTGCTACCTGCAAGACCTCTACGCAGATCCTTCGGTGCGTGGCACGGGCGTGGGCCGCGCTCTGATCGAGGCGGTCTACAAAGCTGCCGATATCGATGGGCACCCTGCGGTCTATTGGATGACGCAGGATTTCAACCACACCGCACGGCAGCTTTACGACCGCATCGGAACGCTCACACCGTTCATCAAATATTCGCGCTGAGCGGCCTCCGGACCGGCAAGAACGCCTATTGCGCCGCCTCGCGGTCCAGCAATTCTTGATAAGTATAGCTCTGCCAGACGTCGCCTTCCGAGCCGGCAACGTAAGCCGCATCCACAGGCACGCACGCGCCTCGGTCACAAAGCTGCACAACCTCCATCGTTTCGGTATCCACGAACCAAAAACGCCCACCCGGGGTGGCGACATAGCCGTCGATCCCCTCATCCTCATCAGCCTCAATATCAATCACCGTGGGCACCTCGGACCACGCGCCGGTGTCATAGGCCGCATGGGTATGCCACGAGGCCACGACCTCCAGATCATCCGGCCAGAGGGGGGAGCATTCGTCCACCATGCCGCGCACCACCTGCGAGCTGCGCAGCGTGCCCGCGCCATCGAACCCCAGATAGCCACAGAACTCCAGATTCTGCGAAAACGAGGTGATCTGCGCCGCGCTCAGAACCGCGCGTGCGACATCCACTTCGTCATGGCCTTGTGCGGCCTCCACGTCCGCGCGCAGAGTCGCCATCTCCTCCGCACCCTCAAGGGCGACTGCAATCGTCCAAAGCCCGCCCGCCAGCAATGCCAGCGTGCAAACGGATAAAACGGATTTTCTCATGGCAAAGCCCTGTGCTGCAACCTGCTATGATCGTGCGCCAGATAGATACGCTGCGCAAGCAAAGCCAATCCTTGACCTCACAAATTCAAATCAGCACTTTTCTTGCGTAGGATACGTATTAAAACAACCACATGCCTTACGAATGGACCACTGCCCCCACGGCCGCCACACCCGCCCGGCTTGACCTTTGGCCGCATCGCTCGCTGCCCAAGCGGGGGTTTGCGGGCTTCATGCTGGTGACGTGTATCTTCCTGACATTCCCGCTCATCCCACTTCTGGGAACCGTGGTGCTTTGGGGGCTTTTACCCTTTCTTGTCGCGGCTGTGGCGGGGATGTGGTGGGCGCTCTCGCACAGCTATGACACGGGGCGGATGCATGAGGCGCTGATCATCGACAGCGAGGCCGTGCACCTCACGCGCACCAACCCCAAGGGCGATGTTCTGGAATGGGATTGCAACAGCTATTGGGCACAGGTCGATATGCACCCCACGGGCGGGCCCGTCTCCCATTACCTGACCCTCAAGGGCAGCGGGCGCGTGGTGGAAATCGGTGCGTTTTTGTCCGAGGATGAGCGCAAAGTGCTCTATTCGGAGATATCCGGCGCACTGCGCCTCGCGCGCAGCGCCGGATAGGCGGGCGGCCTCAGGAGCAAAGCTTGTCCTTGACCTTGGGACCCACCGCGCCGAAATCCATCTGGCCGGTGTAGCGCGCCTTGAGCGCCCCCATCACAGTGCCCATATCGCGGATCGAGCTTGCCTCAGTCTCGGCAATCGCCGCATCGATCGCGGCCTCCACTTCCGCGTCGCCCAGTTGGCGGGGTAGAAACTCCTCGATGATCACAACCTCGCCGCGCTCGCGCTCGGCCAGATCGATCCGCCCGCCCTCCTCATAGGCGCGCACCGATTCCTGCCGTTGCTTGGTCATCTTGCCAAGGATCGCCAGCACGTCATCGTCACCGACACTGACCTCGCCATCCTTGCCACGCGCCGCAATCTCCTGATCCTTGATCGCTGCATTGATCAAGCGCAGCGTCGCCAGACGCGCGGTGTCTTTGTCTCTCATCGCCTGTTTCAGGGCGGTGTCGATCCGTTCACGCATAGTCATCTGGTGCATTTCCTCTCTTCGCGCCGCCCATCTTCGGGTGCGCCTTATCCGTTTCGCCCCTTTATATAAGCCGCGCCCCCAAGACAACCAGACCCGCCCCTTGACCGCCCCCCGGCCCGGACCTAGTGTCGCGCAGATTTTGCCCCTGCCTGCCAGCCTCCGGAGCGCACCCCATGTCCCAAGCCCCCCAGACCCGCCCGACCGCCTGCCTCGCCCTTGCAGATGGCACTGTGTTCTATGGGCGCGGCTTCGGCGCCACGGGTGAGACCGTCGCGGAGCTGTGCTTCAACACCGCCATGACGGGTTATCAGGAGATCATGACCGACCCGTCCTATGCGGGGCAGATCGTTACCTTCACCTTCCCGCATATCGGCAATACCGGCGTGAACCCCGAAGACGACGAGACCGCCGAGCCAGTGGCCAGCGGCATGGTCGTGAAATGGGACCCGACGGATGCCAGCAACTGGCGCAGCACAGAAGAGCTGACCGACTGGCTGGCGCGGCGCGGGCGCATCGCCATCGGCGGCATCGACACGCGCCGCCTGACACGCGCGATTCGCCAGCAGGGCGCGCCCCATGCCGCCCTCGCGCATGATCCCGAGGGCAATTTCGACACGGCCGCTCTGGTGGCCAAGGCGCGCGGCTTCACCGGGCTTGAGGGGCTGGACTTGGCTCGCGAAGTTACCTGTGCGCAGTCTTATCGCTGGGACGAGATGCGCTGGGCCTGGCCCGAGGGGTATACCCGGCAGGAAAACCCACAGCACAAGGTCGTGGCGATTGATTACGGCGCCAAACGCAACATCCTGCGCTGCCTCGCGTCGGCGGGGTGCGATGTGACCGTCTTGCCCGCCACCGCATCCACGGATGAGGTGTTGGCCCACAAGCCCGACGGCGTGTTTTTGTCAAACGGCCCCGGTGATCCCGCGGCCACGGGGGCCTATGCGGTGCCGATGATTCAGGGCGTTCTGGCCAAGGACATCCCGCTTTTCGGGATTTGCCTCGGGCATCAGATGCTCGCTCTGGCGCTGGGCGCGCGCACGATCAAGATGAACCACGGCCATCACGGTGCGAACCATCCCGTCAAGGATATGGAAACCGGGAAGGTGGAAATCACTTCGATGAACCACGGTTTTGCCGTCGACAGCCAGACCCTTCCCGAGGGTGTGATGGAGACACATGTGTCGCTCTTTGATGGGTCCAATTGCGGAATCCGGATGAAGAATCGCCCGGTCTTTTCGGTGCAGCATCACCCCGAGGCAAGCCCCGGCCCGCAAGACAGTTTTTACCTTTTTGAACGTTTCGCAGCCTCGATGCGCGGCTAAGCCCGCGACATCATTGGCCTGTTAAACTTCCATTAAAGTTATCTTCACACTTCATTAACCAAAATGAACGAAATTCGCTGCTGGACGGGGCGAATGGAAGGGCTTTTCAATGGGTATCTCCGAGCTGCGACAACCGGGCGGCACCTCGCGTTTGCGCGCTGTGCCGCTGACCGGTTTGGCCCGTGATCTGGTGGAGTCAGGCGTTATCTCCCGCGCTGATGCTGACCTTGCTAAAATCGTTCAAAATCATTGTGATGCACCACTGGAGCGGGTGCTGATCTCCGAAGGCCTGACGGATGAGGTGACGATCCTCGATGCACGTGCAGCGCGCACCGGAACGGCGGCGCTGGATGCCGCCGGGCTCGCGCATTACGGCACGCGTTTGGAGGGAATCGATCCCGCGCAATTGGTTAAGCATGCGCTCTTGCCCCTGCGCGATGATGAGGGAACACTTCACATCGCCACCCACAGCCCCGAGACGCTGCGGCGCGCCGCGCGCGATCTGCCGCGCGGCATCACTGACCTGCCCACCATGCTCGCCCCGCGCCGCGACATTCAGACCAGCGTGGCAAATCTCAACCGCGCCGCGCTGACCGAGGCCGCACAATCCCGCGTCCCCGAGGCGGAAAGCTTCCGCACATGGCGCGAAACCCCCTATGCGAGGCTTACAATCACCCTCGCCTGCCTTTCGGTTCTGGCCCTTTTGACGGTGCTTTTCCCCACAGCGGTCTTCGGCATCTTCGTCGGCTGGGCCACGCTGACGCTCATCGTTTCGGCCAGCCTCAAGACTGCCGCTCTGGTCGCACGCATCGTGGCCGGCCCACCGGAGGCCAATGTCCAGCCCATCTCGGTCGACCAGAAGCTGCCCAAAGTCTCGGTGTTGGTCCCCCTCTTTCAAGAGACGGAGATCGCCCACGCTCTGATCACCCGACTGACCCGACTCAGCTATCCCAAATGCCTGCTGGATGTGATCCTTGTGCTGGAGGAAAACGACGCGCTGACCCAGAAAACGCTGGCCGAGATCGACCTGCCACCCTGGATGCGCGCCGTGATCGTGCCTGATGGCAAGCCACGCACGAAGCCGCGCGCGATGAATTATGCACTCGATTTTTGCGAGGGCGACATCATCGGCATTTTTGACGCCGAGGACGCCCCCGACCCCGATCAAATCACCCAAGTTGCGCGCCGGTTTCAGGCCGCACCTCCCGATGTGGTCTGCCTGCAAGGCATCCTCGACTATTACAATCCGCGCCAGAACTGGCTCGCGCGGTGCTTTTCCATCGAATACGCCACATGGTTCCGCGTGATGCTGCCCGGACTCGCGCGGCTGGGCTTTGCGATCCCATTGGGCGGCACGACGCTTTATTTCCGCCGCGAAGTGCTGGAAAACCTTGGCGGGTGGGATGCACATAACGTGACCGAAGACGCCGATCTGGGCTTTCGCCTCGCGCGGCACGGCTACCGGACGGAGGTGATCGGCACCGTCACCGGCGAGGAGGCTGCGTGCAAACCCTGGCCATGGATCAAACAGCGCTCACGGTGGCTCAAGGGCTATATGACCACCTATCTCGTGCATATGCGCCAGCCGCGGCTGCTCTATCGGCAGCTTGGTGCCTGGAAGTTCTGGGGGTTTCAGGCGCATTTCGTGGCGGCGCTGTCGCAATTCATGCTGGCACCATTTTTGTGGTCGTTCTGGCTGGTGCTGTTTGGCCTGCCACATCCGTTTGATCCGGTATTGCCGCGCGAGGTGCTTGTGGCGTTTGGGCGGCTCTTTCTGGCGGTGGAGGTGCTCAATATCGGCATTCACCTCATGGCTGTGTCAGGCCGCTTCCATCGCCACCTCATGCCATGGGCGCCGACGATGCATCTCTACACACCGCTGGGCACCATCGCCGCCTTTAAAGCGCTTTATGAGCTGATCTTCGCGCCGTTTTTCTGGGATAAGACAAGCCACGGGCATTCCTTGGCTCTGGTCGGGAAATCCGCTCTAAAGGGTGGATTCGACCTCGCCCGAGTCCAGCTTGAGGCGCGTCACAAACGCTTTTGAGATATGGGCCTTCAGGGCTGCATGCGCACCGGCACAATCGCCCGCCTCAATGGCGCGCACAATCGCATCATGTTCGCGAATCGCGTCCTCATCACGACCCACAGCGGCGAGCGATGTGGTCGCCATAAGCGCCATGGACCGGTGCACCAGATCAAGCTGCTGCACCAGAAACCGGTTGTGTGATGACAAGTGGATCTGCTTATGAAAGCGGCGGTTCGCGCGCGCCATCTTGTCGGGATGGCCCATCAACTGGCGGTCATCCTCCACCATATCGCGCAGCACGGCGACCTCCTCGGGCGTCGCATGGCGTGCGGCAAGGCTGGCGGCCAGCCCTTCAAGCTCGGCGCGCACCACGTAAAGCTCGGCAAGTTGGTTGTGATCCAGGGAGGCCACGATCAGGCTCCGCCCATCCCGCGCCAGAAGCGACTGCGTCTCCAACCGTTGCAGCGCCTCGCGAATGGGCGTGCGCGACACGCCAAAGCGGTCAGCCAGATCGCTCTCCACAAGGCGGTCGCCAGGTTTGAACATGCCCACGTCAATCGCTTCAAGGATCAGGGTATAGGCGTCTTTTTGGGGGGAGTTCATCGGGCTTTCCTTACACATCGAAGGGCCAAACTTAGCGCCGGACAAGTCGCAAAGTAAAGATGGCACGTCCTAACGCCCCTTTGTAGATTGACGCCCCGCACCCCACCCCTACCTTGGCCCCATGACAGCACATGATTTCGGCCAAGGGTTTTCGCATATCCGCACATGGGTCTTTGACCTCGACAACACGCTCTACCCGCCGCATATGCGCCTCTTCGATCAGATCGAGGTGCGGATGACGGCGTTTGTGATGGACGCGCTCGGAGTGAGCCATGCGGAGGCCGATCATCTGCGCGGGCATTATTGGCAGACCCATGGCACCACTTTGGCGGGGTTGATGCGCGAGCATGACCTTGATCCCGGACCCTATCTGCACGCCGTGCATGACATTGATTTCAGCGTGCTCACTCCCGATCCCACCTTGCGCGCACGAATCGCGGCGCTGCCGGGGCGGCGAATTATCTACACCAACGGTACCGCGCCTTACGCGCAGCGTGTGGCCGAGGCCCGCGGGCTGGGTGGGCTTTTTGACGCAGTTTATGGCGTGGAGCATGCAGGATACGCGCCAAAACCTGAACGTGCGGCATTTGAAACAGTTTTCCAGACAGACGGTCTTGATCCAAAAACCGCCGCTATGTTCGAAGATGAGCCTAGAAACCTGAAGATTCCGCACGAAATGGGCCTCAAAACCGTGCATGTGGCCCCCGGAGCGGCCCCTTCGGCGCATATTCACCATCACACGGATGATCTGGCGACCTTCCTTGCGCACCTCACCTGAGCCTACATGCGTCAATTCGCACCTGCGCAGATCTTGCGGGGGCCACTATCTCAATCCCAGCGAACAGAAACAAAAGGAATTCCGAGATGTCCCTTGCCGATACCACAAATGTGTCCGCCACCCGCAGCCGTCCCGCAGTAAGCACAGCGATGCGCGATCTGATGATCCTTTTCACGGTGTTGATGTTCATCGCCGCATGGGGTCTGAGCGTGTTCACATTCGGCGTGCCCGGTCTTTACATCCCCGCGCTGGCGATGGTGCCGGTGATCTGGACCTGCCTGATCCTCATCACCTGGGGGTGACATTCGGGCCAAAGGCTGGCGTAGCGAGGCGCGCGCGCATATCCTGCGCGCGCAGATGAGACGGAGGGCGCGATGACAGATGTAGACATCCTCATTTCGGGCGGCGGCGTAGCCGGGCTTGCGGCTGCATCCGTTTTCGGCACTGCCGGCTTTTCGGTGCTCTGCGTCGATCCCGCCCCGCCCATCACAGCGCGCGACACGGACGGCGCCGATCTGCGCACCACCGCGTTCCTGCAACCGGCGCAAAAGCTGTTGGAGGAGGTCGGCCTCTGGGACCGCCTCAAGGATCACGCCACACCGCTTGAGGTCATGCGCATCGTCGATGCCGGCGGGGCCGCGCCCGAGCCACGCATCACCAAGGAATTCAAATCCGCCGAACTGTCGGAGCTGCCTTTTGGCTGGAACCTGCCTAACTGGCTCTTGCGGCGCGAGATGGTCGCGCATCTCGGCACCCTGCCGAATGTGGAGTTTCGCCCCGGCACTGGCACCGCGTCGCTGCTGACCCGCACGGCCGAGGCCCGCGTGGGTCTCAGCGATGGCACCCGCGTGCGCGCACGGCTGGTGATCGCCGCCGACGGGCGCGCCTCCCCCATCCGCAAGGCCGCCGGGATTGATGCCACGACCACCCGCTATGGCCAGAAGGCGCTGGCATTTGCCGTCACGCACCCGATCCCGCACGCCAACGTCTCCACAGAAATTCACCGCAGCGGCGGGCCCTTCACACTGGTCCCGCTGCCCGATCACGAGGGCATGCCGTCATCCGGCGTTGTATGGATGGAACGCGGCCCCGAGGCCGCCCGCCTCGCAACACTGGACGCGCCCACATTCGAGGCCGAGATGAGCGCGCGCAGCTGCTATCTCTTCGGGCCGCTCACGCTGGCCTCGCGCCGCACGATCTGGCCAATCATCAGCCAAATGGCCGAGCGGCTCTGGTCCGAACGGGTGGCTCTTGTGGCAGAAGCCGCCCATGTGGTGCCCCCCATCGGCGCGCAGGGGCTGAACATGAGCCTTGGCGACATGCGCGCCCTGCGCGATCTAGCCGTGGCCGCACCGGGTGATCTGGGCAGCCGTGACATGCTCCAGAAATATCATCGTGCTCGCCACGCTGAAATTCGCGCCCGCGTGGCCGGGATAGACCTTTTGAACCGCGCGTCGATGATGCACGCGCAGCCCTTGCGCGATGCCCGCGCCATGGGTCTCAATGCGCTCTACGCGCTGCCGCCCGTGCGCAAGACCCTGATGCAGATGGGCCTTGGCGCACGGGGCTGAATACGGGGCTGAGCCAAGCTCGGAGCGCCCTAGAGCACCTTGTCCAGAACAACCTTCAAACGCCCCAGCGCCGCATCCACATCATAGAGCTTGTCCAGCCCGAACAGCCCCAGCCGGAAGGTTCGAAACCCTTCAGGCTCGTTGCATTGCAGGGGCACGCCCGCCGCGATCTGCATGCCTTCTGCGGCAAATTTCTTACCGTTCTGCACATCCGGATCACCCGTGTAGCTCACCACAACTCCCGGCGCGCCAAACCCCTCGGCGGCGACCGACACCACACCCTTTTCGGCCAGCATCGCCCGCACGCCACTGCCCAGCGCCCATTGCGCATCGCAAAGCCGATCGAACCCGTATTCCTTGGTCTCCAGCATCACATCACGAAAGACGCGCAGCGCATCTGTGGGCATCGTCGCATGATAGGCATGGCCGCCATTCTCATAGGTTTGCATGATCGAATGCCACTTCTTGAGATCAATGGCGAAGCTGTTTGATGTGGTGTTCTCCAGCCGCTCCACCGCCCGCGCAGACATCATCACAAGCCCGCATGACGGCGATGCGGACCACCCTTTCTGCGGGGCCGAGATCAGCACATCCACGCCCGTCGCCTTCATATCAACCCAGGCACAGCCCGATGCGATGCAATCCAGCACCAAAAGCGCGCCCACCTCATGGGCGGCGTCGGCCAGACCCTTTATGTAATCATCGGGCAGGATCACCCCCGCGGAGGTTTCCACATGAGGTGCAAAAACAACATCGGGCTTGGCCTCCCGGATCTTGGCCGTCACTTCCTCGATCGGCATGGGCGCGAAGGGTGCGGTCACCCCGTTGCCGGTCTGGCGCGCCATGCACACGGTCGTGTCCGCGGCAAAACCGCCCACATCGAAAATCTGGCTCCAGCGGAACGAAAACCACCCGTTGCGCACGATCAGGACATTGGCCTCCGTGCCAAACTGCCGCGCAACCGCCTCCATCCCGTAAGAGCCACCACCGGGGATCAGCGCCACGGCATCTGCGTTGTAGACCTCTTTGAGCATCCCCGAGATGTCATTCATAACCTGTTGAAAACTTGCCGACATATGGTTCAGGGACCGGTCGGTAAACACCACCGAATATTCCAAAAGCCCATCAGGATCGACCGTATCAAGTAGCGCATTCATAACATTTCTCCTCGCGTTTCACCGCCAGAGCTAGCGCCCCCACGCCCCTTTGGCAAAGCATATCAGCCGATTGGGCCCGGCCGCCGCTCCTCGCTCAGCAAAACGTTGGCCTCCACATCCCCCACCCCAGGCAAGGTCATGATCCGCCGCCGCAACACCCGCTCAAAATCCGAAATATCCCGCGCCACCACCCGCAGGCGGTAATCGTAAAGCCCAAGGATATGCTCCACCGTCTGCACCTCCGGGATCGCCGTCACCGCGCGCTCAAAATCCTCAAGGCTCACGCGCCCTTTGGTGGCAAGCTTCACGCCCAGAAACACCGCCACACCAAAGCCCAGCCGCTCCCGGTCCAGGTCCAGCCGCTGCCCCGCGATCACGCCCGTCTCACGCAACCGCTTGATCCGCCGCCACGTCGCGGGCTGCGACAGGCCCAGCGCGCGCCCCAGCGCACTCGCGCTCTGCGTCGCATCCTCGGACAAGGCCCGCAAAATTTGACGGTCCACGGAATCAAGCTCGATCATAGCGGCAGCGCCTCATCCGATTTGATCCGCGCGACATGCATCAAGGCCTCAACATCCGCGATATGCGGCAGGCCAAGGATGCTCTCGCGGTAAATCTGCTGGTAATGCGCCATGTCGCGCGCAATGACTGAGAGCCGCGTGTCCACCCGACCCAGAAAGCTCTGGATTTCCAAAACCTCCGGTATCTTGCGCGCGGCTTGCGCGAACTCTTCGAAGGCGCGAGGCTGGGCCTTGTCCAGCGTAACGCGCAGGCTCACCTCCACCGCATAGCCCAGCTTGCGCCAGTCGATCACTGCGCGGTTGCCTCGAATGATCCCCGCCGATGCCATGCGATCCAGCCGCCGGGCGCAGGTCGCAGGCGTGACTCCCGCCCGCTCGGCCAGTTCCGCAGGCCCCAAAGACGCGTCATATTGATAGAGTCGCAAAAGCCGCCGATCCACATCATCAAGCATGATTATTCTACCATATCTTCTTCTTAGTTATAAATACTCAAATAATTCGACATATGCACTCGAAATTGCGCTCTAAATCAGCGCCAAACGGCTAAATTCCACTCAGACACAAACCCCGGAGGAAAAATCCATGCGCGTTTATTATGACCGTGATTGCGACATCAACCTGATCAAAGACATGAAAGTGGCCATTCTGGGCTACGGCTCCCAAGGCCACGCCCACGCGCTGAACCTGCGCGATTCGGGCGCCAAGAACCTCGTCGTCGCCCTGCGCGAAGGCTCAGCCAGCGCCAAGAAGGCCGAGGGCGAAGGCCTCAAGGTCATGGGTATCGCCGAGGCCGCAGCCTGGGCTGACCTGATCATGTTCACCATGCCCGATGAGCTTCAGGCAGACACCTACAAGAAATACGTCCACGACAATATCCGCGCCGGTGCCGCGATTGCGTTTGCCCACGGGCTTAACGTGCATTTTGGTCTGATCGAGCCCAAGGAAGGCATCGACGTCATCATGATGGCCCCCAAGGGCCCCGGCCACACTGTGCGCGGCGAATACACCAAAGGCGGCGGCGTGCCCTGCCTCGTGGCTGTGGACACGGACGCATCGGGCAAGGCGCTGGAAATCGGGCTTAGCTATTGCTCCGCCATCGGTGGCGGGCGTTCGGGCATCATCGAGACCAACTTCCGCGAAGAGTGCGAGACCGACCTCTTCGGTGAGCAGGCCGTGCTTTGCGGCGGCCTTGTTGAGCTGATCCGCATGGGCTTTGAGACGCTGGTCGAAGCAGGCTATGCGCCCGAGATGGCGTATTTCGAATGCCTGCACGAAGTGAAGCTGATCGTGGACCTGATCTATGAAGGCGGCATCGCCAACATGAACTACTCGATCTCGAACACAGCCGAGTATGGCGAGTATGTCTCCGGCCCGCGCATCCTGCCCTATGATGAGACCAAGGCGAAGATGAAAGCGGTCCTCACCGACATCCAGAACGGCAAATTCGTGCGTGACTTCATGCTTGAGAACGCCGTGGGCCAGCCCTCGTTCAAGGCCACGCGCCGCATCAACGATGCGCACCAGATCGAAGAAACGGGCGAAAAGCTGCGCGCCATGATGCCGTGGATTTCCGCGGGCAAGATGGTCGACAAAGCCAAGAACTAAACACGGTAAGGCCCGGCTGCATTCTACGCGGCCGGGCCTTCTTTTATTTCACATCCGCAGGTTTCCCGCGGCTGTCCTTGTCCACCGCCAGCGTTGATTTCGGCGCATCGCCGTCATCCAGACGCTCTTCGGTGGCACGTTTGCTCCAGATCGCAAAGCCGATCACCAACAAGAAGGTGACACCGCCCAGAATGAAGAGTAGGGGCATTTCCATGACAGAACTCCTTTCCTTGATTGCCCCCTCAACGCCTCTGTGCGGCGGCGGTTCCCGGCACGCGGCGCAATGACACCCCCCACAGCCCTCAACTGGCTCTTTCTGGTCAGCCTTGGCCTGATCTGGGGCGCGTCTTTCATGTTCGTCACCATTGCCCTGGAAGGGGTCGGCCCTTTGATGCTGGTGGCGTGCCGTCTGTGCATGGGCGCACTTTTGCTTTTAGGCATCGCCTATGTGCGCGGGGCGGGCCTGCCACGGATGCGCGGCGAGGGGGCCGGGCTGATCTGGCTTTGCGTGCTCGCGATGGGGGTCTTGTCCAACGCGCTGCCGTTCTTTTTGCTCGGCTGGGGGCAGCAATATGTGGCCTCGGGGTTTGCCGGGGTGTGCATGTCCGTGGTCCCGCTTCTGGTGCTGCCGCTGGCGCATTTCTTCGTGCCCGGCGGGCAGATGCACCTGCGCCGCCTCATCGGATTTCTCATCGGCACTTGCGGGGTGATCGTGCTAATAGGCCCAGATGCGTTGTCCCAGACGGGGGCGGAATTCGAGACGACGGCGCGGCTGGCCTGTGTTGCGGCGGCGGCATGTTATGCGATGGGCTCGATCATCACGCGGCTCTGCCCGGCGGTCGATATGCTCTCGCTCTCGGCGGCAGCACTCAGCGTGGGGGCGTTGATCATCACGCCCATCGCGCTGGTGCTGGAGCCGTTGCCAAGCGATCTGAGCACGCGCAGCCTTCTGGCGCTTCTCTATCTCGGCATTCTGCCCACGGGCATCGCGCAGCTCATGCTGGTCAGCATCATCCGCAGCGCGGGGCCGGTTTTCATGAGCCTCGTGAATTATCAGGTGCCTATCTGGTCCGTGATCCTCGGCGTTCTGATCCTGTCAGAAGAGCTTCCTTCAGGGGTCATCGCGGCGCTTGGTCTCATCCTCTTCGGGGTGGCGCTCAGCCAGCTTGGCGCGCTCAAACGTCTCTTTCAGGCACGGCGTCGGACTTAGACACCACCCATTGTGGCCGCCTGCCAGAGCGTCAGGGCGCCCCGCGTCTCAACCACATCATGCACGCGCAGGATCTGCACGCCCTGCGCCACACCTGCGAGGGCCACTCCAATAGATCCAGGCGCCCTCGGCGCGCCTGAGGCAGCCCCGCTGATATCCCCGATGAACCGCTTGCGGGACGCGCCCAGAAGCACGGGACAGCCGAGCCCGTGAAACAGGCTCAGCCCCGCCAGAAGCGTCAGGTTATGCGCCTGCGTCTTGCCAAAGCCGATACCAGGATCGACGATGATCTGGTCATGCGCGATGCCCAGGGCGACGAGCGCCTCCACCCGCGCGGCGAGATAATCATACACATCCAGAAGCACGTCTTCGTATTGCGGATTCTTCTGCATGGTTTGTGGGTCGCCCTGCGCATGCATCACGCAAATGGGCAGACCCGCCTCGGCGCAATAGGGTGCCAGCGCTGCATCAAAGGTGAAGCCGGACACGTCATTGACCAGATTGGCCCCTGCCGCCACCGCAGCCTTTGCCACGGGGGCCTTGCGCGTGTCGATGGAGATGGGCGTGGCGAGCCCCGCGCGCATCGCCGTGATCACGGGCGCGGTGCGGTGGGTTTCTTCGTCTATGGCGATGAGGTCCGCACCGGGGCGGGTCGATTCGCCACCCACGTCGATGATATCCGCGCCACTGGCCGCCATCGCCCGCGCATGGGCCAGCGCCACGGCGGGCGCATCGAACTGGCGACCATCGGAGAAACTGTCGGGCGTGGTGTTGAGGATACCCATGAGGCGCGGCGCGTCGAAGCTGAGCCCTGCGATATCTGCCCGGGGGGCGGTCAGCCCTTCCACCACATCGCCCGGGATCTCGGAGGCGGGGACAATCTCGGGTGCGCCCGTGCGGCTCAGAACCTCTGCGCGCTCAAACCAGGCCCAGCCCCCGGCCAGCGGCAGAGCGCCCTTGGGCCGCACGGGGCCAACCTGTGCCAGAGGACGGAAATACGCCACTCAGAGCCCCGATTGCGCGATGTCCTGCACCAGAACCGGCACAGGCGACGCCTCGGGGGGCATCTCGCCGATCACCAGAAGGTCCGAGGCCTCGATATGTCCCGAGAACCACGCGGCCAGCGCCACGGGCCTGTCCACGGCACCAGGACCGTCCACCGCATCGAGCACGATCTTCGACGGGGCCCAAACGCTGATCTGGCCGTTCTTCATGGCCCAATCCAACTCGGTCCGGCTGGCCACCACAACGCAGCGATCGTCGCGCCCGGCCAGAACCCATGCGTTCTGCTCGATCGCCAGAAGGTCCACCCGCCGCTGTGTCATGCGGTGCCCGGTCTGGGGGGCGGCATCATCGGCGCGGCCCACGCAAAGGATCACTGGCTCTGCCCGCCGCTCGAGTTGATCCAGCCAGCGTGGCAAATTGGATGAACGCAACGCCGCATTTGTCAGGAACACCACATGCGGATGCGGCACAGTGCCCACATGCGCGGCGGCGTCCTTGGTGGCCAGATCCTCGACCGAGCGGACAATCTCGACACCCAAAGCACCCGGACCTCGGTCGAGCTTTTCGATTCGCACAAAGGTCCTGACCGCCTGCGGCTCCAGCAAGATGCGTTCAGCCACACGTTCGGCCAATGTCTCCAGCAGGTTCAGACGCTCTTCGGACAACTCGCCCATGATGGCCTCAGTCACCTTGTCGTAAGACAAGATGCGGTCGACATCATCATGCACGCCAGTCAGAGGGCGCACTTCGACGACCACATTGAAACAGATGCGCTGAGTGGTGCCACGCTCGGCCTGAAACGCGCCGATCTCCACCTCGACGGTGTGATCGCGAACCGATATCCGGTCAAGCGGGCCGTCGGGGGCGGTCGCATTGGCACGGGCATCGGGATGCTCAAAGGCCAGTCTGATTTCTTTGCTCATGCGCGCGTCTCCGCCTTGCCGGTGCGGGGCATCGCAAAGCCCCTTTTGGCGCGGCTTAGCATGGCCACGCGCGCGGCACAAACCTCAGGACGTCAGTTTGACGAAACGCGGGTCGGGCGCTTGTAGAAATGGTGGAATCCGATTGTCGCTACGCGCGGATAGGTGCGCGACCAGCGCGGGTTGACCGCCCGCGTGTGATAATGCGTTGCACCTTGGGTTAGCGGGCGATCTGCGCCGCGCACCATGACTTGGGCAACTTTTCCCACCCGCTCGAACGCACGCGGCTCGGAGATGATCTCGGCATGGCCGTCGCAAGTATAGGTAAACTGGCACCCATATTTGCGGCCCGTGCCCTGATGGATCACGTCACAAACGCTATCGGGGAAATCTGCGTGATCGACGCGGTTCATGATGACCTCGGCCACGGCAAACTGCCCCTTGACGCTTTCACCGCGCGCCTCGAAATAGAGCGCTTCGGCGAGGCAGCGCCACTCTGGCCCGCCCTTGGCCTTTTGCTGCGCATCAATCCAGTCGCGCGAATAGCCGATCTTGCTCACGGGGTCGTTGAGATAGCTCGCCACCTTGACGTCACTCATCGTACCCAAGGCACGCTTTTCCTCGCCCAGCAGCTTTTTCATAGGAGTGTCCGCCATGGCGGACACTCCGCCAAAGGCCACAAATCCTGCCAAAACCGCAATTACCAACCGTCCAAACATCACGCCATCCTTTGTCTGCGCAGGGCAATCCTTGCCTCAACATCAGCGGCGTTTATCCAATTTTAACCAAATGGTCGAGTCGGGGCCCGTTTCCGCGCGGCTACGCGCGCCAAACCACGCTCAGCGGCCACCCGCCGCATACCCTATAGTGTGGCGGGCACCTCGATTTTTGACTTATTTCGCGACGATGAAGCAAGTGCGTCAGCCTG
>ERZ887849.1745-NODE-1745-length-19268-cov-7.901941_pt1 | contig 19268 bp, 23 predicted proteins | sample MGYA00521267_ERZ887849 | MGnify/ENA primary metagenome ERZ887849 (study PRJEB32303, sample SAMEA104408601) | aquatic metagenome | biome: Brackish water; feature: Pelagic; material: water | place: Baltic Sea | collected 2014-06-06T16:11:00 | depth 2,863 m ... | reverse complement strand
CACTTGCTTGCGGGTTTATCTCTGCTTCTCATTTTTCGAAATGTTATCGTGAGACTTATGGGTGTACCCCAAGAGCAGAGAGAGAGGTTAATTAAATAGCTTTAATAGGTTATTTGACTAACTGTGATGCAGAGGTCCTGATTTTAGTAATCATTGCAGAAAGTCCATTTTTTCTGGAAGGAGACAAATGTTTATCGAGTCCTATTTCAGTAAGAAAATCTGGATTTGTGCTCAATATTTCAGCCGCAGTTCGACCAGAATAAACACGCAGCATAAGAGCTACTAGCCCCTGCACAATGGCTGCATCTGATTGCGCTTTAAACTGTATTAGATTATCTTCTGTTTTATCAGCAACAAACCATACCGTTGACTGGCAACCAGATAATTTATAGCTATCATTCTGATATTTCTCAGGCAAGTTTGGAAGTTTCCTGCCAAGGTCAATCAAATGTTGATAGCGATCAGCCCAATCATCAAAAAATGAAAACTCATCTATGATTTCTTCTATTTCAGTGGTAATATTCTTATTCATAAAAACTCTCAGATCAGGTAACTATCACTCTTTATATTAGAGATTTTTATGCCAGAAATAAATTAATTTGAAACGCTTATTTGATTTTATCTCCATTTCATGTGAGATTTGGGAACAGTAACATAAAAAACCGTTTAAAACCATTTTTATGCGTTTATGCGGATTAGTAAAACTGGGACAAGCAAATGGGGCGCCATTACCAGAATAACTTTACTCAACCAAGCATGGAACATGCATCTTATGATTGGGTGAAAGCAGATATTATTTTGCTTTTTGGGTTATTTTGCCTATTTGCACTTCGTATTTTTGGTATTTACACAACCCCTCTTGAACTAGGTGTGGATGAAGCACAATATTGGGTCTGGAGCCAGGATTTATCTTTTGGCTATTACTCAAAACCTCCTTTAATTGCCTGGCTTATTAGTATTTCTCATTTTGTTTTTGGTCATAGCACCTTTGGAGTTAGGATTTTTGCACCATTACTGCAATTTATCACTACTCTTATTATTTGGCGATGTGCATATCAGTTGAATGATGACACCCCAAGGGCAGGTGGAATCGGCAGAATCGCTGCCTTATTATGGGCGCTAATGCCAGCGATTTCACTTGGCAGTGCCGTTATTTCAACTGACACCCCAATGGTGCTATTTTGGTGCTCTGCATTATATTTAATACTCCCATCAAATACAGTCACCCATTTATCTCCTTACAAATTTCTACTTGCTGGATTTTTAGTAGGGTTTGCCATGCTATCCAAATATGCTGGCGCATATTTTATATTATGCGCTATATTATGGCTTTTATCTGGTCATGTTTCCTCTTATTCAAAGCGGTTTTTATGTTTTCTAGCATTATTAGCTGGTGCTATAATTATTTTAATGCCTAATCTTATTTGGAATTTGAACAATGGTCTAGTTACGGTTATTCACCTATCTGAAAATGCGAATCTAACACTTCCATCCTATTCATTTCAGGGTGTAATTGATTTTTGGCAGGCACAAATTTTTGTCTTTGGCCCATTAGCCCTTGTTTGTTTTTTTATGGCTATCACCAAATGGCAGAAACATAGTTTATTCTTACTTTTATTTTGCGTTCCCATTTTTCTAATTATTTCTATCCAAGCTTATTTACAAGAAGCAAATGCAAATTGGGCGATGGCTGCTTATCCAGCTGTTACTTTGCTTGTAGCAGGGTGGTTTGGCTCATTTCCTTCTAAAATATTAAGCTCAGCAACCCATGGAATAAATGCATTACTTGCTTTATTTCTAATTAGTGTTGTCATCACTGGTCAACTAGGCATCTTCGCGCCATCATCTGATCCCCTCAGGCGCGTAAGAGGCTGGCAAGCATTATCCAGTGATTTGCAAAACCACATAGAACAGCATGATGTAAAAACAATTATAGCAGATAGACGTGTAACAGCTGCAAACTTACAATGGTATTTTTACCAAAACCCTATTTCCGTAACTGTGTATGATAATGACAACTACCCCAGCAATCATTTTGAACTTAAATATAATTATAATTCAGATTCTCCTTCACCTATCATTGCGTTAACACAAATACCAGAAGCGCCAGATATCACTGGCATTGAATGGATTGGATTGGTAGGGGATTCTTCTCAAAAAATTAGTAAAAACAAAAATCGGAATTATTTCTTTTATTTGGGTAGAAACTAAAGCTGAAATATTTAAATTTCAGGGTATAAGAAGTATTTACGGTTTATAGGCTGAATAAAATTATTTAGTGATAAATTTATTTTTTACTATTTTTGCGCCAAAAATGCTTTAAATTTGGCTAATGTTTGTTCACTTACGTGGTGCTCTACCCCTTCTGCATCTTGGTCAGCAACATCTTCATCTACCCCGATGGCAATTAAAAAATCACGGACAACCTTATGCTTGATTTGGCTAGATTCAGCTAACTGTGTGCCTAACTCTGTAAGGAAAATTGACCTATATGGCTTGCTTTCAACCAACCCTTCTCTTTGCAACCTTTGTATAGTTGCATTTACAGTTGGACTGGTTACACCAAACCTGCTTGCTAAATCAACTGCCCTTGCCTCACCTGTTTCCTGAATAAGGTCTGCAATCATCTCCACATAATCTTCTGCTACTTCAGATTGATGTGCGCGTCGAATACGCTCAAACTTGTCCGCACTTTGACTTTCAGATATTAAGGGTATCTTTTTCATATCGGTCTCTGCATAATTTCGATTTTAGAATATTAAAATTTGTTAGTCTTGGCAAAGTTTTTTCCGTTAGATTTTTCAAAACTATTCAATTTTCAAGTTGTTTCAGCGCGCAGAATCACATAATCACCTTATCACCTAATGTTTTTAGGGCACGATATTGTATTTTTGTGAATTAAGCGTTAAATCCAAAGATTGATGAGGAGTTGAACTATGGATGAAAAACTAACCCAAACTGAAATTGAGGTGCAGGCAGCCGCATTTCGTAGGCTCGTATCTCATTTACAAAACAGAACTGATGTACAAAATATTGATCTTATGAACCTAGCTGGTTTTTGCCGCAACTGCCTTTCTGGATGGTATCAGGATGCAGCCGGAGAAAAAAATATTATGTTGTCCAAGGAAGAAGCTAGAGAATTAATTTATGGGATGCCTTATTCAGACTGGAAAGAAAAATACCAAACAGAGGCTAATGCTGACCAGCAAATTCAATTTCAAAAAACACCTAACCATTGAGGAAATGAGAATATAATTATGTCTGACACACCCCCTTCAGCTAATACATCCGCAAGCCAGTTATCCCAATTTATTGAACGAGTTGAAAGACTTGAGGAAGAAAAAAGGGCCCTTATGGCAGACATTCGAGATATCTATTCAGAAGCAAGAGCTACTGGTTTTGAGCCTAAAATAATGCGTCAAATTGTTAAAATGCGTGCGCTTGATCATGAGGTGCTTGCAGAACAAGATATTCTTCTTACAACCTATCGTGCGGCTGTTGGGCTTATCACCAAGCCAGAGACAGAACAAGAATTATAAATTCCAATAAAAAATTATCCTTTATAAGATATATAAAAATAATGACAGAGAATTCACTCAAACAGCCTTTTGGTGACCGTTTATCAAACGCATTAAAAGCCAGAAAAACACCCTTATGTGTTGGTATAGATCCCCATATATCATTGATGCCGAGTTTATTTAGAGCAACTGGGCAAGCAGAGCAGATCGAAAAATTATATGATTTCTCATATGCCTGTATCAAAGCTGCCCAAGACCGTGTTCCAGCTGTAAAACCACAAGTAGCATTATTTGAAAAATTTGGTCCTGAGGGAATGCGGGTCCTCCAGCAGATTGGACAAGATGCAAAAGAGGCGGGGTTACTTGTAATAATGGATGCAAAAAGAGGCGATATAGGCTCAACATCTACTGCCTATGCAGATGCCTGGCTTGGCGCGAATGCGCCATTTTATGCAGATGCACTTACCGTAAACCCGTTTCTTGGCCTTGATACATTAGAACCATTTGTTCATACCGCTATCAAGAACCATGCAGGGCTTTTCATTTTACTTAGAACCAGTAATCCTGGTTCATCTGATTTACAAGGATTACAATCTGAAAACAAACCTGTTTATCAACACTTAGCTAGTAAACTTGCCCCAATGATTGACTTGCATAAAGGCAAGACAGGCTGGTCTTCAATAGGTGTAGTAGTAGGAGCAACAAACCCATCAGAAGCAGGATTACTGCGAAAACAGCTTAATTCCAGTCCTTTTCTTATACCTGGATTTGGGGCACAGGGTGCAGATGCATCCATGGCGTTATCTGGATTAACATATGACCATAAAGAACCCTGTTATCAGGGCGGCTTAATTAATTCTTCGCGAGCTATTACTTTTGCAGATAACACCAAAAATGTAACTACACATTCAGAATTCGTATCTGCCGTAATACATAATATACATGATTCTATTGAAAAACTTAAATAATAATAATTTTTTCCCTAAAAATTTTACGAATTATTAAAGTTATTTAGATAATCCTATCAACATTGAAAAACATTTGTTGGGCTTTTGTAAAAAAAGAACGCTCAACCTTTATTTGAGAATTTTTTAATTAAAGATGTTTTTTTATTTTTGGATTTTATTATTGGGTATTTATGATGGATGAAACGGTAAAGATTGGTACAGTTGTTTGGTATAACGAAAAAAAGGGATATGGGTTTATTACTGTTGGTGATAAAGAAATATTTTTACATCGATCTGCGTTAGAACGCTTTGGCTTATCAACCGTTTATGCAACAGACAAGCTGCATTTATCCATAGCCTCTAATGAGCGAGGTCAAGTAGTTAAGGAAATACTCTCAATAGAGCGAGCATTATCTGATACTATTCCCTCAGACTCAGAACCTTTAGAAGGCGAGATTCGAGGCAATGTTAAATTTTTCAATGCCGCAAAAGGATATGGCTTTGTGGAAGTTGAAAATGAACAAGCAGATGTTTTTGTGCATTTAAAAACATTACGAAATTTTGGTATTTATCATCTTAATGAGGGTCAAAAATTATTTTTGAAAGTCACAGATGATGGACGCGGTCCACAAGCCTCGGAAATTAGGCTTCTTAGCCTTGATGACTAATATTCACTCTCTTTACTACCTTTTAAAAAACGAAACCGCCAACACGGTATCATTATACCTTTAATTTTTAGACCTTTTTACTAAAACTAGTGCTAGACAGCATTCTTAATTTTTGGGATTGTGATCTCATATGGTTTTCTTAGAAAAGGTTTATATTTTGTCAAGCCAAACACACGATTCTCGTAAGGTTAACTGGATTATTGTTCTAATCTCCAGTGGAATTATCATCTCGATTGGAATGGGGGTGCGCCAGAGTTTTGGTTTATTTCTTCAACCCGTTAGTGAGGTACTTGGCGAAGGTAGAACCTTATTTTCTCTTGCGATAGCACTACAAAATTTATGTTGGGGACTTGCTGCTCCTGTATTTGGAGCGATGGCAGATAAATATGGACCTGCCCGCATTTGCATGGCTGGTGGTTTGTTTTATATGATAGGTTTATTGCTGATGGCTGGGTTTATAAGCCCTGCAACCCTAATCATAGGTCAGGTTTTAATAGGAATGGCACTTGCCAGTGCTGGTATGTCTGTAGCTCTTGGCGCAGTTGCAAAAGTAGCCCCGAAGGAAAAAATGGGGATTGCGCTCGGTTTGGTAACAGCAATTGGCTCTTTTGGGCAATTTATTATGTTGCCTTTCAGCCAAACACTTTTATCTAACTTCGGATGGCAGATAGCCTATGTTGTGTTAGCTGCTTGTGTAGCTGCTGTTACAGTGTTTTCTCTTGGTCTTCGCATACCAAAAGAACAACAGGCTTCAACCAAGGATTTAGCAGATGCAATTACTGCCAAACAAGCAATCTCAATAGCCTTTAAGGATAAAAATTATCTGTTATTAACAACTGGTTTTTTTGTTTGTGGTCTTCATGTTGCCTTTATCGCAACGCATCTGCCAACCTATATTACTGATATTGGTCTTACAACCAAAGTGGGAAGTTGGGCGCTTGCTTTAGTTGGATTATTTAATATTATAGGCTCTTTTACCGCTGGATATCTTGGTGGTAAATTTTCCAAGAAAAATCTTTTAGCCTTTATTTATATTGCACGTTCGGCGGTGATTGCTTTTTTTGTATTTATGCCACCTTCTCCAGCTATGGCGCTATTTTTCGGCTCTGCAATAGGTCTTTTGTGGCTAGGCACCATCCCATTAACAAGTGGTCTTGTGGTGTCCTTCTTTGGCGCTAAACATGTGACTATGCTATATGGAATGGTGTTTTTATCTCATCAAATTGGTTCATTCTTTGGCGCTTGGTATGCAGGTTATATATATGATTTAACAGGCAGCTATCAGATCATGTGGAGCATTGCTATAGCCGCTGGTATTTTTGCAAGTGCTATTAATTTCTCAATTGGCACGCCCAAACCGCAAGCACCAGCAATAGCTTAAAACAAGAGCCTAGTCTGATAGAGATGCAAGAAACTTTTCTGCATCTAACGCAGCCATACAGCCCATTCCTGCAGCCGTTACTGCCTGGCGATATATTTTATCTACACAATCACCAGCGGCAAACACGCCCTTAGCTGAGGTTAGGGTTGTTCCAGGTTTTACCTTAATATACCCCTCATCATCCAATTCTACATTTTTCTGAAATGGTTTTGTTGCAGGATCATGACCAATAGCAATAAAAACGCCATGCGCGCTAATCTGTTTTTCAGAATTATCGGTTGTAGATTGAAGATTTACAGCATTTACACCCGTACTATCGCCAACTATTTCAGTCACAGTATAGTTCCACTCAACTGAGAGATTTGCTCGTTTAAAAAGACGTTCCTGCAAAATTTGTTCAGCACGCAGACTGTCGCGTCTATGAATCAAAGTTACAGAATTACATAAATTAGAGAGGTAAAGCGCTTCTTCAACAGCTGTATTACCGCCACCAATAACAACCACATCACGCCCTTTATAAAAAAATCCATCACAGGTAGCGCAAGCTGAAACACCTCTGCCATTAAAAATTGTCTCACTCTCAAGTCCAAGCCAGCGTGCTTGTGCGCCTGTTGCAATGACTAGGCAATCTGCTGTCATACTATCACCGCCATCAAGTTGAATATCTATTGGATGCTGACTTGTATCTATTGCAGTTGCAATATCATAAATCACCCTTGTTCCCACATTTTCAGCTTGCTGTTGCATCTCTTGCATAAGCCAAGGACCTTGAATTACATCTGCAAAACCAGGATAGTTTTCAACATCAGTGGTAATTGTAAGTTGCCCGCCTGGTTGCAGGCCTGCAAGTACAACAGGAGATAAATTTGCTCTAGCAGCATAAATTGCAGCCGTGAACCCAGCAGCGCCTGCGCCTATTATAATCATTTTTTCGTGGGAATGTGTCATATGGATCTTCTTATGTAACCGTTAGGTATATTTTCATTTAAAAATAAGAGAGAAAGTGTAATTACTGCTATGGTAGCTATCTGTATTAATCGCATCAAGCAAACTTTACCTAAAATGAAAAATTTAACTGTATTTTTTATCTGCGTTTTTGTTCTTCTACCTGCTAGCGTAAGCGCCTGCATAATTTCAACAAAAGGACAGCCTATACAAGGTGGCTTGATGCTTTTTAAAACAGCAGGCGCTACTAATATTCAATTAGATGGTGTTTTGATAAATATTAACTCAGAAAATGGCTTTGTGATTGGCTTTCATCGAGATGACACAGAGGTACAAATTTTATCAGGGGTTTGCCCTGACGGAGTATCTTTTATAATAAAACTAAAACCAAAACAGAGAATTTATGATATTCAAAAAATCTATGGTTTACCTAGCAATATGGTATCGCCTCCAGCTAATACCCTAAATCGGATAAAAAAGGATGCGCAAATAGTTAAACAGGCACGTGCCATAAAAGGGAACTCTGTAAATTACTTCACAGACGGTTTTAACTGGCCTGTTAAGGGTACTATCACAGGTGTTTATGGTAGCCAGCGAATTTTGAATGGTGCGCCAAGACAACCTCATTACGGAATTGATATCGCAGCTCCCTTGGGAACGCCAATTCATGCCTCTGCTTCAGGTGAAATAAGCATGGTAAAAAATTTATATTTTACCGGATGGACTATCATCATCTCACATGGTGATTATATCAGCAGTACCTATTCACATCTTCAAGATGTCTTTGTTGACTTAGGAGAACAGGTAACACAAGACCAGATAATAGGCAGAGTAGGGTCCACAGGGCGCTCAACAGGCGCCCATTTAGACTGGCGGATTAATTGGTTAGATAAGCGCCTAGACCCTAAGCTTGTAGCAGATATGCGTTAATATAATACTGTCTTATATATCTAGCCAATAATAGGCTCTAATGCACCTGATTCATATCGTGCTGACATTTGTTTAAGAGATAATGGTTTGATTTTATCTGCCTGCCCTGCTGCACCAAATCTTTCAAATCGGTCAATACAAACAGCTTCCATTGCATCTCTTGCAGGTTTCATAAATTTTCTTAAATCAAATTCACTCTTATGCTGCTGCGCTACTTTGCGGATAGCACCTGCCATTGCCAGTCTATTATCTGTATCTATGTTGACTTTACGAACCCCATTTTTAATACCGCGCTCTATTTCTTCAATTGGCACACCCCAAGTTTGCGGCATTTCTCCGCCATATTCGTTAAAAATATCCTGCATATCCTGTGGCACCGAAGATGAGCCATGCATAACTAAATGTGTGTTTGGCAGACGTTTATGTATTTCTTCAATAACATGCATTGCGAGTATTGCACCATCTGGCTTTCGTGAAAACTTATAGGCACCGTGACTTGTCCCCATCGCAATTGCTAATGCATCAACCTTTGTTGCTTTTACAAATTCTACTGCCTGATTTGGGTCAGTTAGCAACTGATCTTGAGCTATTTTGCCTTCAACACCGTGACCATCTTCACTCTCCCCTTCTCCTGTTTCAAGGGAACCTAATATACCTAGCTCTCCTTCAACAGAAACACCTGCATAATGTGCCATCTCAGCAACAGAAGAGGTAACTGCTACATTATAGTCATAGCTAGCAGCTGTTTTACCATCTGCTTCAAGAGAACCATCCATCATAACTGATGAAAAACCATACTGCATTGCTGTCATGCAAGTTGCCATGGAATTTCCATGATCTTGATGCATACAAACAGGAATATTGGGATAAGTCTCTATCAATCCTTTTATCAATGCCTGCAATAACTGATCACCCGCATAAGCTCTGGCGCCTCTTGATGCTTGAATAATAACAGGAGAATTAGTTTTTTCGGCAGCCATTAAAATAGCAAGACCTTGTTCTAAATTATTGATATTAAACGCAGGTAATCCATACCCATTTTCTGCGGCGTGATCTAACAACTGACGTAACGTAATTAACATTATACTCCCCTTCTTACTAGCATCAGATTTAAGTTTTATGGTTTATTTGAATGATGTAACTCATAATTTAAAACATCTTTTCTACACCCAAAAATTAACGGTATTCTTTGGTGTATAGCCTGCGGCTTAATCTGTAAAATCGGGGTTTTACCATCACTGGCGCGCCCCCCTGCTTGTTCTACTAAAAAAGCGATTGGATTTGCTTCATAAATAAGACGCAAGCGTCCTGCATGATAATTTTGTCTATTGTCTTCTGGATATAAAAAAATACCCCCCTGCCTAAATATGCGCCAGGCATCTGCTACCAAAGAGCCACACCATCTCATATTATAGTTTCTTGCAAAAGCGCCCTCTAAACCATCTAGACATTTTTGAATATAATCTCTTGCTTGGGGTGCCCAATGTCTCATATTTGACATATTTATAGCGAACTGATCACTAGATTCTTGCAGGCTCGGTTGCCACTCCATTTGGACAAAATCATCGCCGCTAAGAATAAATCCTGCAATGCCGTTACCTGTAGTTAAAATTAAGCTTGTTTGCGGACCATAAACAAAAAATCCACTTGCCAGCTGATTTTTACCAGGCTGCAGCGCATCTGCCATCAAGTAATCAGGTTCAAACAATTCTGCTTGGCGAGGTAATATTGAAAAAATAGTCCCAACAGAAAGATTATTATCAATATTAGAAGAACCATCTAGAGGATCAACACAAACAATCAGGCTGCCATTCTTATCAAGAAGAAGCGCTTCATCCTGTTCTTCTGAGAAATAGGCTGCTACTGGATAGTTTGAAATTTCTTGGATAATTGCCTTATCTGCGAGTACGTCAAGTGCCTTCTGAGAATCTCCATCAGCATTAAGACCACCAATTTGGTCGCCAAATTGAGCGTCGGTTAGCCCGTTTACAGACAATGCTTGAGCAATTATTTTGGAAGAATTACAAAGAGAAAGGATAGTATCTTTAACCGCTTTTCCAATCTCATCTTGGTCAAGATTTTGTGAAAGATAGTGTGTTAAACTCACACTCACTTTATTATCTCCTCATTAAAAAAAACGCTCTCATTTAAAAGAGCGTTTTTTAAATTTAATTTACGCCTCAGTGAATCTTAACTCTATTCTCTGTTGCCAAACAAATGTAACAACATGATGAACATGTTAATGAAATCAAGATATAATTTCAATGCACCATAAATTGATTTTGTTGCTGCTGCCTGGGCACTATCTGCAGCAGAATACATTGATTTAATTGTTTGAGTATCCCATGCTGTAAGACCTGCAAATACAAAAACACCTACTACTGATATAGCAAATTGCATCACATCAGAACCAACAAAGATATTGACCAAAGATGCGATTATGATTCCAAACAATCCAATAATCATAAATGATCCCATGGCTGTTAAATCACGTTTTGTCGTATATCCATAAATAGATAATCCTGCAAACGCACCTGCGGTTACGAAAAAGGCACGTGCAACAGACTCACCCGTAAACACGAGCAAAATAGAGGAAAGCGAAAGTCCCATTAAGGCTGCATAAATATAAAATAAATTACGCGCCATAAAAGGGGACAATTTTTGAATATTAAAACTGAGATACATTACCAAAGCGAATGGTGCAAACATCACTACATATTGCAATGGCGAACCATAAACTGTTTGAGCCACACCTGGTATGGATAACGCTGCCCATTTCATGGCAAATGCGAAAAGACCCGTAAGTGCAAGTGCAGTTGTCATATGATTATAAACACCAAGCATATAACGACGCAAACCAACATCGATTTGGCTCGCTTCTGCTGAAGCTGTATTGGCATAACGATTATCTTGCATGTAAATACTCCTTTAACGCTGCAAATTTCCTTATTCCATAATGTAAGGGGGGTAAACTAGTTGTGCAAGGGTTTCTGCAATCTATTTTGCATTTTTAGAATAATTTTAAACCAAGAAACAAATTTAACGCTTTTAACTATCTGTTATACTCTTTCTCGTGCCCTCAGGCGCACGGAGTCAGATTTTAATTGGCCACAAGCAGCAAGAATATCACTGCCTCTTGGCGTGCGAACAGGTGAGGCATATCCTGCTCTTAGAACAATGCTTGCAAATGCTTCTATTTTTTCAGGCTTAGACGTTTGATAGATTGACCCTGGCCATGGGTTAAACGGAATTAAATTAATTTTTGATGGGATTCCGTTGATCAATTTTATCAATGCCTTAGCATCTTCAGGGCTATCATTAATCCCGTCCAACATAACATACTCCCAAGTTACGCGTCTTGCATTAGACAAACCAGGATAATTACGCACTGTATCCAGCAATAGCTCAAGATTATATTTTTTATTTATAGGAACCAGCTCATTTCGCAATGTATCTGAAACCGCATGCAGGCTGATAGCAAGATTCACTCCTAATTCTTCGCCGCAACGGGCGATTTCAGGCACAATTCCAGAAGTAGATAACGTGATTCGTCTCTTTGATATCCCTATGCCGTCACCAGACATGACAATCTTCATGGCTTGTGCGACATATTCATAATTAAATAATGGCTCTCCCATTCCCATCAAAACAACGTTTGTTAGTCGCCGTGTTGGGTTCCCTGCTGGCCAGTCACCTAATTCGTCCATTACCAATAAAATCTGACCACAAAGCTCATCTACGGTTAAATTACGCACAAGCCGTTGCGTCCCAGTATGACAAAAAGAACAGGTCAGTGTGCATCCTACCTGGCTAGATATACAAACTGTTCCTCTGTCATCTTCTGGAATATAAACAGTTTCCGCTTCTTGACCATCTGCTAATCTTATTAGCCATTTAATAGTGCCATCAGAAGATTGTTGCCTGCGGCTAATTGCAGGACGAGTAATGATAAAATGCTTTGCCAATAGTTCGCGTATGGGTTTAGCAATATTATTCATATCCTGAAAATCAGTAACTCCGTGGCGCCAAATCCAGCTCCATACTTGTTTTGCCCTGAACTTCGGTAAACCAAGTTCGATCAAAACTTCTGTAAGTTCTGCAAGTGATAGCCCTGTCAAATTTATCAGTTTTGGCAATTCTGCTATTGTGCCTTTAAGGTCTGACCTATCTAGCGCTTGTGATGTCATAGAGTTTAACTTTTTTCTGCCTGTCCTGATTAAGAACAGATTTTATCTAGCATTTGCTTTGCTTTGGTAAACCCAGACAGAGAATATTCATCTATTGTCGTAGTTCCTCTGCTTGAAACACCTGTGATAGTTAATTTATTGCCGCGTTTCATATTCTGAATTAATTTCTTATCTTCATCTGGACCATAAGACCAGGCTCTGTCTTCCAACGTAAAAAAGGTCTGTTTTTTTCCGTCTATCTTTATCTCAACTTCAGATTGTTTATTATAAATATAGCCTGCCACGATTGACACTACATCTCGTTCTGCTTTGCCAGGACCATGCGTAACGAAGACTCTAGTTTCACCGCGATTATCTCTATCATAGTCACCTTTTTTTTCAATTGGATCACTTGTTATATAGCATAATCTACCTGCATCTGTTTCTTGCCGAAGTACAGACCAGTCATTAAATTGTTCGATTTTAATTTTTTCTGCAGCAGAAACGCCTGTAGAAAAAAGGCAGATTACAATCATTTTTAGGAAAAAGGCTGTTTTTTCAGTCATATTTTGCACCATGCGCTAGATTTTTCATAAATATTTACCGAATTGTAAAAAGACCAGTGGTTATTTGCTCATAAATCGCAAAACTTTAACAATGAAGCAAGGGGTATGGAGGATTTATTTAAAAAAAATCATGGTAATAATTTTATAAGCTGTTTGAAAGACACCATTATCTAATGACTTTCACATTTCATATAAATAGTTAATTCATCCATATTTTTTTGATATTTTTATAATTTTATGAATTTTGGGGTTGTCGCAGAAATAAATTCATCGTTAGATAGCGCCATGGGATCTGGCTCCTCTAATGATAATCAGAACAACTTGTCTGAATGGGATAAGTTATTGCTTCTTGTTGGCAGCAATAAGGACAGATCTGCCTTTAAAAAATTATACGAACATTTTACGCCTAGATTAAAATCTTTTTTGCTTCGAATAGGATCTGACGTTTCTGCTGCTGAAGAAATTTGCCAAGAAACGATGATTATGGTGTGGCGTAGGGCGGAAACATATAATCCTGAAAGTGCTGGCGCTAGCACTTGGATTTTTACGATTGCAAGAAACAAGCGTATCGATAAGCTTAGAAAAGATAACAGACCTCTGCCTGATTTAAATGATCCTTCTTTCTATCAAACGCCCATAGATAGGGGCGATGATCTAGTACAACGTTTCCAGGAAGAGAAAAAAATACAAAAAGCACTAAAAACTTTACCCCCAGAGCAAGCCAAACTGATTCTTTCTGCGTATTATGAAGAGAGTTCGCATAGAAAGATAGCAGATGAGTCGAATTTACCCCTCGGAACGGTAAAATCTCGTATTCGTCTTGCGATAAACCGTTTGCGAAATCAATTAGAAGAGCTTGAAAGGTAATTATTAACGCAATGAATAAGCAAAACACAATAACTCTAGTAGAATCATTGCTGATTGATTATGCTAACGGATCTTTGCCTCTTGCATTAGAGGTTTTGGTGGAAACACACATCTCCATGAATCCGGAGAGTGCTCGCTCTATTCAAATGTTGATGCAACTTGGTGGTGCGTTAATGGAAAACTCCGAGCCAATTTCAATGTCAGAAGATAGCTTTAATAAATTAATGGCAGAAATAGACACATTGCAAGATGAAGAAAAAATATCCCAAAATGTCGTCAGTAATGATAATGATGAATTACCATTACCTCTTAGAAACTATGTTTTAGACTTAGACCTTTCCAAGAATTGGCGACGAATTGGTATTGGTCTTGCTGAGCAAGTTATTCATTTTGGTGATGCAGAAATTGGGAGCGCAAAATTATATAAGATAGCCCCTAATGCTGCTGTGCCAAGCCATTCACATGAAGGCAATGAGGTAACACTCGTCTTATCTGGTGGCTTTTCAGATGAATATGGCACATACGGTCCTGGCGATATTGCTATTCAAGAAACAGGTGCTGTTCATAAACCTGTAGCTGATGCAGATGGGGAATGTATCGTTCTTGCTGTAAATGAAGGGCCAATTGTTTTAACAGGACCTGTTGGCAGACTTTTGAATATGCTCATCAAATAATTATTTTCAAAATTGGAAAATAATCACATATTTTTTTAGCTATGAAATGACTAGCTTACCGCTAAAATTATTAAGCTTAAACTGGCTGCTAGGGTTAAATGAAACCGCAGTTTAGGCATCCATTGTTGCCATATACTGCTTTTTAATAGATGCACATCCATAATATAAGCAAAAATAAACCCGCTAATCTGCAACCAGATAACACCGCCCCAGATCGGATATAGCAAAACACTTGCCCAGCCGATCAGGGCAGGAATTACCGAATAAATCAAAATCCATTTTTCATTTGCCTGATTATGTTGGAAAGAAGCAATCCGCCCCCAATGTAATCCGCCTAGAAAACTTAAAATAATTGCCCCATAAAAAAGCAGTGCTGATGCGATAAAAGGCGTGAATTGTTTGCCAGCAAACATCAATAAAAACCCTAATCCAATAAAGGGTGTTGCGCCTGCATATCCTAATATCTGCGCCCATTTTTTGATGACTTTATTGTGATTAATATTGGTTTTTTGGCCCATAATTTATATTTCACCTATATTAATTTGAATGATTTTGTGTAATTTGTTAAGCAGGTCATAAAATTCATGTAACCTTGAGTAAAAAGTGATTTATTCGACATATTGCGATACCTAAAACGGATAGATTACACATCATATAGCCTTTCTGGAGTGACAATGGCAGATACATCCATAAAAAAAGTTGTTCTTGCATATTCTGGGGGATTAGATACCTCAGTTATCCTCAAATGGTTGCAAACGCACTATAATTGCGAGGTTATAACATTCACAGCTGATTTAGGTCAGGGTGAAGATGTAACGCAAGCAAGAAGCAAGGCAGAATTACACGGTGTAAAACATATCTTTATTGAAGATTTGCGTGAAGAGTTTGTGTCTGATTATGTGTTTCCTATGTTCAGAGGCAATGCCCTATATGAAGGTGAATATTTGCTTGGCACCTCAATAGCAAGACCCTTAATTGCAAAACGCCAAATTGAAATTGCTCGTGAATTTGGCGCAGATGCTGTATCTCATGGAGCAACAGGGAAAGGAAATGACCAAGTTCGTTTTGAGCTTGGATATTACGCCTTACAGCCTGATATAAAAGTCATAGCCCCATGGCGAGAATGGGATCTTACGTCACGCACAAAACTAATTGCCTATGCAGAGGCAAATCAAATCCCTGTTCCAACCGACAAAAGAGGCGAGGCACCATTTTCTGTAGATGCCAATCTTTTACATATTTCTGCTGAGGGAAAAGTGCTAGAAGACCCAAACATCCCTGCAGAAGAATATATATTTAGCCGCACAGTTGACCCAATGGACGCACCTGACACAGCTGAAGAAATTAAAATTCAGTTTGCTGGCGGTGATCCAGTTGCCATTAATAACACGCAAATGTCCCCTGCTTCTCTGCTTACCTTCCTAAATGAAATTGGCGGCAAACACGGCATAGGCAGGTTAGACTTAGTTGAAAATAGATTTGTTGGCATGAAATCACGAGGTATTTATGAAACTCCTGGGGGAACAATTCTTCTAAAAGCCAGACGTGCCATGGAATCAATTACGCTAGACAGGGGCGCTGCACATTTAAAAGATTCATTAATGCCCAAATATGCAGAATTGATTTATAATGGCTTCTGGTTTTCCCCTGAAAGGGAAATGCTACAGGCAGCAATAGACAGAAGCCAATCGGTTGTTAATGGAGAGGTGAGACTCAAACTCTATAAAGGCAATATGATAATGATAGGCCGTCAATCACCAAATTCACTTTATTCAGAGGATTTGGTAACGTTTGAAGAAGGAACTGCTGATTATAATCATAGTGATGCAGAAGGCTTTATAAAATTAAATGCTCTTCGATTACGAGTGGCTGAAATGGTTCGACAAAAGAATAACCAAAAATAACCTCATTAGTTATTATTTTTGCATACAGAACCAATTGTTCCATCTTTGTTTATCTGCTTGAAAAATACTTTTTTATCTATTGGGATCGAATAACCACTATCATGCAAACCACCCTCACATTTTACTGAAACAAATTTATATTCAGGAATTTTATTTGAGTGTTGCGAAAAAAGCCGTGCGTCATCAGATTGACTGACGATTAAAACTAGACCAATAAAAATCGTTATGAATGCCATTGTTTTATTCTCTCTTCATAAGTGAGTTCTTAAAGAATCAAATAATAAGGTTAAGTATATTAATTAAGCATTAAACATGACATAATAATGGCTTGTTCATGTTAAAAAAAAGCACACTTTAAAAAATGTGCTTTTTATCAAAAGAGTTTGTTCGCTTAAGCCTATAATCGGCTAGCCACATTCTCCCAATTTACAAGATTATCCAGAAAATTTGCTAAATATGCAGGACGTTTATTCCGGAAATCGATATAGTAAGAATGTTCCCAAACATCACATCCTAACAAAGCTGTTTGACCAAAACATAGCGGGTTTACGCCGTTTTCTGTTTTAGTAACCTGCAATCCTCCATCAGCGTCTTTTACAAGCCAACACCATCCAGAACCAAACTGACCTGCGCCAGCTGCGCTAAATGATTCTTTAAATGAAGCAACGCTGCCAAAACTTTCATTAATTGCTTTTTCTAGCTCAGACGGCATAGATGCATTGCCTGGTCCCATCATTTCCCAGAATTGAATATGATTCCAATGCTGTGAAGCATTGTTAAAAATACCATTTTGGGCTAGAGCGCCAGCTTCATATGTACCTGTAATGACAGATTCAAGTGATTCTGTTTCCCATTTTGTGCCTGCAATCAATTTATTTCCATTATCGACATACGCCTTGTGATGTAAGTCATGATGATATTCAAGCGTTTCTGCGCTCATGCCATGTTGAGCTAGTGCATCATGTGCATAGGGAAGCTCGGGAAGTTGAAAAGCCATGTCATTCTCCATTAAGTTTAATCAATGATACTTATTTAAGCTAAAAAAGCCAAAAGCCAAACCTTCTCAATAAATTTATTTTATTATAGGAGATTTTTTTCAGCTATCATATCATTTGTTCATGCTGATTAATAAACTTATCGGGAACATAGCTTTAATGACATCTAAAAATAATCCGTTTGCAGACCATTTATTTATCGAGCCTTTTTTAGGTGAGGTCCCAAAAATTAACGCAACTGCTTTTATTGCAAAATCTGCCGCAATAATCGGTGCTGTTGAGATAGGAGAAGATTGCTCTATTTGGCATCACACTACACTGAGAGGAGATGCAAACTATATTCAAATTGGCAAAGGCACCAATATTCAAGATAATTCAGTTGTACATATTGATTCTGCCAAATTTCCAACACGCATCGGTGATTATGTAACGATTGGTCATTCTGCCATTATTCATGCCTGCACATTACACTCCTATTGTTTTATTGGGATGGGTGCGACGGTTATGGATGGGGCAGTCGTAGATAGCTATGCAATGGTGGCAGCTGGCGCTCTTGTTACCCCTGGAAAACAGGTTCCAAAAGGAGAGTTATGGGCAGGCTCACCTGCAAAAAAAATGCGTGACTTAACTAGCCAAGAATTCAAAATGATTGAAACATCTGCCGCACGATATGTGGAAGTAGGCAAAGCAGCAAAATTAGGTCTTGGGGCTGCTCCTTTCTCGCATTTTTCAGTCAAACCAATTCCGTAACAGATTCCTTGGCCATTCTATCCAGTAAGAAACGAGAACCCGCCAGCTACATATCCTGAATAAACAAGACGTATTCCAACAATAGATAAGACAATACCAAATATTTTTCGGAGTAGTTCACGATTAGTTTTATATGCCGTTCTGGCGCCTACACCCGCCATAAAAAATGAAGTGGAGGCAATACATATAACTCCTGGGAGCCAAACAAATCCAAGAGAATAGGTAGGTCGTGCTGGCACATCCAATCCCATTAAAATAAAACTTATCATGCCGGGAATGGCAATCACTAACCCAACAAGAGAGGCTGTGCCAACTGCTCGGTGCATAGTCCAGCCAAATGAGGTAAGTGCTGGCACCATTAAAGACCCGCCGCCAATACCCACTAATGATGATAATAGCCCCACAATAACGCCGATTAATGCTCTTATAAAAATATTAGGCAGACCATAACCAATAATAAAAATACGAATTAGAAAAATTACTCCAAATCCTATGCATAAAGAACCAAATAAAATTTTTAAAGATGAATTATCTAATTGGCTGGCAACTATTGCGCCGCCACATGCCCCAATAAATACAAATAATGCTAGTTTGCGGACAACCATAAAATCAACATTACCTAACGACATATGCGTTCGAGCAGATAAAATAGAGGTTGGAATAATAACAGCTAAAGATGTACCGATAGCAGAATGCATACTAGTAATAACATCTGGCTGTGTATGCGTTAAAATATAAGAAACCAAAGGCACCATAATAATGCCGCCACCAACCCCTAAAAGACCTGCAACAAACCCAGCAGAAGCACCTGTAAGCAATAACACTATGGTAATCCCAGCAGGATTACTAAGAAGAAAATCAAGCATTTAGTTCCTTAAATATATCTCTGCTTTGTTGGTATCATGAAGCATCACAAAATATCCTATTGATATCTCATTATCTCAAAAAACACATCTG
>ERZ887849.1740-NODE-1740-length-19293-cov-6.975205_pt1 | contig 19293 bp, 21 predicted proteins | sample MGYA00521267_ERZ887849 | MGnify/ENA primary metagenome ERZ887849 (study PRJEB32303, sample SAMEA104408601) | aquatic metagenome | biome: Brackish water; feature: Pelagic; material: water | place: Baltic Sea | collected 2014-06-06T16:11:00 | depth 2,863 m ... | reverse complement strand
AAACCAACCATCGGAATTGTTTTGGGTCGTTCCTGTTTTTCCTCCTATGTTATTTTCGAATTTATATTTTCTTCTTAGTCGAACTCCTGTACCCATTGTTATATCGGCTGCCGGATTATAAACACCGTCAACAACACCTTGAAGCATTCTTACCATTATGTCTGCTGTTTGCTTACTCATAGCCTCATTTACTTTAGGCTGAAATTCTTGAATAATAACTCCATTCTTATCTTCTATTCGGGTAATTAAAACAGGCTCCGTCCATAGTCCTTTGTTTACAAAGGTAGAATAAGCTCCTACCATTTCATAAACCGACAAATCAAATGTTCCTAAACAAATAGATGGTACAGGCTGAAGGTTGTTTGTAATCCCCATCTTTCTTGCAAGATCGAGTACAGCATGAGGTCCAAACTGCTTCATTATATATGCAGTAATGGTGTTAATAGAATTGGCTAAGCCGAACTTCATACTTAAAAGCATTCCTTCATATTTTGAATCAGAATTTTTAGGAATCCAATCCTGTGCAAGTCCCCACTGCTGTTTTTCGAAAACTACAGGTACGTTTGGCACTTCATCGCAAGGAGAGAGGCCTTCTTGCATAGCTAAGGCATATAAAAATGGTTTGAAGGTAGAACCAACTTGTCGCTTACCAACCTTAACATGGTCATATTTAAAATGCTTGTAGTTTATTCCTCCTACATAAGCCTTAACCAGGCCTGTAACAGGATCCATACTCATCATTCCTGATCGAATGAAAAACTTATAATATTTAATCGAATCTCTAGGCGACATGATTGTGTCAATTTCCCCTTGCCAAGAAAAAATAGACATTGGTACTTTTTTATTAAAAGTATTCTTGATTTCTTTTTTAGATTTTCCAGCACTTTTTAACCTCCTATATCTTTCTGATCTTCGCATTGCTTGATCGATGATAGCGTTAATCTGATCCCTACTAAAGTCTTTTGGAAAAGGTGCATTGGAATAGCCTTTCCAATGCTTGTCAAAGTCTTCTTGTAAAGATGCAATATGCGTTTTTACCGCTTGTTCTGCGTGGGTTTGCATCCTTGAATTTATACCGGTATAAATTTTAAGTCCGTCTGTATATAAATTATAGTTTGTTCCGTCCGCCTTTTTATTTTGTTCGCACCAGTTTTTTAACTCCCCTCTTAAATGTTCTCGAAAATATGGGGCCAATCCTTCGTTGTGATCTGCTTTTTTAAAGTCAAGAACGATAGGAAGATTTTTTAATGAGTCCGATTGTTCTTTTGTGATAAACCCATATTTAGACATTTGATTAAGCACTACGTTTCTTCGGCTAGTGGTAATCTCTAGTCTTCTATTAGGATTGTATAAAGAAGGGTTTTTAAACATCCCAACCAACATTGCTGACTCTTGAGTCGATAGTTGTTGCGGAATAGTATTAAAATATACTTGGGCAGCAGATTTTATTCCTACTGCATTATTAACGAAATCAAATTTGTTGAAATACATGCTTAGTATTTCTTCTTTGGTGTACTGCTTCTCTAAACGAACAGCAATAACCCACTCTTTAAACTTTTGCATCACTCGCTCTACTCCTGAAGCTGGCTTTTCAGTAAAAAGCATTTTAGCTAGCTGTTGAGAAATGGTACTTGCTCCTCCAGAATTTCCGCCTAAAAACTGGCCCTTTACGGCTCTCAACAATGCTATTGCATCAATCCCAGAATGGGTATAAAAACGAATATCTTCGGTTGCTATTAAAGCCTCAACTAAGCTCGATGGTAATTCGGAATATCTTGCACTTGATCTGTTTTCGTAAAAGTACTTGCCTAAAACAACTCCATCTTCGGAAATAATTTCGGTTGCCAAATTGTTTTTAGGATTTTCTAGTTGATCAAAAGTTGGTAAATCTCCTAAAAGTCCTTGAGAAGTAAGGAAAATAATTATGGATAAAAATATAATTGGACTAGAAAGTAAAAACCAAAGGATAAATACTTTTTTTCTATATGATTTGCTCATGATTAATTCGCTATTTCTATTCGTAAACCTATATCGGAAACGCCCTCTAAATTTAATAATTTAGCTTTATCTCCGTATCGCATAGCTTGTTCTACTTCGAAAACATACTCGCCTTTTTTATTAAATCTTTGTGTGTTTAGATAGGTGCTTAAAGACCAAAGGTCTGTAATGCCTCCATCGCCTAACCATTTTCCGTCTGGCTCTGCTAGTACGCATTCTAAGGTGTCTATTTGTGTTATGCCACTCGGATTCGTGGTGCTAACGAATAACCACAAATTAGAAAAAGAATAAGACGAGTTATGTCTAATATTTACCAAAACATTCATTAGTGAGTTAGTATCTGTAACATTTACCTTAAATGTTTTTATGTCGTTAATGCTCCAATTTTCGTTGTTAATCTTTAGATTTTCTTCAAATACTCTATTAGAGTCGCAAGAAAAAAGAAAAAAACTTCCCAATAAGATTAAGACGGTATTTTTCATGCTTTTTTAGGTCTTCTCTTTTTATTTTTACGATTCCCTTTCTTAGGTTTTCTTTTATTATCGAATCGATTTATGCTGTCTTGACCAACCACATTTTCATAATCAATTTTTTCTTCTACAACAATGTTTATTAATTCGATAGTATCGGGTTTGTTACCTTCTTTATTCATCGAAATTATTTCCTTAACCCTATCTAAAGAGAGCTCTACTATGCCACCAGATTTTCTGTCTTCGTAAACATACCACATCAATCTTTTAAAGATGTCCATCTTAAAAAAGGAGGCTTTTCCTTTTTTACTTATCAACCTTACTTTTGTATTAGGGAATTCTTTAATGCCTTCCATGTAAGAGTCTAACTCAAAGTTAAGGCAACACTTTAACTTACCGCACTGACCAGCTAACTTTTGAGGATTAATAGAAAGGTTTTGGTAACGAGCAGCAGATGTGTTTACGGTTCTAAAATCGGTAAGCCATGAGGAACAACAAAGTTCTCTTCCACAAGCTCCGATTCCTCCCAAACGAGCTGCCTCTTGGCGAGCACCAATTTGTTTCATTTCGATTTTAATTCTTAGCTCAGAAGAAAGCTTTTTTATAAGCTCTCTAAAATCGACTCTTCCGTTGGCAGTATAATAAAAGGTAGCTTTTGTTTTGTCTCCTTGATATTCGACATCACTTATTTTCATTTGTAAGCCAAAATCTTCTGCCGATTTTCTGGCGAAATACATTGTTTTTTCTTCTAAATCAACCGCATCTTGCCACTTTTTTATATCGTTTTCTTTTGCGATTCTGTATACTTTCTTTTGCGATTCTAAATCCTGATTTTTATACTTTTTCTTGAACTGTAGTCTGGCCAACTCACCTACAATAGAAACAACACCTATATCGTGTCCTGGGCTTCCTTCTACAGCAACCACATCGCCTTCTTTAATAGGTAGATTGCTTTCGTTATAAAAAAACTCTTTTCTACTTCCTTTAAAACGAACTTCTATTCCGTTAAATGAAGAAGAATCTGTTGGTAAATCTATATTAGAAAGCCAATCGAAAACAGTTAATTTATTACATCCTCCCGAACCACAGCTGCCGTTATTATTACAACCTCTTGGCAAACCACTAGAACATCCTCCTGAAGAACAACTACCACATCCCATAATTATAAATTTATTGTTTTTGCAAAGTTAAACTTTTAGTACGTAGCAATAAGACTAATCGAAGAGACAGATCCATGAAAACTATTTTAGTGCTAGCGTTTCTAGTTAGATGACTAAACGCAGACTCAAACTCTTCTATTATATTTTCTGCATTATTTTCGTTAATAAATGGAGCAAATTTTTTGCAGAATGCTAATTCTTGATCGTTTAGTCTTTGCAATTGACTAGGTCCAAAATTATAAACTAAACACTCTCTAAGCATGTGAAGGCCATATTGAATAAACTCTTTTTGCTCTTCTCTTCCAAGCTTTACAAACGAATCTATCCATTGACTTAACTCAGGAATTTTTGCTGCATAAGAAATTCTCATCCATGACTGAAACAAAGGAGCTAATGAAACTGATCGATCTTGGTCTTGGCACATCTTTGTCGCTTGTGCTAGGTTGCCAGAACTTAACAGCATAATTCTTTCTCTTTTGGAAGGCTCCAGTTCAAAATTATAGCCTAGAAAACTGTTCATTTCCTGATCATTAATTGGGCCAATGTCTGTACTTTGAACTCTAGAGAGAATGGTGTCTAGTAATTGGTCTTTTTGAGAAGTAACCAAAATGAAAATTGTTTTTTCTGGTGGCTCTTCTAATAATTTTAAAAGCTTGTTGGCAGCAGGTGCATGCATTTTATTTGCTTGCCAGATAATAACAATTCGATAAGAACCTTCATAGGGTTTAAGAATCATTTTTTTGGCTAGTTCGGAAGACTCTTTGACTCCAATAAAAACCTGTTTATTTGCAGCTCCAATTTTTTGATTCCAATCAAGTTCGTAAGCAAAGAGCTCCTCTAACATAAAAGATCTAAAATCTTCTATAAACATATCGCTAATTGGGTTTGCTCCTTTTCCTGTAGTTACAGGAAAAACCCAGTGAACATCAGGGTGAGATAACTTATCTTGCTTCAAACAAGAAGAACATTGACCACACGAATCGGACTCTTTTCTGTCCTGACAACTAAGGTATTTGGCAAATGCCCAGGCCATAGCCAAGCTCGAAGAGCCGTCGTCTCCACAAAACAAATGAGCATGACTAATGCGATCGTACTCAACCGCTAGAGACAATTGCTTTTTAACGTTGTTATTTCCTGGTATTTGACCGAAGTTCATAATTATTTGATGTTACAATCAAAGGTAAGTAATTAATTCGTTTTACATTTGCTAAAAATTTGATAATGAAGACAATAAAAGAGTTCGATTTTAAAGGAAAGAAAGCATTGGTGAGGGTAGACTTTAACGTGCCAATGAGTGATGAAATGATAATTACTGATGATTCTAGAATAAGAGCAGCTATTCCTACCATTACAAAAATAGTGAATGATGGTGGTTCCGTAGTTTTAATGTCTCATCGTGGCAGACCAAAAGGAGAGGTTAATGAGTCGCTATCGTTAGTTCACTTAGTGCAACATTTATCCGACTTACTCAATATGCCTGTTCTGTTTGCGGACGATTGCATTGGAGAAAAAACAGAAGAAGCAGCGTCTAGCCTAAAAGACGGAGAGGTTTTACTAATAGAAAACCTTAGGTTTTATAAGCAAGAAACTGCTGGAGATATAGACTTTGCAAAAAACCTTTCGAAGCTCGGAGACATATACGTAAATGATGCTTTCGGAACTGCTCACAGAGCACACGCATCTACTGCTGTTGTTGCTCAATTTTTTGGAGAAAACAAGTGTTTTGGTGATGTAATGACTAACGAAATTGTTAATATCGATAAAGTATTATTAGATGCCAAACGACCACTAACAGCCATTATGGGTGGTGCTAAAGTTTCTAGTAAAATCACTATCATTTCTAGGCTTTTAGACAGCGTTGACAATTTAATTATTGGTGGAGGAATGACCTATACTTTCGTAAAAGCGATGGGAGGAAATATTGGAAATTCTTTAGTAGAAAACGACAAATTAGAATTGGCTCTCGACATCATAAAATTAGCTAAAGAAAAAAATGTAAGCTTGTTAATCCCTAGCGATTCTATTAACGGAGATTCGTTTAGTAATGATGCAAACATTCTTACCTCCAAAGTAGGAGAGGTACAAGACGGATACCTTGGTTTAGATATCGGAGAACAAACAATAGAGCTGTTTTCAAAAACAATAGAAGATTCTTCAACCATCTTGTGGAACGGCCCTATGGGAGTTTTTGAAATGGATAATTTTTCGACAGGAACTAAGGCAATTGCTATGTCTTTAGTAAAGGCTACAAAAAACGGAGCATTTACTCTTGTTGGAGGTGGCGATTCTGTTGCAGCAATAAATAAGTATGACTTGTCTCAACAAGTTAGTTATGTTTCTACAGGGGGTGGTGCAATGCTAGAATATTTAGAAGGAAAGGTGTTGCCGGGTGTTGCCGCTATTAAGGGATAACACTTTCTTCTGCGTTTTTAATTGCTTTTTCTGCGTTTTGCAAAAGACCTTCGGCATGCTCTGATTTAGAAGACATTAATGGCACTAAATCCGAGACTGGTTCGTACAAAACAGAGTCGGCTATATCCTGATTAGGAATCATCTCAAATTGATTATTAATTGTGTTTAGCACTAACAACAAAGCACTACACACAAAAGCCATTCGGAACAAACCAAAAACGCCTCCCATCAGTCGGCTAATAAAAGTTAACGAAACCAGGCTCACTACCTTGTCTAATAAAACACCTATGAGCCTAACAATTAAGACAATTAGAATAAAAGTTATAGAAAAGCATACCATCGATTGGTAATTTGCATCGATGTTAATGTAGTCAGAAACAATAGGAACCATAAGGTCGGAGTAGTTAACCGCTCCGTAAATTCCTAAAACTAAAGCCAACAAAGTGCTTAACTCTTTTATTATTCCTCTAGTGATTCCTTTATAAAGACCCCACAACAACGGAACGGACAAAACAATATCTAAATAATTCATATAGACACCAAAAATACTATTTTTGTTAGATGGAAGAGACATTTCAAATAAAATGGAACGCTATGCTTAAATCTTTAGAAGAAAGATTTGGGGAAGACATTGATTTACAGGCTATTTTATTTCTAATAGGACTTCAAGAACTTGGTCAAGGCTATAGCAAGCTTAATAAAAACCAAAAAGTAGATGTGATGCATATTGCTGTTTGTGCCTTATTGAGCCAATGGGGTTATTATAAATTTAGTGGCCACGACAAAGATGGCTGGCCCCACTGGGAAGCAACAGAAAAATTACCTCATCTGGATGCTAAAGAGCAAAACAAATTAATTAAAGAAGCTATTGTAGAGTATTTTAACTAGTAAGTAAGAAGCTGAACGTTCTTATTTATGGTTTTGCCAAAAGTTAATCGGATAGCAGATTGTCCGTAATACAAAGTATCCAAATTATTTCCGTCATACAAAACAGCATCAACATTCATTACAGCCTCGTTTTCTAATACGTGCTCGCTTCGGCCACTAGCATCGGAAAATTGAGTGCTTTCGATATTTGTTTGTTCTATTCCGATAATGTTTTCTTGACTCAACCTTACCTCTACTCCAGAAACCGTATTTCCTTGCTCATCATAAACTGTAATAACACCTTTAGTTAAAGGCTCCTTATAACAAGATGACAAATAGAAAGATACTAATAATAATAGGAGAAAATGACTACTTTTCATTATGAGGTGAATATTTGTTAAATTTGCTTTGATAAACAAAGATAGCAATTCCAATGAAAACGTATTTAATAGCATTAACAACTTTTATTTTTTCCTTTAGTGCCTTCGCACAAAACACTTCCAAAGTTTTAATAAACACTAGCTTAGGAGACATTGTTGTAGAGTTGTATAACGAAACTCCTCAACACAGAGATAACTTTATAAAGCTAGCTAAAAGCGGTTATCTTAACAATACGTTGTTTCATAGAGTAATTCCAAAGTTTATGATTCAGGGTGGAGATCCTGACTCTAAAAATGCATTGCCGTCTGTTCAGTTAGGTAACGGAGGGCCGGGCTATACTATTCCTGCAGAGTTTAACTCTAGATTTTTTCACCAGAAAGGAGCACTTGCCGCAGCACGAGCACCAGATGGTGTCAATCCTAAAAAAGAATCTTCAGGTTCTCAATTCTATATTGTAGAAGGGGAGATTTTAAACTTAGAAAGGCTTTCCTTGTATGAGAATAAGTTAGGAGTTACTTTTAGTCCAGAACAAAAACAAGCCTATACAACAGTAGGAGGAACGCCTCATCTTGATGGCTCTTACACTGTTTTTGGTCAGGTAGTTAAAGGGCTTGATGTCATTTCTAAAATTGCACAAGTAAAAAGAGATCAAAAAAACAGACCTCTTGAAGATATAATAATGAAGGTAAAAATCATTAAATAATGATTAAAGACGTTGAAGAGCACTTACAAAAAGTATCTACTTTTAGTGCAGAAAGCCCTGAGCAATTAGAGCAATTTAGATTAGATTATCTTGGGAAAAAGGGCGTAATGAATCAATTATTCGCCTCTTTTAAAAGCGTGCCCAATGATCAGAAAAAAGAATTTGGTCAAATACTAAACCAGCTTAAACAAAGTGTTCAAGAAAAACTAGACTCTAGTAAGGCCAACTTTGAAGAAACGGTAAGTTCTTCTTCTGGAACCGATTTAAGCAAACCTATTACATTAGATAATATTGGTAGTCGCCATCCTCTTTCTTTAGTAAGAAATGAGATTGCTGATATATTTAAACGTATCGGCTTTAACATCTCTGAAGGACCAGAAATAGAAGATGATTGGCATAATTTTACTGCACTAAACTTGCCTCAAGAACATCCTGCAAGAGATATGCAAGACACCTTTTTTATTCAAACAGATCCGGATATTTTATTGCGTACCCACACTTCATCGGTACAGGTAAGGTATATGGAATCGAATCAGCCTCCTATCAGAACTATTTCTCCTGGTAGAGTATATAGAAACGAAGCTATTTCGGCTAGAGCCCATTGTATTTTCCATCAAGTGGAAGGTTTGTATATTGATAAAAACGTTTCGTTTGCTGATCTAAAACAAGCACTGCTTTACTTTGCTAAAGAAATGTTCGGAGAAAAAACAGAAATTAGACTAAGGCCTTCTTATTTTCCTTTTACAGAACCTAGTGCTGAGGTAGATGTTTCTTGTAACATTTGCTCTGGGAAAGGGTGTAATGTGTGTAAATATACCGGATACCTCGAAATTTTAGGTTGCGGAATGGTAGATCCTAACGTATTAAAAAACTGTGGAATAGATCCACAAGTGTATAGCGGCTATGCCTTTGGTATGGGAGTAGAGCGAATTGCTATGCTAAAATATCAAGTAAAAGACTTAAGAATGTTTTTTGAAAATGACGTTCGTTTTCTAAAGCAATTCGGTTCGGCCATATAACTAACTATTGGCCTACTTACTAATCTAACAAATTGGTTTTATGAAGATTGCAATTATCGGAACAGCCTTCCCTTATAGAGGTGGCTTAGCCAACTTTAACGAAAGGCTAGCCTATGAAATGCAAAATGACGGACACCAAGTCAGTATCTACACTTTTAGCCTTCAGTACCCCGGTTTTATCTTTCCCGGTAAGTCCCAGTATAGTGAGGACGAGCCTCCCCAAAATCTACATATAGAAAGAGTGCTTAGTTCTGTAAATCCGTTTAGCTGGATAAGTGCCGGAAACAATATTAAAAAACAAAATTACGACTTGGTTGTAATAGGCTACTGGCTTCCTTTTATGTCCCCTTGTTTGTCTGCTGTGGCTAATCGAATAAAAAGCAACAAACATTCTAAAATTGTTTCGGTGGTTCATAATATGATTCCTCACGAATCTAGAATAGGAGATCGGTTTTTAAGCAACCTTTTTGTAAAAAATTGCCACGGATTTTTAGCTCTTTCTTCTTCGGTTTTGCAAGATATAAATAGTTTCGACAAACAAAAACCAAAAGCTTTATCACCTCATCCGGTTTACGATAATTTCGGAAAAAGCGTAAGCAAACAAGAGGCTATGGCACACCTTGGTCTTGACCCAAAATACAAATACATTTTATTTTTTGGTCTAATTAGAGACTACAAAGGACTGGACTTATTAATTGAAGCTATGCCTTTGGTCAAAGAAAAAAACGTACGTCTTATTATTGCTGGAGAATACTATTCGAACAGAGATTTTTACACCAATCTATTACAAAAAAATGGCTTAAAGGACAGCGTAATTGATGTCAATGGTTTTGTAGCACAAGATGAGGTGAAACATTATTTCTGTGCAAGCGACTTGGTCGTTCAGCCTTATAAATCGGCTACACAAAGTGGAGTGACTCAAATTGCTTATCATTTTAACAAGCCAATGGTTGTTACCAAGGTGGGAGGACTTACAGAAATGTGTCCGGACGGAAAAGTGGGTTATGTAGTAGAGCCAAATGCTCAGGAGGTCGGAAAAGGAATAAATCAATTTTTCTTAGACACAGATTTGGAGCAAATGACCAAAAATATTATAGAAGAAAAAAAGAAATATAGCTGGAGTAAATTAAGCAATGAAATTTATTCTTTAGCTGATAAATGCTAAACCTATGGACACTATAATTAAAAATAATATTAAGGAATCAATGCTGTTAAGCCAAGCTATTTTCGAAAATAGTGAGCTAACAAATAACATTGGTTTAGCCTGTCAAATGATTATTAAGCAAATGGCTAATGACAAAAAGTTACTTATTTGTGGTAATGGCGGTTCTGCTGCTGACGCCCAACATATTGCCTCCGAATTTACCGGAAAGTATTATTTAGATAGAGCACCACTAAACGCGGAGGCACTTCACACCGATACCTCTTACCTAACGGCTGTTGCCAACGACTACGGCTTCGACCACATTTATTCTAGAATGATGCAGGCAAAGGCAAGCAAAGGCGATGTGCTGATTGCTATGTCGACATCAGGTAATTCTAAAAACGTTGTTTTAGCTTTACAAAAAGCAAAAGAACTTGGAGTTTTAACCATCGGTTTTGGGGCAAATCAAGGAGGCGAAATGAAAACGGACTGCGATATATTTATTGGAGTACCTAGTCAAAACACACCTAGAATTCAGGAAATGCATTTATTAATTGGCCACACTATTTGTGAAATAGTAGAGGCTCATTTTAGCAAAAAATAAAAAAGTGGAAATTGCTAATATAGATTCGAAATGGACTCTCTTTCTCGATAGAGATGGGGTTATCAATAAAAAAATAGATAACGACTACGTTAAACAAATTTCCGAATTTGAGTTTTTAGCAAACGCCTTAGAATCTATTGTTTCTTTTTCCAAAATTTTCGGTCGAATAATAGTAGTTACCAACCAACAAGGAATAGGCAAAGGGCTAATGACGGATCAAGACTTACAACTTGTTCATCAGCATCTTAGCGATTCGGTTTCTAAAGCAGGAGGAAAAATAGATGCTATTTATTATGCTCCACAATTAGCAAAAGAAAATTCTATTTTAAGAAAGCCAAATATCGGAATGGGCTCAAAAGCAAAAGAGGATTTTGCGGAAATCGATTTTAATAAATCAATAATGGTAGGCGATTCGTTGAGCGACATTGAATTCGGAAAAAGACTACAAATGAAAACCGTTTTTATTTCCCAAAAAGAATTAGAAGGTTCTGTTTGTCTGCCCTCTTTGTACCATCTAAAACAACTTATAGAAAATAATTTTAATCCTTTATAAACCTAAGGGTTTGATTTCCTTTCTCATTGTAAAGATTAACAAAATAAACTCCTTTGTATAGTTCTGAGGTTTGTAAAACCGTTTCGCTATTTACTAATTTTTGAGATAGAACAACCTCTCCTAATACGTTAGTAATTTCCATATTAAACTCTTGTTCTACGCTTATGGTTATGTTTGAACTAGTTGGGTTAGGAAATAAAACAAGTTGGGGCAAGATGTTAGAGGCGATGGAGGTTGGGTTCGCTTGTATAGGGCTGAAGTTCTTCCAAACGTTTGCCGCTTGATAGCTCTCAAGCGCTCCGTTTGGTACATTTAACGTTATATCACTTAATACTAGTTGATAAAAAACATTGGCTACTATGTCTAGCGGTGTTTCCCAGCTTACAGTAAGCTCTGTTAGTCCGTTGCAATTTGCAAAAGCATTATCTCCAATAGAACTTATAGAGCTTGGAATTGTAACAGAGCTTAGTGAAACGCACTGTGAAAAAGCGTCATCACCAATGTATGTAACGTAGTGTTCTATCCCATCATTAATTATACTGGATGGGATTATTAACTCTCCGCTAAGACAACCTTCTACTATCTGGACGTTGGTTCCTGTTGTTGCCACATATGATAAACCATTATTTGTGAAGTATTGTGCGTTCGCTAAGCTGGCGTTTAGTCCTATTAAAAGAATTAAAGTTGTTTTTGATACGTTTTGACAAATGGGCTTATATGCCAGAAGTGGCGCTAGACCCATTAGGGAATAAATATTTTTCATTTCTTTAAACTAGGTTTTTAAGTCTAGCAAATTTACAAAAAAACCCCAAGCAAAATTGCTTGGGGTTTTTAATATATATTTCTAGCTTTCTGTTATTTAAAACTCCAGTCGTATTTATTTAAATCTTTAACACAGTTTAACAATAGATCGATTGAACCTCTGATATCGTCTTTGTCAGCCATTTCAATTACTTGGTGTATGTGCCTTGTCGGTATAGAAACCGCACCTGCAATAGACCCTCCTGGCGTAAATCGTTGAATACCTGCTGTATCGGTACCGCCGCCAGTAAGAATTTCTAATTGGTGTTTTATATTGTGGTTTTTAGCAACTTCTTTCATGTAGCTCACCATTCTATAATCGCAAATAGTAGAAGAGTCCATTACTTTAATAGCTGCTCCTTTTCCTAACTCCGTAATTTTTTCGTGTGGTGCTGCTCCCGGAACATCATAAGCAATAGTAGTGTCTAGTCCGAATCCGAAGTCTGGCTGAATTTGTTGGGTAGAAACATTTGCACCTCTTATACCTACTTCTTCTTGTACTGTAAAGACACCATAAACATCATAAGGATTGTCTTTTAACTCTCTTAACATTTCTATTAAGATAAAAACAGAAACTCTATTGTCAATGGACTTGCAGTTAACGCAATTACCCATTTCGATTAACTTTCTTTCTCTTGTAATTGGGTTACCTACTTCAATGTACTTTTCTACCTCTTGTTTAGACATACCCATATCAATAAAGTAATCGGTAGTTTTTGGAGATTTGTTACGCTCTTCGGCAGTCATTACGTGAATTGGCTTGGAGCCCATTACTCCTACTAAATCTTTAGTCCCGTGAACGATTACTCTTTGAGCAGTTAATGTTTTTGGGTCGAACCCACCAAGGGTATGAAACCTCAAAAATCCGTTATCGTCAATGTGTGTAACGATGAATCCGATCTCGTCCATGTGGGCTCCGATCATTACTTTTTTGGGTTCTTTTCCTTTTTTAATTGCAGTGATGTTACCCATGTTATCCATACTAACATGGTCAACCAGTGGAGTAACTTCTCTTAAAACAATTTCTCTAACTCTTTGTTCGAAGCCAGGAGCTCCTGCAACTTCACAGATTTCTGCTAGTAGTTTTACATTTATTGCCATTTCTTTTTATAATTTTTTATTTAACGTAACTTAATCTCATCATGTTGGTCATTCCTTTTTCTTTAATGGGCATACTTGCCACATTAAGAACTAAGTCGCCTTGTTTAACCAGTTTCGTCTTTTTCAATACCTTCTTTGTTTCCGAAACAGTTTCGTCTGTACTAGAGTCGTTGTCGAAATAAAATCCGGTAACACCCCATACTAAGGAAAGCGTATTTAAAATAACGTGGTTGTTGGTAAAAGCGAAAATCTTGCAAGGAGGGCGGTGGCTCGATATCTCAATAGCATTATAGCCTGAATGAGTCATGGTAAGGATTGCTTTTGCTCCTACTTGCTCTGCCAATTTGCACGAGTGGTAACAAATAGCATCAGAAATATATCTTTGTCCGTGTTTTTCTTTTAACTGATACGCTCTTGTACCATTAAATTCTATCTCTACATCGGTAATGATTTTTCGCATCACCTCTACTGCCTCAATCGGATAAGCACCTACCGAAGTTTCTCCACTAAGCATTACTGCATCCGCTCCATCCATTACAGAGTTGGCTACGTCGTTAACCTCCGCTCTAGTTGGGGTAACGCTTTCAATCATGCTTTCTAACATTTGAGTAGCAACAATAACTGGTTTTGCTTTCTCTAAGCACAAGCTTGCTATTTTTTTCTGAATAACAGGAACCTTATGCATTGGTATTTCTACTCCTAAATCTCCTCTAGCAATCATTACCGCGTCGGTAACATCTACGATGCTTTCTAGATTGCTGATTGCTTCTGGCTTTTCGATTTTAGCAATAATTCTGGCTGGGTGCTTAGCTTCGTCGATTCTTTTTCTAAGCTCCAAGATGTCTTGAGCAGAACGAACAAACGAAAGCCCGATCCATTCTATAGATTGAGTAAGAATAAACTCTAAATCAACTAAATCTTTGTCGGTTAAACAAGCTTGAGAAATAGCTGTGTTTGGCAAGTTTACTCCCTTGTTGGAAGAAAGCACTCCTCCGTGCAATACCTTTGCTTTAACTCTATCTACCTTGTTGGTTGAGACAACCTCAATTTGCAATTTTCCGTCATTAATTAAAACTATTTCGCCAGGCTTTACGTCTTGAGCAAAATGAGTGTAACTAATATATAAAAGCTTGTTGTTGCTTAGCGTTTCGATTGGGGTTATTTCTAACTCTTCTCCGTCTACTAATACCGTTCCCTCCTCTACCTTTCCTACTCTTATTTTAGGCCCTTGAAGGTCTGCTAAAATCGCTGTATGGCAGTCTAGTTCTTTGTTTAAAGATTTAATTAATTTAATGGTTTCTAAATGAGTGTCGTGGTCTGCATGAGAAAAATTTAATCTGCATACGTTGACTCCCGATTGAATCATTTTTTTAAGGACTCCTGGCTCTAAAGTGGCTGGGCCCATTGTTGCTACTATTTTTGTGTTGTTTATCATTTTAAAAAATAAAGTATTCTTTTTGTTTATCTGTTTCTATTCTATTGATTGCTAAGACATCGTCAATCTTTTTAATTCCGTCAATCCAAATGTCTAGGGTGTTGTTGTCAATGTTGTGATTTACTTTTAGCCAATAATCTATCTGTTTTGTTTTTTTTAATAAGTATCCTCCTTGGCTTTTGTTGGAAATAATGTAAACGTCTTGATTGTCTATATTGTATTTATAGTTGGAAAAAAAGAGTTTATTATCAAAATGCTCATAAAAATCTGTCTTACAAAAGTCGGTTTTAATAGCATTGTTGACGTGCCAAATAAATCGATAATCTTTCAAATGACAGCTTACTCCTATTAGGTGAAAATCTATCTCTACTCCTACGTTCAAATGCAGCTTTGCCATCGTTTGTAAATGTAGCTAAATAATAGTTATTCTATCTTATGCCTATATTAATTCCTTGTAGGCTTTCTGTGCTGCCGACTCTTCTGCTCTTTTTATAGATGTTCCGCTAGCAGTAGACACCTTATCGTCATCCACATAAAAATCTATCGTATATTTTTTGTCGTGGTCTTTTCCTTCGGCCTTGGCAATAACAAATTTAGTGGACTTCTTGTTTTGTTGGCCCCACTCCAAACACTTACTCTTATAGCTTGCCACCTGTTCGACTAAAGAATCTAGTGAAATGTAGGGTTTAATCAACTTTTCTTTTATGAAAAAAACACTAGCATCATAACCCTTGTCGATATAAATTGCTGCTACAAGAGCCTCTAATGCGTTTCCGTAAATAGAAGGACTTGTTTCGCTTGGCTGCCTTCTTACTAACTTATCGAGTTTTATTTGAAAAGCTAATTTGTTTAGAGTTTTACGGCTTACCAATTTAGATCTCATCTGTGTTAAAAAGCCCTCTTTTCCTAATTCGAAATGATCAAATAAAACATCTGCAACTGCTGCTCCAAGAATGGCGTCACCCAAAAACTCTAACCTTTCGTTATCGGTGCTTTTGCCTCTATTAATAGACTTGTGTGTTAAAGCTATCTTGTAAAGAGCTGTGTCTTTAGGGTAAAAGCCTAAAATAGAGTGTAGTTTTTTTTGAAAAGAGGATTTATAGAAATAACGACGAAAAAACGTTATCAAGCCTCGAATTTTTTAACCATAACGCAAGCATTGTGACCTCCAAATCCAAAAGTATTGGACATTGCTGATCTTACAAGGCGTTTTTGAGGTTCGTTAAAAGTGTAGTTTAGCTCTGGATCTATTTCCGGATCATCAGTAAAGTGATTGATCGTTGGAGGAATAATATCGTTTTTTACCGATAGTATAGCGGCAATTGATTCGACAGCTCCTGCAGCACCCAATAAATGACCCGTCATTGATTTTGTAGAGCTAATGTTTAGCTTTTTAGCATGGTCGCCAAAGACTTTTTTAATCGCTTTAACCTCAGCAATGTCTCCCAATGGAGTTGATGTTCCGTGAACGTTAACATAATCAACGTCTTCAGGTTTTAAACCAGCATCTTCGATAGTTAGCTTCATTACGTTCATTGCACCTAACCCTTCGGGATGTGGGGCGGTAATATGATGGGCATCAGCAGTCATTGCACCTCCTACCATTTCTGCGTAGATAGTTGCACCTCTTGCAATTGCGTGCTCGTATTCTTCTAAAACTAAAGCTCCTGCTCCTTCGCCTAAAACAAAACCCTCTCTGTCCTTGTCAAATGGTCTGGATGCCGTTTGTGGACTGTCATTTCTGGTAGACAAAGCGTGCATAGCATTAAAACCACCTACGCCTGCTTCGTTAACGCAAGCTTCTGATCCTCCCGTAATAAATACATCTGCCTTACCCCACTTAATATAGTTAAAAGCATCAATCATTGCGTGTGTGGAAGAAGCGCAAGCAGAAACAGTAGCAAAGTTTGGCCCTCTAAAACCATATTTGATAGAAATATGACCTGCAGCAATATCTGCAATCATTTTAGGAATAAAGAATGGATTAAAACGAGGAACTCCGCTTCCGCTAGCAAATCCGCCAATTTCTTTTAAGAAAGTGTCTAGTCCGCCAATTCCAGAACCCCAAATCACTCCGGATTTGTCTAGGTTTATTTTGTCTATATCTAAGCCAGAATCGTTCATCGCCTCTGATGCAGCAACCATAGCGTATATGGCATACATATCGAGCTTTCTCGCTTCCTTCCTATCAAGAAAGTCTGTTGGAGCGAAGTTTTTCACTTCACACGCAAACTTTGTTTTGAATTCGGTGGAATCAAAACGAGTAATAGGGCCAGCACCACTAACTCCTTTAAGAAGGTTTTCCCAAAACTCAGGGATCGAATTTCCTATAGGTGTTAAGGCACCTAAGCCGGTAATGACTACGCGCCTAGACATATATATTTGGTTTGTGTTATGCTTTTTCAATAAAAGAAACAGCATCTCCTACGGTAGCAATTCCTTCTGCTTGATCGTCTGGAATTTGAATATCAAATTCTTTTTCGAATTCCATTATTAATTCTACGGTATCTAACGAATCCGCTCCTAAATCATTTGTAAAACTCGCTTCGGTAGTAACCTCCGACTCATCTACTCCTAATTTATCTACAATAATTGCTTTAACTTTAGTTGCAACATCTGACATGAAAATATAATTTTAGTTAATTATGGTGCAAATAAATACACTTTTTGAATATAAAACAAGAACCTCTTGTACTATTGTCATATTATTTTCTATAAATTTAACTTTGTTCTCTTACATTTGCTAGCACAAAAATGAACGCTAAAAGAATCGCCATATTTGCTTCAGGATCGGGCTCAAACACCCAGTCCATAATCGAGTATTTTCAACAAAAAGAAAGTATTGAAGTAGCCCTTATTATGTGCAATAAAAGCAATGCTTTTGTAGTGCAAAGAGCCAAAAATTTAGGGGTAAAATGTTTTGTTTTCAACAGCGACACGTTTAAAAACAATTTAGGTTTTTTAGATATTTTGAGCAAATACAAGGTCAGCTGGATAGTATTAGCAGGTTTTTTACTAAAAATTCCGGAATATGTAATTGAGCAGTACCAAGGAAAGATTATCAATATTCATCCGGCTCTTCTGCCTAAATACGGAGGAAAAGGAATGTACGGAGCAAACGTTCATAAGGCCGTGTTAGAAAACAAAGAATTGCAAAGCGGAATAAGCATTCATTACGTAAACAAGAATTACGACGAAGGAAAAATCATTTTTCAGGCAAGTTGTTCTATTAGCCCTGAAGATAGTTTAGAAGATTTAAGCAATAAAATACAACAACTCGAACACCTACATTACCCTAGGGTAATAGAGGAAACAATAATAAATAGCGATAAATGAAGATTCGAATTTACACAGACGGTTCTTCTAAGGGAAACCCTGGCCCAGGTGGTTATGGTGCTGTAATGCTTTCCGAACAAGGGCATAGAAGAGAGCTAGCACAAGGCTTTAGAATGACAACCAACAACCGAATGGAACTACTGAGCGTAATTGTTGCTTTGGAAACCATAAAGGCAGATGACGCCCTAGTTACTGTTTATTCCGACTCTAAATATGTGGTAGATGCGGTAGAGAAAAAGTGGGTCTTTAAATGGGAAAAGAAATTTTTTGAAAACAAAAAAAATCCGGACCTATGGAAACGATTCTTAAAAATCTATCGCCAACATGTTGTGCGCTTTATTTGGGTAAAAGGACACGCTAACAACGTAGAAAACGAACGATGTGATCGCTTAGCCGTTGCCGCTGCTAGTGCTAGCCAACACCATCTGATAGATAAAGGTTTTGAAGCTAGTCAAAACAAAGGAATGTTATAAGCTTAACAAACCATTTATTCTCTCTACTTGTGCTTCTATTTGAGTTTTAATCTCTTTGTCTTTCTGACTTTTTAACTCCTTCTCAAAATAAACCTTCATTTCTTGTAAAAGTCTTTCTGAAACCCATACCATCCAAGAAGTTGCCTCAACAGATAGCTTCTCTAAAGCGTCCATTCCTTTAATAGTAGTGCTTATCTCTTGATTCTTTAAATAATCAACATACAATCCGGTGGTTGTGAACAAAGCAAAGTTACTTTCTGTTTCTAGTAAGTTAACGAAATAGTCCATTTTATCGGCTCCACCATGTTTTGCATAAACTGTTTTGATGCTTTTTTCTTGATCGTTTTTAGCATTTGGCAAAAGAGAATCTGCAATTGCTAATGATTTTTCCGGATCTAATAAAGACAACGCACTTAAGCTTGCTCCAGAAATAGCATAAGACATATGCTTGGTGTTTCTTTCGAATAAAGACAAATAGTCTTGGTTGTTTGGGAGCTGAGCCAAATAATCAATTGCTTTTGCTTGAACCTTAGTCTTGTTATCGCTTTTAGCAAGTTGAGAAATAAGCTGTATCGTTTCTGAGTCAACTAATTCGTTTTTTATAGCGTTGCTTATAGCCATACTTCTAACGCCCCAATATTGGTGAGTAATTGTTTTAGCTATTGCTTGGCTCATAAGTTCTGAGTCCATGTTTTGCAAGGCAATCTTTTGATCCATATAAAGAGGTGCGTCTAATTGGTTTAACCACCATTGTTTTGGTTTTTCGTGACTTTTAGCAAAATATTTAGTTGAAAGTAATACTTCAAGCTTCAAAAGGAGATTGAACGTACTAACAA
>ERZ887849.1738-NODE-1738-length-19307-cov-9.905880_pt1 | contig 19307 bp, 20 predicted proteins | sample MGYA00521267_ERZ887849 | MGnify/ENA primary metagenome ERZ887849 (study PRJEB32303, sample SAMEA104408601) | aquatic metagenome | biome: Brackish water; feature: Pelagic; material: water | place: Baltic Sea | collected 2014-06-06T16:11:00 | depth 2,863 m ... | reverse complement strand
GAACGACTTCCCAGCACCATTAGCATCGCCAGGAAACTTATCGATGCGACCTTGGGTAAATTAAGAAATATGTAAAAAAATCCCGCAGCGACTACGAGTAAAGTTACGTGCGTACAAAATACTGTAGTCTGCTACAAACCGTGTACAAATAAAAATCAAGGGCTATTTTCAATGTTTAAGAAGTTACTGTTAATTTTTGTCTTACACCTGAGTATGTTGTTTTTTGGAAATACGGCTCAGGCTCTTTCAATAAAAATTGGTCATAACGATACATCCTACGATGGAGCTACCGCAGCTTTATTTAAGGTGGTTTTTGAACGATCCGGATATAACGTCTCCGAAATCAAGGGGGACTCCGACGTACTACTTTCCATGCTGGAACGCGGCGAGATTGACTTCTATCTGTCCGCGTGGTTGCCCGGACGCGATGCCGAGAGCTTTGCCGTCTACCAGGAGAACTTAACGTTAGTCACGCCGCTGTATGAAAATGCTTCATCTTTTTTTGCGGTACCACGTTATATTCCGCGATCAATCGTGAGCACTATCGAGGATTTATCAAAACCCGAGGTTATTGAAAGGATGAATAAAACAATTGTCTTGGACGAAAGAGATAGAGCCCTAGGAAAACTGACGAAGCACTCCTTTGAAACTTACAGCCTTACCACCTCTGGTTATGACCTGATGACCATGACGTCCCAAGACTGGAGTGCCGATTTAACACGACGTCTCGAAGAAAAAGTTTGGTTTGCCGTTCCAATGACGAAACCTCACCTTCTGAATTTGACAAAAAAATTCAGAGTCATCAAAGATTCCCAAGAAGCATTCGGCGGGAGAGATACGGCCTGGTTAGTGGCCAACAAGAAAACGCAAAAGAAAATTGCTAGTCATATCTTTGAAATCATCAGCAAAATGGAGCTCTCTACGAAATGGGTTGCCGAGATAGACCAAATGGCTTTTGAGAATGATTGGCCGCATTATGTGGCAGCTAGAGTCTGGATGGCTGCTCATCCGTATACTATTGAGTATTGGATTTCCAGCGAATAATGCCGCGCTGTTTAGGGGAGGTGTCCCCTAGTAATTAAATAGATTTAGCGGCTAAGCATCAGTCCCAGTATAGTATTTCGGATGCCTCTTCTTGACTACGATGCTGTCCGATGCGTACGCATGACAAGAACCAATCAATGCCGGTCGTTCGTCAACTCCAGATTGCTTATCCCGATGCACACGATCATGATATGTGGTTTGAAAAGCAGTTGTTGCTATGGGCCCAAGTAGCTCGACCATGTGTGTACACCCTTCGACGCCGCCCAACAACTCAGCAACCTTTTTGCGCCAACCTCTCGCAATGGAGCAACCGATCAATCTTTTAAAATTGGGAACAATATCGCCACACATATTATAAGGCCCCCAGACGTTGCGAGCCTCCACATCAAGAACAAGAAGATCAACATCTACGGTCAATCGAATCCACATCTCATGGATGGGTTCACCTGGTTTTACAAGACCACGATCCATATTTTCAAATACTATGCTCTTCTCATCAATCAAGGTGCCCTCAATGTCATAGCTACCATCATGACGTCGATAACCACGAACCTCGACTCGTCTTGTGTGTAATGGGTCACGCGATACCGCTTCAGGGATTGATTTACTCAAAACTATTCCTATTCACTTAAAATGAAACATGTGTACTCAATAAAATCACAATTTTTTAAAAACTCCAATGTGGGCCTAGTCTCTAATAAATATTGCGGCCTACAGTTTATTAAAAATTTTTAACAAAATGCCGACATCAAAACCTAAACACACATGCGACATCGTAATTACTTTTGGTGATTGCGATCCTGCAGGCATCGTATTTTATCCGAACTTCTACCGCTTTATTGATAGAACTTTTCATGATTGGCTTAGGCAGTGGGGAAGCCATAATACACTCGCGAATCGCGTTAATGGATTAGCGCTGGGTCTAATTGAATCTGGTGCACAGTTTCATCATGTCGTTCGCGATGGCGATGCGCTAAGGGTGGACTTGCAAATTCGCGACTGGAGATCTAAGACGTTCCACGTTGAATACAAAGCTTATGTTGCCGAGACATTATGTTTAACCGCTTTCGAAGTGCGTGGTTTATTTCAATCAATCGACAATAAAATAAAAGCCGCCCAGGTGTCTCTGCTTAAAACGATCATTGATCCTTAATCATCTTCTGGCAACATCAACAATTGCCTCTCCTTAGCTAACCGTAATACTTCTCGCTTATCGTCATCCGGCATGTCAACCCATACGCTTATTTCATCCATCGTTCGAAAGCAGCCCAGACAAATGCCACTAGTGGGATTCAACTGACATATATCCACACATGGGGATTCAATAGTACTCATATCACGATCGCTTCTAATAAAAGTGTTATGCCACCAAATGCCGCTTGGACAGAAGCGCCCGGCCAGCGCTAGAAGAGGTTGGTCGTTCTAAGTACTCACATATGTACTCAGCCGCGACAAGTAGCTTGTTCATATCAACTCCTGTTTCGATACCCATACCATTCAACATGTATAGGACATCCTCTGTCGAAACATTTCCAGTGGCACCAGGAGAATAAGGACAACCGCCGAGGCCTGCTATCGAACTATCAAAAATAGAAACACCCACCTCTAGGGAAGCAAAAATATTCCCAATAGCCTGACCATAAGTATCATGAAAGTGTCCGCCGAGGTTTTCCACTGGCACAACTTTCGCAACATGTTCAAAGAGATCCTTGGTTCTTCGGGGAGTTCCGACCCCAACAGTGTCGCCTAAAGAAACCTCGTAACATCCCATGTCGTATAACTGTCGCGCCACATCCGAGACAACTGCAGGATCGACCTCCCCCTCATAGGGACATCCAAGCACAACAGAAATATATCCACGAACACGCAAGCCACAACGAGCAGCCTCATCGCACACTATTTTCTGTCTCTCTAGGGACTCCTTGATCGTGCAATTAGTATTCTTCTGCGAAAACGTTTCGCTAGCTGCAGCGAAGCCAGCAACCTCTTGCACTCCAGCTTCAACAGCCGCCTCCAAACCTTTCAAATTAGGCACTAACACTGGGTAACAAACGTCAGATCGTATTGCGGACTGTATAAATACCTCTCTCGTATCCGCCATTTGAGGCACCCACTTTGGAGAGACAAAGCTACCTGCCTCAATCACCGATAAACCTGCATCCGCAAGCTTATTAATTAGCTCCACCTTAACTTTAGTTGGCACATGCGCTTTTTCGTTTTGCAATCCATCTCGAGGCCCTACCTCCACAATTTTGACGCGACTCGGCATACTCATTATTTATCTTCCTCCAGTGCGAGAAGCTCTACACCCTCCAACACTTGGTCTCCCTCAGAATAAAATATCTCAACAACCGTTCCAGACTTAGGCGAAAGAATCGTATGTTCCATTTTCATGGCTTCAACTATAACTAGGGCCTGCTCTTTTTGCACTGAGTCACCAACTGCCACTAAAATCTGCCTGACGTATCCAGGCAACGGAGCGATCAGTAATTTTCCAGATTCCTCCTCCACAGACAAATCAAACTGAGAAAGTGATATGACCGTTGTCTGCCCCTCACAAAAAATTGTCACCCCAGATTCACCATCAAAGACGAAGCCTTCAGCAGATTTTCCAGAGACCTTAACCTGTATTTGATCCGAGTTGTAACCCACACTATTAAGCTCATACTCAGACCCATCGAATACGAATTGAGTTTTATTCAAACACAGGCTCAAAAACACTTCGTGCGTCTGATCCTCACAAATTAATCTAAATACACGACTTGCATCTCGGTTTAGCCTCCAGCCATCAATATGCCGCCAAGGCGAATACAAGTCCGAAGATGGGCCTGGCTCCAGCTGACCATCGAACATCCCCCTTAATTCATAAGCCAAAAATAGTGCTACGGCAGTTACCGAAATCAACTCTTGTGATTTCGATAAGCTTTTTATATATCGATTGATCAACCCGGTATTGAGATTTTTAGGCTGTTGTTCTGCTTCGCTAAAATCGGGAACAGAGATCAACGCCCTTAAAAAATTAATGTTCGTTTGAATGCCGGCCAATTGGTAAGCCGAAAGGGCAACATTCAATTTATTCAAAGCAGCTTGCCTCGTTTCGCCCCAACAAATAATCTTAGACATCATTGGGTCATAATAAACACCCACCTCATCACCCACTTGAACGCCCGAATCAATACGCACATCTGCGTCAGCGCCTTTGCGCTCCTGAAGATATTCTATGCGTCCTGAGACCGGGAGAAAATCACGCGCGGGGTTTTCCGCATAGACTCTAGACTCAACAGCATGGCCTTTTAGTTTAATATCCTTTTGCTGTTTAGGCAGCGCCTCGCCAGCAGCAACTCGCAATTGCCACTCTACAAGATCTTGTCCAGTGATCATTTCGGTAACTGGGTGCTCTACCTGTAAGCGTGTATTCATCTCCATGAAATAAAAATTTTTCTTCTCATCCATGATGAACTCAACAGTCCCCGCTCCCTCATAACCCGCCGCTTTCGCAACAGTGATGGCAGTTTCCCCCAAACTTCTTCGAAGCTCTTCGGAAATGGCTGGAGCAGGCGCTTCCTCAATGACCTTTTGATACCTTCTTTGCAGAGAACAATCTCGTTCAAACAAATGCACATAATTACCCTGCTGGTCTGCAAAAACCTGAACTTCGATATGGCGTGGCGCTTTGATATATCGTTCTAACAAAACATGGTCGTTATTGAAGCTATTTTTCGCCTCTCTTCGTGCGCCAGTCAGCGCAGTCATAAAATCGCCTAACCGATCAACCACGCGCATGCCTTTTCCTCCGCCACCGGCACTCGCCTTAATCAAAAGCGGAAATTCTATTCGGCTTGCCTCCGCGACCAACACTTCGTCACTTTGATCCTCGCCATGAAAACCTGGCAACAGTGGAACTCCAGCTTTTTCGACAATCGTTTTGGCTGAACTTTTTAACCCCATAGCTCGTATAACTTTCGAGGAAGGGCCAATAAATTTGATTCCCTCCGCCTCACAAAGCTCCGCGAATTCAGCATTTTCAGATAAAAACCCATATCCTGGATGAATTGCCTCTGCACCCGTTGTTAGGGCAACCTCTACGATTCTCTGGGCATTTAAGTAAGATTCTGCGGGTGATGCACCGCCAATCATTACACTTTGATCACACGCGTGTGTATGGAGAGCGTTCACATCAACCGCAGAGCAAACCGCTACTGTTTGCACGCCCATTGCCTTCGCAGTTCGAGCAATTCGAACAGCGATTTCGCCTCTATTTGCGATGAGAATCTTTGAAAACATCAGGACCTAATACTCGCAATCATTTTAAGTGGTTATAAACCGAATTTAGTAAAAAATATCGTTTGTAAAAATAAACAATGGCTTACCTTGAGCGTCCGTTTAAAAAGGTTATCAGCTGCTGATTAATTAGAGAAAGTCCAAAGTGAGTTTATCAATTTATCAAACGGGACTTACTTTAAATATATTTCAACCCAAAATGAGTCGGCCTCATGCTTCATCCTCACCCACCCAACTCGGTTTTCTTTTTTCAAGAAAAGACCTAATACCCTCTTGCCCCTCATTAGATGCTCGAACGCGAGCAATCCGAATTGCCGTCTCATTGATAAGCCGTTGGTCGAGGGCAGACTGATCAATTATTTCAATCAGCGCTTTGGTTTCTCGATGCGCGTCGGCACCCCCGTAGTTGAAATGTTTGACGAAGGTTTTGACCATATCGTCTAAAGCCTCAATATCGACAACTTCTTGCACAAGCCCAAAGCGATGAGCATCTGTGGCAGTGAACCGCTCTGCAGTCATCATGTATCTACGCGCCGCTCGAATACCCATAGCAGACACGATATAAGGGCCAATGGTTGCCGGTATCAACCCAATTCTGACTTCAGACAAACAAAATTGTGTTTCTTTTGAAGCGATCGCAATATCGCATGCGGACACCAACCCCATCCCGCCAGCAAATGCATGACCGTTAACTCGAGCGATCGTGGGTTTTGGTAGGCGATACAGCTCATCTAACATACGCGCTAAATTACCAGCGTCGGACCGATTCTCCTCGAATGTATACTCCGACATTCGTTTCATCCAGTTTAGGTCCGCACCCGCACAAAATGATTGCCCACGACCTGCCAGGACCACAACCTTGACCGACGAATCTTTCCCCAAAGCAACGAATGTTTCCGTTAATTCTCGAATCATTACGTCATCAAATGCATTCCGCACATCCGGACGACTCAACCAAACCCAAGCAACATTAGATTGTCTTTCAATTTCAATTGTGGTTAGCATGCCTGACTCTATCGCTTAAAAGTACAAACGTTTTGCAACTTCTTCTAACATCACTTCAGTCGCTCCGCCACCAATTGCTAACACTCGCGCATCCCGCACAAGACGCTCAATCGGGCTTTCCTTCATATACCCCATCCCACCAAAAAACTGTTGGCAAGAGTAGACTACCTCATTAACCAATTCTCCCGTCAATGCCTTCAACATCGACACCTCTTTGACGCACTCCTTATTCTCATTTGCCAACCAAGCACAATGATAAAGTAGCGCTCGAGCCGCTTCAGTTTTTGAAGCAAGCATTGCTAATCGCTGGCGTATAACTTGTTTATCATAGAGAACCCCACCGAAAGCTTTCCGCTGCTTGGTCCACTCCGTCGTTAACCTTAAAGCAGTTAATGCATGGCCAATAGCCATTGCCCCCAAAGCAATTCGTTCGATTTGGAAATTATTCATGACCGCGTAGAACCCACGATTCTCCTCTCCCAAAAGGTTTGCTGCAGGTAACCGACATTCATCGAAAACTAGTTCTGCAGTATCAGATGAACACCAACCTTGTTTATCTAATTTGCGGCCCACAGAAAACCCTGGAGTACCTTTTTCGACAAGGAACATCGAAATGCCCCGGGAGCCCTTTGCCTCAAGGTCAGTCTTCGCAGCAATAAAATAGAGGTCAGCATGAACACCGTTTGTGATGAACATTTTGGAACCGTTCAGCACCCAATCACTACCATCCCGTCTAGCTGTGGTTCTTATTCCTGCAACGTCAGAGCCCGCGTCAGACTCGGAAATTCCCACCGCCGTGATTAACTCACCTGAAATAATCCTAGGCAGATAGGTTTGTATTTGCTCAGGGGTGCCGGCATCTATTAAGTGTGGTGAGGCCATATCGGTATGTACCAATACAGTAACGATAAACCCACCGAATGTAGACATGGATAGCGCTTCCTGAAAAACAACAGACGTAAGAAAATCCGTTTCAGCTCCACCATACTCACTTGGATAAGTCATCCCCAACCAACCGAGCTTCCCCATCTTTCGCAGCACCTCTCTTGGGGTGTAACCCTGCTCCTCCCATTGAAGACCATGAGGCTCAACTTCGCGCTCTAAAAACCGAGCGACTTGCTCGCGTAATGCATCATGTTCGGGTGTTGTGTAAATCATAATTACCTTTCGTTACATTCGAAATACGCCAAATCGTGTTTCTGGAATAGGCGCATTTAGCGCTGCGGAAATTGCTAAGCTTAAAACACGTCGGGTCTGGGCCGGGTCGATAACACCATCATCCCAAAGCCGAGCGGTTGCATAATAAGGATGCCCTTGATGCTCGTATTGTTCTATTAACGGACGCCTAAATGACTCTTCTTCATCTGATGACCACGCTTGTCCCAAACCCTCCATTGCTTCGCGTTTCACTGTCGACAGCACACTCGCCGCCTGCTCACCACCCATTATTGATATTCTGGCGTTAGGCCACATCCAAAGAAATCTCGGCGAATAAGCCCGTCCACACATTCCGTAGTTACCTGCACCAAAGCTGCCCCCGATGATGACAGTGAATTTGGGTACTTTAGCGGTAGCTACCGCAGTAACCAACTTCGCACCATCCTTCGCTATGCCGCCGGATTCATATTTTTGACCCACCATAAATCCAGTAATATTTTGCAAAAAGACTAAAGGGATTTTTCGCTGACAACATAATTCAATAAAATGAGCGCCCTTAAGGGAAGACTCAGAAAACAAAATACCGTTGTTAGCTATAACCCCTACAGGATAACCGTTTATATGTGCAAAACCCGTGACGAGCGTTGTGCCATATAACGCCTTAAATTCATCGAATTCACTTCCATCTACTATACGAGCAATAATTTCCCTTACATCATATGGTTTACGGGGATCCTGTGGGATTACCCCATATATGTCCTCCGTTGGGTAACCCGGTTCTACTGGATTCAGAACATTTAAATCGACTGATTTCCTTCGGTTTAAATTGCGAACGATGGTCCGAACAGTCTCAAGAGCATGGTGATCATTTTGCGCATAGTGATCAACAACCCCTGATATCCGCGTATGAACGTCCGCTCCGCCGAGGTCCTCTGCGCTCACGATCTCCCCAGTAGCCGCTTTTACCAAAGGTGGTCCACCGAGGAATATGGTTCCTTGTTGTTTAACGATCACTGATTCATCTGACATCGCAGGCACATAAGCCCCGCCGGCCGTACACGACCCCATAACACACGCAATCTGTGGAATACCCTGGGACGACATATTTGCTTGATTAAAAAATATACGGCCAAAATGCTCTCTATCTGCAAAAATCTCATCCTGATTAGGCAGGTTCCCTCCGCCAGAATCAACCAGATAAATACACGGTAAATTATTTTGCTGTGCAACTTCTTGAGCTCTGAGATGCTTCTTAACGGTCATTGGAAAATAAGTACCGCCCTTAACAGTGGCGTCGTTTGCGACAATCATGCATTCCACCCCGGATACCCGCCCTATTCCGGTGACAATGCCAGCTGAAGGAACCGCGTTCTCATACATACCATACGCGGCGAGCTGAGACATCTCTAGAAACGGCGTACCGTCGTCTAGCAGCGCATCGATTCTCTGGCGCGGCAGCAGCTTTCCTCTAGCCAGGTGTTTTGCGCGCGCAGCTTCAGAGCCGCCAACGCAGATTTGCGCATATTTTTTCTTCAAGTCTTCCACCAATGCTTCCATCGCTGTTCGGCTACTCAGAAAGCCCTCAGATCGAACATTTAATCTGGTTTTAATTTTATTCATTTAGACACGACTTTAGACCTTTCAGAGACAGGACCACCAACTTGTTTCCAATTACTAAATCCACCTTCAATATGTGCAACATTCTGCAATCCCATATCTTGTGCTGTCTTGGTAGCTAAGGCAGACCGCCATGCAGATGCACAGTAGAAATAAAAAGTTTTTCCGCTACCAAAGACCTCTTTGTAGTAAGGGCTATCAGGATCGATCCAAAACTCTAACATTCCTCTCGGGGCATGAAATGCGCCAGGAATCATTCCTTCGCGCTCTAACTCCCGAACATCCCTGACATCCACGAACAATGTGTCAGCATCATCGACTTTCGCAATAGCCTCATCAATCGGTATGGTTTGCACCACTTGATTTGCCTCTGAGACTAAATCCTTAATCCCTTTTTTCAATATCATTTTCCTACCCTTTAAAAACCGCCGGTTCGCAACCATTCTTGAACCTGATCGAGGCGATCAGAGCCCCAAAACGGCTCACCATCAACAATGATATACGGGGATCCAAAAACACCTTTTTGAATGGCTAATTCACACTCATCTTTTAAGCGTGCTTTCATTTCCGGATCCTGAGTCACAGCAATCAACTCTTCCTCAGATCCCTTAATTGAAGAAATAATCTGGGCGGCCACTGCAGGCGAGGATATATCTAACCCTTGCACGAAATAAGCCTCATACAACTTCAAAATTGCTTCTTCTTGCCTGTCTGGGGCCGCAGCTTGCAGCCAATAAATTAAACGACAGGGCGCTTGACTGGAAATCGGGAATTTATCAGGTTGTTTATAGGGGATGCCCCAAAGCCTCGACGTGCGCTCCATGTCTCTTTTCGAATACTCACCTTTCAAAGGCACCATCGGAAGAGGCATACCCCCCGTCACTTTAAGTGCGGCAGCAATCATAAATGGTTTCCAAGAAACCTCTCGACCAAACTCATCGCCAATCGCCTTAATCTTAGTAGCCGTAAAGTATCCAAATGGCGAAGAAAAATCAAAGTAAAACTCGATTTCGTTAGTGCTGGCTTGCATCTCTAACCTCCCTATTGAACCATATGATCAAATCTTTAATCGCTAAAGACTCTCTATTTCAAGCGCCACCGCAGTAGCCTCGCCACCCCCAAGACAAAGAGATGCCACCCCTCTACGTCCTCCCGTCTTACGCAACGCTCCGATTAGCGTCACCAAAATTCTCGCACCCGATGCTCCAATAGGATGACCAAGCGCACAGGCTCCACCATGTACATTAACTCTTTGATGATCAAGTTTATGTGCCTCCATCACTGCCATAGGAACAACGGCAAAAGCCTCGTTTATTTCAAACAGGTCGACGTCTTTAGAGGACCAACCAGTTTTGACAAAAACCTTTTCTAAAGCACCGATCGGCGCTGTAGTAAATAGTCCTGGCTCCTGGGCGTGTGTTGAGTGGGCAACTATACGAGCTAGAGGCGTTATACCAAGCTCATTTGCAGCTTTTCGGGACATCAACACCAAAGCCGCCGCTCCGTCAGAGATTGAACTCGAATTCGCCGCCGTTACCGTCCCGCCTTTCTTAAAGACGGGTTTAAGCGTTGGAATCTTTGCTAAGTCAGCTTTAAAAGGCTGTTCATCTCGACCGACAAACTCGTTTTTTCCTCTACTAGAAATTTCAACCGGGACAATCTCCCAATCAAATGAACCATCCTCATTGGCCCTCTTCGCACGCTCTAGAGACTCTATCGAAAAAGCGTCTTGTTGTTCCCTCGAAAATTGGTATGTGCCGGCACAATCCTCCGCATAAGCGCCCATTAAGCGTCCCTTGTCATATGCATCTTCAAGCCCATCCAGAAACATATGATCCTTTACCTCCTGGTGCCCAAGTCGGTAACCCGACCGAGCGCGCGGCAAAAGATAGGGCGCATTCGTCATGCTCTCCATACCTCCCGCCACAGCGACTTGAGCACTCCCTGCCTTGATCAAATCATGGGTCAACATCACTGCCTTCATTCCTGAACCACACATTTTATTGATGGTGGTGCAGCCGACTGAGAGCGGCAGCCCTGCACCAATCGATGCCTGCCTAGCTGGCGCCTGCCCCTGTCCTGCGGGCAACACACAACCCATAACGAGCTCTTCGATCGACTCGACGGATACTTGAGCTCGGTCAACCGCCGCCTTAATTGATATTGCCCCCAATTGGGAGGCCGTGAGACCCTTGAAGCATCCTTGAAGCCCTCCCATCGGAGTTCGAGCGACAGAGACTATCACCACATCATGTTCGTTCATTTTCATTCGACCTCTGAAAATATTTCCATCCCCGTTAATTCCAGATAAATAAATCCGGCCACGACGGTGCTCTAAAAATCACCCAGCAGCGCAACTATACTTTTTATATGAACAATTATAATACGTCTCCGAGCTAAATCCTTCTCATAAGGTTTCTCTGCCTGGGCGGAATGGCACCCTATATAATTAGCGCTATCAAAATACGTTGCAAAAAGCCGGCTCTTAAAACACCTATGACTTTCAAATGCCTCTGAAAAAAATTTCTCAATCGTCATCTTCTTCGCTCAGGTTTCCGTTTGCAGCAATCCCTAAATCAGGCGCGCATCACCAAGTGGCCAATGGAATTCACTGGTGTCGACACGATCTACCCTTCGCTCTAGACCACATTAATACGTGGCTACTCCAAGACCACGATAAGTGGGTTATTGTTGACACAGGGGTTTCCGATGACCGCAGCCAGGACGGCTGGAGGAACATCTTGGATGGCGAGCTAAGTGGTTCTGAAATCTCAAAAATTATCGTGACCCACTACCATCCGGACCACATAGGGAATGCGGACTGGCTGAGTAAACGCTCGCTTGCATCGGTGTGGATGAGTTCCTCAGAGTTCTTAACAGCACACGCAGTTTTTGACAAAACCGCCACCCACAGCGCACAGGCAACTGGGGCATTATTCCGACAACACGGGCTACCGGACGATGAAGTTGACTCCGTCTCAGCAAAAGGCGACCATTACAAACCGTTAGTTCGCTCGCTACCAACTTCTTTCCTCAGAATCACAAATGGAGAGACATTAGACGTTGGCGAAAGCTCGTGGCAAATCATTGTCGGAAGTGGGCACTCTCCTGAACACCTTTCTCTTTTCTGCGAAACGGAACAAGTACTTATCTCTGGAGACATGTTGCTGCCAAAGATATCGACGAATGTGGCCGTGTGGCCTTATAGCTCAGAGAGCAATCCGTTAAAGGAGTTTTTAACGTCCATTGATCTCTTTCGAGACCTACCCGTCGACACGCTCGTTCTCCCCTCACATGGCCTACCATTTATAGGGATACACTCTAGAATCCACGAACTTAAAATGCATCATGAAGAACGCCTTAATAAGCTACTCTCTGTTTGTGATGAGCCAAAAAATGCGTTCCAGGTTTTGCCTTTGCTGTTCGAAAGGACACTCGACACCTATCAGACATTTTTTGCTATGGGGGAGGCAATTGCACACCTTAATTTTCTTTGGTGGGAGGGAGAGCTCACACGCCAACAAAGTGAAACAGAAGGCGGCGTTGTACACTTCATAAAAAATTAATAGGCAACTAATGACCTCAGAACTGAATATCCGTCGCCAAATTATCGAAAGCTCGATTGCAATGAACGCGTTAGGCATTAATCGCGGCACATCAGGCAATGTTAGTGCTCGTCATGATCGAGGGTGTCTAATAACGCCGTCAGGATTGCGCTATGAAATAACCAAGCCTAAGGATATTGTCTACATCGATGACTTGGCTAATGCACATGGGAAATATGCGCCGTCTTCCGAATGGCGATTCCATCACGATATTTATCGAAATCGTTCTGACGTCGGCGCCATCGTGCACACGCACTCCAGCTTCGCGACATCCCTTTCTTGCCTTAGGATGACCATTCCAGCGTTCCATTACATGGTCGCAGTATGTGGTGGCAACAACATTCGATGCGCACGCTACACAACGTTCGGAACACAAAAACTTTCTGATTATGCTCTTTCCGCCCTTAAAGATCGTAAAGCCTGTCTACTCGCGAACCATGGAATGATCTGTGTTGGCGAAACGGTCGAGGGCGCACTTAAGTTGGCCGTCGAAGTCGAGGCGCTATGCGAACAATACTGGAGGGCGTTGCAAGTTGGAAAACCGAAAATTTTATCCAAAATTGAAATGCAAACCGTACTGAAAAAATTCCAAACCTACGGGCAGGCGAAAAAAGCTAGTAACGACCAATGACATAAAAGGCAGGCAACACGCAAAGAACCACACCGCTCAATAATGCGCATAAGAAACCCGAAAGATTAACGAATTAGCAATCGATTTAATCAATTAATAGTTATTTTTTTATTTGTTGGATCGATTGCAATTAGGCCGGCATAATACGCCACGAATCTTTAATTACACGAAAAAATAGAGAGGCACCAATGACACTTAAAACCTTTGAGGGAAACAAAGTCCCTTTGGTTAATTTTAAAATACGCGAGAATGACGACTGGAAAACACTTACGACTCAAGAACTCTTCGAAAATAAAACCGTAGTCGCCTTTTCCCTTCCCGGAGCATTCACGCCAACCTGCTCGTCGACACACCTGCCTCGCTACAACGAGCTCGCTCAAGCTTTTTTTCAAAACGGGGTCGACGAAATTATCTGCCTATCAGTTAACGACGCCTTCGTAATGAATGAATGGGCAAAAAATCAAGAATCTCAGAACATTCGCCTATTACCTGACGGCAACGGCGAATTCACCGAACAACTCGGCATGCTTGTCGATAAAAGCGAGCTCGGATTCGGCAAGCGCTCATGGAGATACTCCATGCTTGTTAAAAATGGCGTAGTAGAAAAAGCATTCATCGAGCCGGACCAACCCGGTGACCCATTTGAGGTGTCCGATGCAGACACCATGCTCAATTACATTAACCCAAAAGCCGGGAAGCCGGATCAAGTCGCCATCTTTACGAGGGAAGGATGCTCCTTCTGCGCAAAAGCAAAAGAAGCATTAACGAAAGCCGGCCTTGATTATGTTGAGGTCACACTTTCACACCAAACCCGAAATCGCATTATTGGGGCTGTTACTGGCGAGCAAACCGTGCCGCAAATCTTCATTAACGGGAATTATATTGGCGATAGCGAAGCGTTAAATAATTATCTAAACAGCTAATCCTGACGCCAGGCTTTTTCCGCATCATCCCATGCGGCAAGAGCCTGCAAATCAGGCACCCAAGCCAAGCCAGTTTTTGCATCAGAGGACTTCGCCTCAGGAGACACCAAAACATCCAATAGCGCGGGCCTATTTTGCATCGCTCGTTTAATCGCCCCCTCTAGATCGTCTGCCGATGTCACTCTTTCCGCATACATCCCAAAAGCTTGCGCCATCTGCGCATAATTTGAAACCTGTAGCTTAGTCCCCACAACCTTACCGTGCGTATCAGTTTGATCATGAACCTCGATTTGCCATGCTCCGTTATTGGCCACAACAATAAGCACGGGTGCCTTGTGGCGCACGGCCGTATCAATCTCCATTGCATTGAACCCAAATGCCCCATCACCAGTCGCCACCAGAACATCTTTACCAGGACAAGCGAGGCTGGCGGCAATACCAAATGCAGTTCCAATTCCAATACACCCGAGCGAACCAGGGTCAAGGTACGTAGTCGCATTCAAACCCACACGCGCAAAAGCAAGAAAATCACCACCATCTGCAACAACAACTGAATCTTTACCCATTTGCTTTTGCATCTCAGCAAGCACTCTATTAGGATGAATGCGTCCCTGATCATCGGATGGCGCAGTCAACATCGACTCAGCCAGCCGTTGCGCTCGCTCCTCGTGCTTTAAACGAAGTGACTTTGCCCACTCCTTATCCACGGCAGAAATTCGCGTCCCCACGCACTGGTTAATGGCTTCCAAAGTTTTAGCAGGATTTGCATGAATCTCCACATCCCCACGTCTGTTGTCACGCACTTCGGTCGGGACTTCTCCTATTCGGACGAACTTAGCCGAACCAAAAACAGCCGGAGATCCATACGCTAGTTGGAAATCCAGGCGCCGACCCAAAGTCACAACAACATCGGCATCGCCCATGACCTTACCCCGCATTGCCGCGACAACGGATGGGTGGCTGTCTGGCACCAAACCCTTACTCTCGCCGGTATCAAGATATACCGCACCAAGCTTATCTAAAAATTCACATAACTCTTTTTGGGCACCACGAGCTCCTCGCCCAGAAATTACTAACGGTTTTTTAGCACCCCATAAAACTCTCACCGCCTCTGCGACATCATCCGCATGGGGAAGTAAAGGCCGAATGATCTTGGGTCTGAAGTGCTCCGACATCTGAATGGCTCTAGGCACCTCTTCTCGGAGAACATCCGTTGGAAAATCTAGATACACCGGCCCAGGCTCCCCTCCTGCTCCCATGGCTCGAGAAACCGCTTCGTCGAGCTCTTGTAACACCAAACTAGATTGTCGAACCGTTCGCGCATAACGAGTGATCGACTTAAGAAGATCCGTGTGCACGATATCTTGCAGTGCGCCACGGTTTTCTTGTGCCCTAGGTGGAAGTCCCGACAGAACAAGAATAGATGCCCGGGCAACATGCGCATTAGCAATTCCAGTCATCGCATTAGTCACGCCTGGCCCCGCCGTGACTAATGCGACGCCAAGCTTCCCCGTTAACTCGCTGTGCGCATGCGCCATATAAATTGCAGCTCGCTCATCACGCACATCTATAATCTGTATTCCCTCCGCATCAGCACGCATCCAAATGGGCATGATGTGTCCACCACATAAGGAAAAAATTCGATCAACCCCTTGAGATTTTAAAAATCGGGCAATCACGCCAGCACTCATGTTTTCGTTCAATGGCATCAATGACATATTTTTTCCAAAAATTTAGTGGGCTTAAGTGGTTTGCATTTTTTGTTTTTTACGCGACCTCAAATCAATGGATCCATCCTGCTGTCGCGGATCTATTCCAGGCGGAAAAATATGAATCTTTTGAACTTTTGCTGAAGTCCCTAAAGGGAGAGTATCTATAAATAATACCCACCCTGGCGCCTTGAAGTAAGCGATACGCTCATAACACCAATCGAACAATTCATTCGCAAACTTAGCTTGTCCCTCCGTGCCATTAACGTCTTCGGGAAACTTTGCTACAACGCAGGCCATAACTTCTTCTTCGCGAACCTCATCAGGGGCCGCGATGACAGCTACCTGCTTGACACGCTCATGAGCGGTCAAACACGCCTCCACCTCGGCTGCGGCGATATTCTCCCCTGATCGGCGGATGATATTTTTCTTACGATCTAAAAAGTAAAAGAAGCCCTCTTCATCCTGGATAACCGCGTCACCCGTATGGAACCAACCACTCTTCCAAGCTTCCTCAGTTGCCTCTTCATTTTTCAAATAACCAGAAAAAAATCCTTGACGCGGCTCAGCACCATTACTTCGAATCACCAGCTCGCCCGGTTTACCAGGAGATAATTCATTATCGTTTTCATCAAAGACTCGCGCCTCAACCCATTGACTCTCTTTTCCAAACGAGCGTGTTTGAATTTTGCGAGGCTCAAAGTTATCCGTAATAATTCTTCCAGTTTCAGACATGGCCCACATTTCAACAACGGGAAAGCCGAAGCGCTTTTCAAAAACCTCATGATGGCTGGGCTCGATACCTGCGCAAAGCGAAAAGCGCACTTGATGTTGCCGCTCTTCGGGCTCCTCCGGCAACTTCAGCAAAATGTTAGGAATAATTCCCTGGAACTGAACAGCCGTTGCTTTGGTAGCAACGAGATCTTTCCACCAAGTGCTTGCATGGAATCTGTCGGGGAAAATTAAGCAACCGCCACTCATTAACATTGCGGGCGTTGAAATCGACAAGCAATTGGCGTGATGCAAAGGCAAAGGGTTGTACAACCGCTCCCCCTCTTCTCGGAAACCAAGTCGACCCCCGGCATAAAAATAACTTTCACCAAAAGTGTGAAAGTATTCATTTGTAAGGATACAACCCTTCGGCCTTCCAGTTGTCCCCGATGTATACAGAAGCGCCGCCTCCGTGTCAGCATCCGGCTCATCATGGCGCGGCGCGGCAGGCATTAGCGGCAATTCATCAGGAAATGAATCAAACGATACAACTTCCAGATTACTGCTGATCGAGTTCGCGATAGACACCAGCTCTGCCAAGCGGGCATCAACACACACAGCTAAAGTCGCTTCAGAGTGCTCAATTACATACTTAATTTCTTCAATGCGATAGTCAGGGTTGATCGGGACGATACCGGCACCAAGCGCGTTGAGCGCGTAATAATGAAAGAAAAACTCCGGCCTTTGCTCAAATAAAATCGCCACGCGATGACCATGCCCTACCCCAGCTTTCGCATAAACATTTTTTTTAGCTTCTACCCCTTCTAAAACCTGTCCCCATGTAATTTCCCAACCGTCAGAGTGGTAGCTCCTCCCCTTCATTGGCGGAACGCAATAAGCGGCCCTATCCGGATAAGAGGCAACAGTGTCACACAGGGTGTGGTACAAGGTTTTATACTCTGAAATATTCATAAATTATCTAACATTCTTCTAAAGACACAGAACATGAGGCTAAGCTTTCAGCTTTTGCTCCAGCGCAATTAGCGCCTGAACGATGTGATCACCAGCTAATCGCTCTGCCTCACCTACATTGCCTTCGATCACCGCTCCAAGTATGTCAGCGTGCTGGTTCCAAATCTCGACCGGGGGCTCCCCCTTAAGAAGCACCTGCCCCATAACACGCCGCAAAAAGTTCCAATGAGGGCGACTGGTTTCGGCTATCAATGGATTGCCTGCGAGTCCGTAAATAAAAAAATGGAAATTAACATCAGCGGCAATCAGCTCAGCAATTGAGCCACTGCTGAGCGCACGACGACCAGCCTCTAGGTAGTCTTCCCCGTCTTCTGAGGCTAATTTCGCCCCTCTCTCCGCTGCCTTCCCAGTAGCTAACTTGTCAATTGCGGCGCGCACCTCATACAAATCCCTCACAAAATCGAATTCTAGAGGTGACACAACCAAACCGCGACCCGGTGCGTCACGCACCAATCCATCACTACGAAGTAACAACAGCGCCTGCTGAACCGGCTGGCGCGAAACCCCTAATGATTCTGCTATTTCCTCCTGCTTGAGTCGATTTTTCTCATCAAATTTTCCCTCAGATATATCAGAAAGAATCGCCTCATAGACCTGATCGACCAACGTAGGCTGTGGCTTCAATCTATTCATATTCGTTACAGTTTGTTGAGTAGGAACGACACGAGACGAATCATAGCACTTTGAATTCTGTATTCAAAGTGCTGAACACCATCTATATTATTCGGTGGCGAAACAGCAAACCTAAACGGCCCTAAAAGCTGCCAAATAATCATAACCCTGTATTGCCCGCGAGCCGTACCAAGATGTCATCTCGCCATCAATCAAAGAAACCCTAGGCTTACCGGAAAGACATACCGCAGCCTCGAGCTCTAGAACATCTCTTCTCCGAAAAGCAAAAGGCTCTGTCGACAGTAAAATATGATCAACCTTGCCGGCGAGACATTCAACCTTTATTTCGGGATATCGAATCGGACTATTTAATTCAATCTGATCATACCCCACGGAGGCCAAAACCCGAGCGATGTACGTATCCTGACCAATAGTCATCCAAGGCTTTTTCCAAATAAGATACAACACACGCTCACGATTAAGCTGACTCGTCTGATCTATAGCAGATTGATAAGACCGCAAAAAAAGTTCCGTCAATCGTTTAGCTTGTTCTGTCGCTCGAAATAGATACCCCATTAATTGATATAAAGACACATTATCTTTGGGTCCAAGCGGATGCGTTACGACGATATTAGGAATAAATTCGCGCGCGGAGTCAACCAACTCCTTAGGATTCTCATCAACATTAACAATCAGATGCGTAGGACGAAGTAATCGCAGCTTTTCTAAGTCAAAATCTTTCGTGCCACCAATTTTTGGAACACGTTTAACCTCATCTTTCGGATGAAAACAAAACCCCGTTCGACCGACAACCTTATCTCCCAACCCCAATTCAAAAAGCAGTTCGGTAATGCTCGGTACTGCACACATGATTCGGGTTGGTCCAGAAGTTACTTCGTGCTCAATACCTGCCGCGTCTAACAAGATGGACACTCCTTTACACTCAATCCTTGATTACAACTCATCATACGTTCGCCCC
>ERZ887849.1735-NODE-1735-length-19361-cov-5.829276_pt1 | contig 19361 bp, 14 predicted proteins | sample MGYA00521267_ERZ887849 | MGnify/ENA primary metagenome ERZ887849 (study PRJEB32303, sample SAMEA104408601) | aquatic metagenome | biome: Brackish water; feature: Pelagic; material: water | place: Baltic Sea | collected 2014-06-06T16:11:00 | depth 2,863 m ... | reverse complement strand
GGTTGGAGCCCTCAAATTCAAACCGTTACTACTTCATCTGTTTCATTAGAGTCATTAACGGTATGTGACTCTGTTCAGCTTGCGGCTAATAGCCCTTATTATAGCATTTCAGGCATCTACGAAGAAAACTTTGTTTCATCTAATGGCTGCGATAGTATAATTATCTACAATCTTACGGTATTGCAGTCATCTATGGGAGATACTCTTGAGATTACAACTTGTGATAATTATAATTGGAATGGTGTAGATTACTCTACTTCAGGACTTTTTGCAGACACCTTAACAAATGCACAACTATGTGATAGTATTGTGTTCTTACAACTAGAGATACTTAATTCTTCTTTTGACGTTGACTCTCAACAACATTGCGACTCTTATCAGTGGCAAGATGGAAATGTTTATACTGAATCTATTAATACGGCTTCCTTTGTTTCACAAAACTCAGTTGGCTGCGATAGTGTTATTACTTTAGATTTATCTATTTTAAATAGCAGCTCTTCTTTAGAATCGATTTTTATTTGTGAGCCATCTTATTTTTGGAACGATAGTTTATATACTGAAAACGGATCGTATCAATTCACTACAATTAACTCAGTTGGTTGCGATAGCGTTGCAACCTTAAACTTACTCTTATCTACTATTTCTGCGGTTACAGAGTCGGTTGATGCTTGTAATAGTTATTCTTGGAATGGAACGGACTACACAACTAGCGGACTATACTCATTTACATCTACTAACGCTGCTGGCTGTGATAGTTTATCTTATTTAGACTTAAGCATGGGTTTTAGCAATGAGGTTAATCAGACGATTTATTCTTGCGGTATTTACACTCTTCAATATCCTTTAGTAAGTGGTGAATTTATCGAATTTAATATTTCAGAGTCGACTTCCTTCAGCTATACTGTTTTAAATAGTCAGATGTGCGACAGTACAATAAATTTAGATGTCATCATTTCCGACACTACCTTTCAGACAAACTTTCAAATTGAGCAGTGTAATAGTTTTTCTTGGAACGATGAGGTTTACTCCGAATCAGGAATCTATTCTTTTGAAACAACTTCTTCTGGTGGCTGTGATAGTATATCGACACTAAACCTAACTATTACCAATACATCTAGCACTGATATTATTGCTTGCAATAGTTATGAATGGAACGGGACTACCTACTCAGAGACTGGTGTTTACCCTTTTTCTATAATTACTGGCGATGGTTGCGATAGCACAGCTACATTAAATCTAACAATTAACAATAGCACTACTTCATCAACTGACATTACTATTTGTGATAGTTATGATTGGAATGGGATAACGTATACGGAGACTGGTGTTTATACTTTCTCTACAACTAATTCTATTGGTTGTGATAGTACGGCTACATTAAACCTAACTATTATTAATAGCACTAACTCATCAATTGACATTACTTCCTGTGATAGTTTTGACTGGAATGGAGAAACGTATTCTGCTAGTGGCCAATACACATTTGAAACTTTAGGATCTAATGGTTGCGATAGTGTTGCTAATCTGAATCTTACTATCAATAATAGCACTTCATCTTTAACAGATGTAATTGCTTGTGATAGTTTTGACTGGAACGGAGAAACGTATTCTGTTAGTGGTCAATACACATTCGAGACATTAGGAACTAATGGTTGTGACAGTATTGCTACTTTAAACTTATCTCTTGGCTTTAATCAAGAAGTTGATACAGTTTTAACTTCTTGCACTGATCAAATAATTTTTAATGATTCAGTTTTTAACATTGGTGCATCTGGAGGTAGTTTTACAATTACTGACGAAACAATCAATTGCTCTATAACTTATAATTATTCCTTCATTTTTAATGATCCATCAGAATCATCCACTGATATTACTTCTTGTGATAGTTATGACTGGAATGGGATAACGTATACGGAGTCAGGCGTTTACACTTTTAACTCTACTAACTTTGTTGGCTGCGACAGTACGGCTACACTAAACCTAACTATTAACAATAGTTCTAGTCTATTAACTGATATTACTTCTTGTGATAGCTATGACTGGAACGGGGTGACTTATACGGAAACTGGTGTTTACACTTTCAATTACACCAACATTCTTGGTTGTGATAGTGCGGTTACATTAAACCTTACAATAAACAATAGTTATGTTGTTAATAATGATTACACATATTCGTGTGGACAAGGATACACAATAGGAAATGGAAGTTTAGTTCTTTACGAATCTTCTTTTATTGATTCAACCTTTGTAACTTCGACTGGTTGTGATAGTTTAGTAAACTACAATTATATCGTTTTAGATAATAGTCAAACAATTGATACTATTTCATGTGATAGTTATGACTGGAACGGACAAACATACAACGAGACTGGTTCTTACGTTTTCAATACTGTTAATGATTTTGATTGTGATAGTACAGCTACATTAAACCTAACAATCGTTGAGCTTGAAACGCTAAATATTAACGGCTTGGATCAAGTAAATATGGGTTCAAATTCTAGTTATTCTGTTTCTAACAATTCTAACTCTACATACGATTGGCAACTAAATTCTTTAGGAACAATCAATAGTGGTCAAGGAAATAATTCGGTTAATATTAGCTGGAATCAAGAAGGAACAGTTTCTCTTTGCGTAACACAAACAGACGAAAACGGATGTGAAGGCCAACAATCTTGCATGGATGTTTCTATTTCTGACCTTACGAGTATAGACGAATCAAGCAGTTTTTTAAACGCTATAGTTTACCCTAATCCTTTTAATCAGGAGTTAAACATTGAATTTTTTGGTCTTGCGAAAGACAAAAGACAAATAATGTTGTTTGACCTTCAGGGTAGGTTGGTTTATTCTTCCGAATCCTTGTCTGATAAAGTAACTATAAAAAGAGAACAACTACAGTCGGGTTTATACCTTCTAAAAATAAATTCTGAAAAAGGAATCTTAAATAAATATGTTATTTTAAATTAATTGTTTTTCTTTGGTAAAATTGTTTTAAAAACCTAAGATGAAAAAAGCATTAATAACAGGCATAAATGGTCAGGATGGATCTTTTCTTTCAGAATTTTTGTTAGAAAAAGGATACGAAGTTTGTGGTACTTTGAAGAGAAATTCTGTTGCAGAAAATCAGTCTGATAGGTTAGATTTGGTTTATGGAAAAGTGAAGCTTGTTTACGCTGATATGACCGACATGTCCTCCTTGCTTTTTGTTTTAAAAGATTTTCAACCAGATGAAATTTACAATTTAGCCGCTCAATCTCATGTAAGGATTAGTTTTGATCAACCTATTTACACCTCTCAGGTAGTTGCAATTGGCACCTTAAATTTGCTCCAAGCAATCAGAATTGTTTGCCCTGATGCTAAATTATACCAAGCAAGTTCATCGGAAATGTTCGGAAATAGTATTGATAAAGACGGCTTTCAAAGAGAATCTACTCCATTAAGCCCTGTTTCTCCTTACGGATGTGCTAAAGTATTTGCTTATAATATCTGTAAAAATTACAGAGAGTCGTACGGCTTATTTATAAGTAACGGAATTTTATTTAATCATGAATCGACTAGAAGAGGTTCTAACTTTGTTACCGGAAAAGTTGTAAAAGAAGCGGTTCGTATCAAACTAGGTCTATCGGATCAGTTAATGCTTGGGAACTTAGACGCTACTAGAGATTGGGGACACGCTAAAGACTATGTAAAAGCGATGTGGCTAATGTTGCAACAAGACGAGCCAGTTGATTTAGTATGTGCTACCGGAGTTTCTAATTCTGTAAGCTACTTGTGTGAATATACTTTTTCTAAACTAGGATTAGATTACAAAGACTACATTGGCGTAGATGAGAGATACCTAAGGCCAGAAGAATTAAACGATCTTAAAGGTGACGCTTCTAAATTAAGATCTTTAGGATGGGAGCCTAGTTATACTTTTGAAACTATGATTGACGAAATGATTGAGTTTTGGTTAACTAAATTCAAAAAATGATGATTGAAACTATAATCAGTCTTATCATTTCTTTTTTTATTACTTATCTAACTATTCCTTTAATATTAATTTTATCTAAAAGGTATACAGACTTATTAAAAACCCCAAATCTTATTGGGTCTCACTCAATAGCAGTCCCAACTTACGGAGGGGTAGCCATCTTTTTTGGTATTATCTTATCTTTCTTCATCCTTCTTAAAATAGGGGATGTAGATGGGGTTCAATGGATAATGGGCTCTTTATTTATTATCTTTTTTTTAGGAGTAATAGATGACTCTATCACACTTCGTCCATCAAAAAAATTCTTAGGTCAATTAATTGCTATTATTATCATTGTTTACTTCAATGACTTGAGGATAACAAGTATGCAGGGCTTGTTTTTTGTTTATGAATTGCCGTACATTACTAGTTTTCTACTAACTATTTTAACCATGTTGGTTATTACAAATGCTTATAACTTAATTGATGGAATTGATGGTTTAGCGGCTTTGATTGGCCTTTTGGTTTCCCTAGTATTTTTTATTTTCTTCTTTTCACAAAACGACCTAAATTTCGTGGTAATTTTAGCTGCATTAATAGGTGGACTATCGGCCTTTTTAAGGTATAACTGGCATCCTGCTCAAATATTTATGGGTGATACTGGTTCTTTGGTTGTCGGTTTTTTGCTTTCTGTTATTGCTGTTCAATTTGTAGAAACGGATTTTAAAATGGAGAGTCAATGGTTACAGATTAAAACTCCAACATTAGCAATGGCAATTTTGATTATTCCTCTTCAAGATTTACTCAGAGTTTTTATTGTTCGATTGTTACAAAAAAAATCTCCTTTTTCAGGGGATAGAAATCACCTTCACCATTTGTTAATGGATAAAGGTTTGTCTCAAATTCAAACTTCACTAACTTTATTGCTTTTTAATTTAGCAGTTATTGTTGCAGCTTTGTTTTTAGGGTTTTTAAATATTAATTATGTGCTTCTTTTGATTTGTGGTTTAGGGGTGTTATTTTTGATTATAATAAATAAAAGCAAATGAAAAAATTGTTAGTTATAGTATTGGCCTTTATGCCAATGTTAATTTTTAGTCAAAACAGTTTTACATTTAATCATTCTTGGCACAACGACTATCAGAAGAAATACCATTCTTTAGATTCGACTAATCACACTTCTATTAAAGCGAATTTTAATTTCGGACAAAATACCGACTCTAATATTCAGCCCTATTCTTTTAAATCATCTTTTTGGAACGGAGCTTTAAACAATAATGCTTTGCGTTATCAGTCCGATGATTTTGATTTAATTATTAATCCTTTGTTCCATCTTGAGCTTGGCAATTCTGACTCGGCAAGTCGATATGTAAATACACGAGCGTTCGAAGTGAAAGGAAGCATAGGACCTAAAATTACTTTTTATACTTCTTTCTACGAAAATCAAGCAATCTTTCCTGATTATTTAGAAGATGCTATTGTAGATAATTATTTTGTTGTTCCTGGCCAAGGATATTCTAAATGGGGAGACCATGAGGTAAATCATGATTTTGATTTTGCTATGTCGAATGGCTTAGTTAGTTACCAAGCCGATAAACACTTTAATCTTCAGTTTGGTCATGGAAAAAACTTCATAGGTGATGGTTACCGCTCGTTATTGCTTTCCGACAATGCGTTTAACTATCCATTCTTTAAAATCACCACTGACTTCTGGAAAGTTAAATATGTAAATATATTTTCTATTCTTCAAGATTTAAGACCTGAGTTTGAGTTAAACAATACTTTTAGAAAGAAATATAGCTCCACTCATTATTTGAGCATCAATTTAACTAAAAGGTGGAGTTTGGGACTATTTGAAACCATAGTATGGGAGCAAAGCGAATCGGGTAGAGGTTTTGATATCAATTATTTAAACCCAATTATTTTTTACAGACCAGTTGAGTTTTCTTTAGGCTCTGCATCAGGAAATGCTTTAATAGGATTAAACACCAAATTCAAGTTAAACAACACGGCTCATTTATACGGACAACTATTACTGGACGAGTTTAGATATGCCGAACTCAAAGCAAATAATGGATGGTGGGCAAACAAATATAGCTACCAGATAGGAGCGAAGTGGTTCGATGCTTTAGGAGTTAAAAATCTGACTTTACAATCGGAATATAATTTCTCTCGTCCTTTTACTTATTCACACTTAAACCCGTTGCAGAGTTACACTCATTATAACCAAGCATTAGCACACCCATTAGGAGCTAGCTTTATGGAGTCAGTTTCTTTTTTACGATACAGATATAAAAGATGGGCCTTAGACTCTAAAGTTATTTTTGCAACACATGGAGCAAATATCCCAGACGATCCAATAAATTATGGAAGCGATATTTTAACTTCTTATGCAGAAGGAGATCGACTCGAATATGGCAATGAGGTAGCTCAAGGAAATACCACAAATCTTAGAATTATTGATCTTAGGGTAGCTTATATAATTAATCCGACTACTAACATGAAGGTAGAATTAGGCGTAACAAACAGGGAGTCTAAATCATTATATCTTCCTGTGTCTAAGACCAACTATCTATTCTTTTCTTTCAAAACAGACATTAATAATCATTATTATGATTTTTAGTTTAATTAACATTCGTATATTTATATCCTTGATCTTGGATTAACTTATTAATAATAAAAAAAGACTATGAAATTCATTTCAACTAATCTACTAACTCTCATGGTGTTTTTGTTAGTAGGCCAATTTGCTTTCTCTCAAGACACTACTTACGTACAAACGCTAACATTCGATTCTATCAATACAAGAACTGGAGTTTGGACTTTTCCCGACGATGAAACTACATATAGAAAAATATTGATGAGTTATACGCTTAAATGCGATGCCCAAACAACTACCGATAATCTTCCTTGTGGAGAATGGGACTATAGCACCACTACTTTTCTGACAGATTATACAGGAGAATTTGACTCTGTTAGAGTAGAACATGCTAGCTATCATTTTGGAGGACAAGCTTTAGATACTATAGAATATGTAAATGATCCTTATTACAACTACACTCAATCTTACCAGTACTCTCCAAACTACACAAGTACTAGTTCTGAAACCGATTATGTTGTAGGAAACGAAAACGGACAGAATGATAATTTATTTGGATCTTCTTCTGAGTCTGTAATTACTCAAATTATTTGGACGGCAGAGGAGTTAACAAATTCTGGACTCCAGCCTGGTGATATAAGTAAACTAAGATTTGATTTGGTGGCTAGCGGTAGTGACTTAAATCATCTAAACGTATCAATGAAGCATACCGATCTAGATTCTTTGACTTCTTTCGATTCGGGCAATTTTCAAGAGGTTTATAACAATAATACTAGCTTCAGTGCTGGAATTCAGACTCTAGATTTAGTAAGCCCATTCACTTGGGACGGCACATCTAATATTATAATGGAAGTAAGCTTTGTAAACGACTTACAAAATCCTAATTATATAGCTAACGACAATGAGGTTAAATCTTCATCTACAACTTCTAACACAGTTGCCTACACGACAAATCGCGATGGATATTTACAAATAACTAGCGGACAGCAAGTAGATGTAGCTTTAGAAAGCACAGACTTCGGTAATGAAGTTACCGTTTCTTTTTGGGCACAAGGAAATGCAGAAGTATTACCTTTAAATACATATCTTTTTGAAGGATTTGACACTACTAATTTAAGAAGGTTAAATTGCCACCTTCCTTGGAGTAACAATAATATTTATTGGGATGCAGGAATTAGTGCTAATAGTCCAAGTAGAATTTTCAAGGAAATTACAGAAGGCGAAATAACTGACGAATGGACTCATTGGGCATTTACAAAAGATGCGACTGCTGGGGTAATGAATATTTTCAAAAACGGACAATTATGGCATACGGGAGTAGAAAAATTTGACCCTATTTCTGTTGTTTCTATTTTTAGAATTGCACAAGGTTCATTGTGGGACGGAAAATTAGATGAATTCAGACTTTGGAAAAAATCATTAAGTCAGCAAGATATAACAGACTGGATGTCTAGTTCGCTAGATAATTCTCACCCTTATTATGACGACCTTGTTCTTTACTATGACTTTAATGATGTAGGGGTAATTTTAGATAAGTCTGGTAACGGTTTTGATGGAGCTCCTACCAATCAAGACATGGTTCAGTTTCACAACTCGTCAGATCAATTACAAAATATCGTTCTTTCTTCAAACAGAGCTAACATTACGTTTGTTCAGGGAGAATACAATAGCACTCTAGATTCTGTTTTAGTTACAGATTCTGTTTTGGTAAATCCTGTTTCTTTAGCTCAATTTACACCTACAGGAGGATATTTTAATATCTCCGATTTAACCTACCAATACCCTGTAGGCTGGTCTTACACAACCGATGTGAATGGCAACCAAATTGATAGCGTATATCACATGGCTGACCAAACAGTTTATAATGATACTATTCATTTCTATCAAGAACCATTTGAGCTAACAAACAGATATGAGTTAGGAAGATTTATCACCCCTTACGGTATTGGATTAGATCTTGGAGACGGATTTAGATGGGTTTATGATGTAACCGATTTCGCACATTTATTAAAAGGCGATGTACGAATTACTTCACCTAATACATCCGAATTAGTAGACTTACAGTTTGCTTTTGTTCATGGTACTCCAGCAAGACCAGTTCACAAAGTATCTCATGTTTGGGACGTAAATGCTGGTGGCCCGGTCTGGACAGGTTATAACTATAGAGATTTAGATGACGATGTTTATCTGTCTAACAGAGAAGTAAGTTTAGAGTCTGAAACTAAATTTGCTAAACTGAGAACAATTATTACTGGTCATGGACATAATAGTACTAACGGTAATTTCCCTCATTGTTGTGAATGGAAAAACAATACCCATTATTTATTTGCAAACGGAAATCAAATCGCAGATTGGCATATTTGGCAAACCACAGAATGTGCGTTAAACCCGGTATTTCCACAAGGAGGGACTTGGCCAGGAGCAAGAGAAGGATGGTGTCCTGGTGATGTAGTTAAAGGAACAGAATTTGAGCTAACACCATACATTCAGCCAGGAAACACAATAGAGCTTGATTATGATATTACACCAGTACCTGCTAATAATTTAGGAATGGGTAGTGGAAGATACGACATGACCATGCATATGGTAGAATATGGAGAGGCTAATTTCGAATCAGATGTAGAAATTTATGATGTGATTTCTCCTAACAATTGGGAGTATGTATCTAGAAAAAACACCATTTGTAATGGTATTCAGTTTGTGATTAGAAACGGAGGAACAAATACTTTAACATCCGCAAGAGTTACGTTCCAAGTTTCTGGAGGAACTCCTTTCGTTTACGAATGGACAGGCGAATTAAAGTTTATGGAAACGGAAATTGTTACCGTTAATGTAGAAGAGGCTAGCTTTTGGTTAGGAGATGGCTTAAATGAGTTTACAATAACAGCGGGGTATCCAAACCAAATGACAGATGAGTACGAAGGTAATAATACTTACAAGACCAAGTTTGATATGCCAGACGTTTATGAAACAACAGTCGCATTAAGATATAGAACCAACAATAACCCTCAAGATAATTCGGTAACCGTTACTGACTTAAACGGAAACGTAGTTTATTCGAATACGAACTTAGCAGCAAACACGCTTTATTTCGACACTTTAGATTTGACAAACGGATGTTATTCTTTAAAAGTGTTAGATACTAGCGATGACGGATTTTCTTATTGGGCATTTCCAGCTCAAGGATCCGGATTCTTTCAGCTTAGACCACTTTCCGGACCGGCAATTAATTTTGAACCAGAGTTCGGAAGAGAGATTAACTATTCCTTTGTAGTTGGAGGCTTTACTAATGTTAAGGAAAACAAAAATATAGAATTATTTATGTACCCTAATCCGACAGCAGACTTGGTTAATTTAGAGAGCAATGTTTTAATCGAAGAATATAAATTGATAGACATGTCTGGAAGAGTACTACAAAACGTAAAGCCGAATGATTACAATACTGTTTTGGATTTATCTTCATACAGTAATGGAGTTTACTTTGTCGAATTGAAAAGCAAAGACAACAGAGTTCGTAAGAAAATAATCAAACAATAATAGAGAAAGGCCAACCATTGTGTTGGCCTTTTTATAAGTCCATTTTGGCATTTAGATGAAAAGTAAACCAAGGCTTTTTTTAGGAGGATTTGTAAATGCCTCAAACGCACAAAACCTTAATTGTAAATCGATAGCTAAACACCTTAACAAGTCTAAGTTTGAGATTCATACATTGAGTATTTATTCTTCTGCTAGTATAAATATGGACGCGGTTCGTATTCATAAGTGCTATTGGCCTCATCGACTTTTTATTTATTGGCTATATTTTGTTCAAATTTTATTAGCTGACATTGTTTATTTGCCCAAAGGGAATAATTTAAGGTATACTTCTTTTTTATGTAAGCTTTTTAATAAAAAGAGCATGACTACTATCGAAGGGATTTTTGACCAAGAGGCCACTAAAAACGCAATTAGAATAAGCGGGAAAGAGTTCGTAAAATATTACCATAGATTTAGTCAGAGGTATTCTATTACAAAATTTATGAAGGCTTATAATTATGAGCATCACCAATTAAAAACAAATTCTGAAATCCTTTATTTAGGTACAGAGTCTAGTTTGTTTTTAAATGAAAATCGTAAGCCGTCGGAGCTGAAAAAAGTTATAATGATAGGAAATGATTTGGTAAGAAAGGGCGTTTTTGAATACCTAGAGCTTGCCAGTAATTTTAATGATTTAGAATTCCATTTGGTTGGTTCTGGAAATGGCAAGATTGACATTGAAATGGAACTAAAAAATAGAAAGTTAAACAACCTTGTCTTTCATGGTTTTCTCGATCAACAAAAAATTATAGAATTGTTAAATGACATTCAGTTGCATGTTTTACTTTCAAGATCAGAGGGCTTTCCTAAGGTTATTTTGGAAAACGCATGCAATGGCATCCCTTCGATTGTGTACGGCGACTACGAAGCTCAAGAATGGATTTCCAGTGGTGTGAATGGCTTTGTGGTCTCTGATTTAAACGAAGCTATTCTAACTCTTGCTAAATTACAAAACGAGCCTAGCATTTTAAATACAGTATCTTTTAATTCGGTCCAATTAGGTAAGTCGTTCGATTGGAATAATAAAATAAAGCATTGGGAGAAAGCTTTTGATAATCTTTACTTTACTGAATAGGTAAGATGTTTATCTTACAATCTTCTCTAATTATTTAAATGTTAACTTTGTAAGTCTAAACCTCAAGTAATATGCTGAATAAATTATATTTAATCTTTATGTTTTCTTTGTTAACTATCCCATTTAATGCGACAGCTCAACTTCCTGTAAGCATTCAGGATTTAGATTTGGCTGATCAGCTTAATTACGATAACTGGACTTATGAAGACGAAAGTTTTTTTGTTGTTCCTGTCCAGCTAAACGAGTATGTCGAGCTAGAACAAATCAAATTTAATATTAAGTATAATTCTAACATAGTTTTACCTGTTTCTAACGATATTTTTACTCAAATCAATCAGCAAGAATATTTAAACAATCAAGATGTTTCTGATTTGAGTTTGCTTGCACAAGGCACTTTTGTTAGTCAGATACTAAGCGATGGATCTCAAAATCAAATGTTTACTGTTTCTTATTCTGGCAGTACATTTATATCAAATACTGATTTTCAAGACCAAAACGGAACATTAATTTACCTTGGTTTTATAAAGCAAGACCCATGTTACGAAGGCCCAATCTTATTGCAATTTTGGGATGGATTACAAGAAGGAGTTTATTTAAACCCTGACCATACGTCTGCTGTTACAATAAATGAAACTTACACCACAGACAACAATCAAATCTTTTCTATTGACGGTTCTGTTTTGCTAAATATTTTATCGGTTGAGCTGGTTCAAGATGGCTCTAATTTTTCTGTATTAATTACTGACGGAACTCCTCCATTTTCATATAATTGGACTGACAAAATGGATCAATCCCTTTCTACAATTAGTGATTTTTCTCCAACCCAATCTGCAGACTATCTTGTGTATGTTAGTGATTTTAATCAATGCGTTTCTTCTTTGTATTTTAGTTTTGAACAAGGCACTTCGATAGACGAACGTTATATTGCAAAAATCGGACCAAACCCTTTTAATAATTTTATTAACTTAGATTTTAGTTTGGAAACCGATTATGTCTTAATGGATATCAATGGTAAAATTGTTCGTCAATCTCAAAATGTTTTAACGGAGTCCATTAATACCGAAGACTTAAATAAAGGGATATACTTCTTAAAGACATCTAACTCAACTCATAACAGAGTTGTAAAATTAATTTCGATCAAATGAAACAACTTTTTTTAATTGCTTTTTTGTTTTCGCTTTCTTTTTCTGTTTCTTCACAAGAGATGTATGATGTTAATTCGGTAACTAGCATTAAACTTTATTTTTCCCAGCCCGATTGGAACAGTCAATTAGTTGATTTTTATTTAGATGATCTAGACGAAAGATTACTAGCTGATTCTGTAGTTATAAATGGGTCTGTCAAAGATAGTGTTGGAGTTAAATACAAAGGCAACAGTACTTTTGATGAAAATAGTGCCAAAAACCCAATTAACATTGCATTGGATTATATTCAGGGAAATCAAGATTATCAAGGTTTCAGAACGATTAAGCTTTCTAATGTAAAAAACGATCCTTCTTTTTTAAGAGAGGTACTTTCGTATGAGATAGCGAGAAAATACATGGTTGCATCTCAATCTAACTACGCTAAACTGTATGTAAACGATGTTTATCATGGTTTATATGTTAGTTCAGAGTCAATAAATAGCGACTTTCAAAACGATTATTTATACTCAGACAAAGACAATAGCAGGTTCAAATGTAATCCGGAATCTGTTTTTGCTGGTAACGGTTCTTCGCTAGAGTATTTAGGAAACGACTCGTCTTCTTACTATGATTTTTACGAAATCAAAACCGACTACGGTTGGCAAGACATAATTGACCTTACTAATACAATTGAAAATAGCCCAGAAAATATTGAGTCTAATTTAAATATTGATAGAGCTATATGGATGATGGCTTTTAACAACCTTCTAGTAAATTTAGACAGCTATTCTGGTCCTTTTCGTCAAAACTATTATTTAATAAAAGACGATTTTGATATTATTAATCCTATTATTTGGGATTTGAACGAATCTTTTGGAGGTTTTGCTATGCTAAACTCTGGAGGAGGTGGCCCTCCTCCTCAAACAGACTTATCAGAAGTTGATATGTTTCTTAGAGAAAACGAAGATGGTTGGCCTTTATTAAATCTAATATTAAATGATCCTACTTACAGGAGGATGTATGTTGCTCATCTTAAAACAATGCTCACTGAAAACTTCTCTAACGATTTGTATTTGACAAGAGCTACACAAATACAGACATTAATAGCTAATGATGTGGAATCTGAACCAAACGGATTTTATTCTTATGATGATTTCATTTCAAATTTAAACAACACCATTGCTAGCGGAGGCCCTGGAGGAGGAGACATAGGAATTACAGAGTTAATGGCAGATAGAATTACATATCTTCAACAGCAACCAGAGATGAATGCTTCCGCTCCAACTATTGGAACTGTCGCAACTCAACCTTCCATTATAAGCACTTATTCTAACCCTAGTGTAAACGTTAATGTAACGGATGCTGATAGGGTAATCTTTGCTTACAGATTCAGGCCTAACGAACATTTCACTAAACTGGAAATGCAAGATGACGGACAAAACAACGATGGAGCAGCTGGGGATGGCACATACGGAGTCAGTATAAACGTAGAAGCTTTGGATATTCAGTATTATATATATGCTGAAAACCAAGAAGCTGGTATTTTTTCCCCACAAAGAGCGGAACACGAATTCCATTCTATGGCAGTTGTAGGAAGTTTAGTTATAAATGAGTTAATGGCTTCCAATACAAGTTCGGTTGCTGATCTTTCATCAGGTATAGAAGAGTATGATGACTGGGTAGAACTTTACAATGGAAGCACCCAATCTATTAATCTAGAAGGATATTATATGTCCGATAACGAATCAACTTTAGACAAATGGCAGTTCCCCAATGTAACGATTGATCCGGATGATTATCTCATTGTTTGGTTAGATGGAGACGAATTAACACAAGAAGGACTACATACTAGCTTTAAGCTTTCGGCTCAGGAAGAAGCACTATTCTTATCTACTGCCAATTTATTTATAGTTGACGCTATTTATTATCAAGATATTCCTTCCGATATGGGTTATGCAAGATTTGAAAATGGCACAGGGCCTTTCCAAATCCAAAATCATACCTTTGACGATAATAACGGACAACATTCTGTAGATATTCAGCAATGGACTAATTCGGTTAAGGTTTTTCCTAACCCTGCAAACCATTTTATTACTATTGAAGCAAATGCTCAGAGTATAGAAGTTACCGATGTTTTAGGAAAAAGATATTTAAACCTTTCTAATGTTAGCAATAGTGCTAGAGTAAACACTTCGACTTGGCCAAGTGGATTGTACATTATTAATATTGACGGACAAACAGAAAAAGTAATTATTCAATAAATGAAAAATAGCATATTTATACTTGTTTTAGTGGCTCTAATTTCTTGTCAGAAGCAAGAAGGAGAAGGTGGTACTTCAGCTATTTATGGGAAAATTAAAACAATAGACGTTCAGCATTTCGATGTTCCTGGAAATGAAAGAATAGATACTTTGTCGCAATATTATCATGCAGACGAAGACGTTTTTATCATCTACGGTGAAAATGACAATCTTTATGACGATAACTACAAAACAACATTCGACGGTTCATTCGGATTCGAATCACTAAGGAAAGGAACCTACACCATTTTTATTTATTCCGAATGTGAGGCAGATACGAACGGACTTTCTTCCCTTTACGCATCGAATCCTAATTATGCTAACCAACTTTCTTCTACTATTTGGCATCCCGATTGTATTTCTAATAACTTTGCTCAAAAGGTTGAAGTAGAAATAACCGAAAACAATCAGCTTATTAACCTTGATGATATTATTAGATTCAACATTGTCAGCAACTAAACAAATATTATCTGATTTTACTTCTATTTCTTTAAAAGAGATGGATGGTGTTAGCTTATTAAGAAGGGTAGATACTAAGTTTGTATTCGATTACGACACCTTTTTAGAGATACTTCCTGAGTTAATGGACGATTACTTCGTTTTAGATGTAAACGATATTAGAATCAATTCTTATCGATCATTATATTTTGATACTGACGACTTTAAATTTTATTTCGACCACCATAACGGCAAAACAAATAGAAAGAAAGTTCGATTTAGAGAATATCTTGATTCCGGATTATGTTTTTTAGAAATAAAACAAAAAAATAATAAAGGGGTTACTAAAAAATCTAGAATTAAAGTGGACAGAATCGAAGAGTCATTAAGCACTAAAAGTACGGACTTTATAAAAAAAATATTAGGCAATGATATTGACTTAGTGCCTAAACATTGGAACGCTTATAACAGAATTACTTTTGTAAATAAAAAATTAAAGGAACGATTGACTGTTGATACTGATTTTAATTTTAAAGGCAACGATAATAAAGGAGAAATAACAAAAATGATTATTGCTGAAGTCAAGCAAGAAAAAGTAAATTATTCGTCTGCTTTTATGAGAAAAATAAAAGAAAAAGGAATCCGACCGTTTCGTATTTCTAAGTATTGCATGGCCATGGCTAGTTTATATCCGGAGCTAAAGCAAAACAATTTTAAACCAAAGTTTTTAAAAATTAACCAACTATAACTATGTCATTATTTTTACTGATTCTATCTGAAATAGAATTTTTAGGTGTCGAATTTTTCGACAAGCAAGATTTTATTAAACTTCTAGTAAAGTCGGCTTTTAACTTTCTTGTTGTAGGCTATATTGTTAGGTATATATATTATGCTACATCTAAAAATAAAGATTATTTATTTACCTATATTTTAATTAGTATTACTGTTTTCTTTTTGTGTTTTCTTCTGGAAAATGTAAAACTAGAATTAGGTTTTGCTCTAGGGTTATTTGCCATTTTCGGAATTATTAGGTACAGAACTGACCCTATTCCTATTAAAGAAATGACCTATCTTTTTATAGTTATCGGAATCTCTGTTATGAATGCATTAGCAAACAAAAAAATTAGTTACTCCGAATTGTTGTTTACCAACATGATGTTTATTCTAATTACATATAGTTTAGAAAAAATATGGTTGCTAAAACATGAAACTAGAAAGACAATTACCTTCGAAAAAATTGAACTTATTGTTCCAGAAAGAAAAGAAGAATTGTTAGCAGATTTAAAGAAGAGAACAGGCTTAAACATTACAAGAGTCGAAATTAGAAATATTGACTTTTTAAGAGACACTGCTAACGTCAGGATTTACTATTTTGAAGATGAAGAAAAGTAGTTTAATACTAATTTTTTTTCCTCTTTTTTTATTCGGACAAGAGTCTGACTTTATGCTATGGTCTAAAGCGTCTGTTAATTATTCGATCAATAAAAAAGCGGATATTTCCTTTACTCAAGGTTTAAGACTTAGAGAAAACGCTAGCCTTAAAGACGAGTTATATTCTAACTTTTCGATTTCAAGAAAATGGAATAAAAGATGGAGAGTAGCTATGGATTATCGTTTGATAGAAGAATACGATGTTTTTTTTAATAGCGAATTACAACATAGGTTTAGCCTAGATTTTAACTGGCAAAAAAAGATCGATAGACTAACTATTAAAAGCCGTTCCCGTTTTCAGTACGGCTCTAGTTTAGTGTTTAGAGAACGTATTTCAGCCCATTATAATTTACGAAAGACTCCATTAGAACCTTCTTTTTTATTGGAATCATTTTATGACTTTTCTACTGTTACTAAATTAAGAGCAACAATAGGAGCGACCTATCCGTTAGCTAAGTCTACTGATATAGATTTATATTATAGACTGCAAAACGATTTTAAAAACGCTTCTTTAATTTATATTTTAGGAATAGGAATTAGTCAAGACATTTAAAAAAATGAAAAAGAAATCTGTCATTTTACATATTGTCCTTTTTCCAATTCTGTTTGTACTATTAATTTCGGCTATAAAAGGTTTAGAGCATTTTTACGATTATAGTTTTGTAAAGTATGGGGTTCTGCCAAGAGAGGTTTCCGGATTAAAAGGGATATTATTTTCGCCATTAATTCATAGTGATTTTTCTCACTTAACTAACAATGCTTTGCCTATTTTGGTGCTTTTAATGTCCGTAAAGTATTTTTACAAATCGATTTCAACGGAAGTTTTTATTTGGTCATGGTTATTTAGCGGTTTCTTGCTGTGGACATTTGCTCGACAGAACTATCACATAGGTGCAAGCGGATTAATTTATGCCTTATCGTCATTCTTATTTTTTAGTGGACTTATACGTAAACACATTAAGTTAATGGCTGTGTCTATGTTTATTGTGTTTTTATACGGAAGTTTAGTTTGGGGATTATTCCCTCTACAAGAAAGAGTTTCGTGGGAAGGACACTTAACTGGTGCTATTAGCGGACTTTTATTGGCGTTTTGGTTTAGAAAAGAAGGTCCGCCAAAACAAATATATCAATACGAGATTGATGAAATGGTAGAAGAATTAGCTCAACAAAACCCTAAAGTTACCTATCATTATAAACAAAAGGATCAGAATTGATAGCGATATGCTATGGTGGCAATAAAACTTCTTGTTAGCCCGTCTGGTCTTATTTTTCTTACAACTATTGGTGAGCCAACGCTAAAGTTAAGACTGCCATTGTGTGAAAGGTTATAGTCTAAAAACAAATTCAGATTTACGGTTAATCCGCTAGATTCTTCTATTTCTTTTTCGACATTATTTGTGTCTTCGTATGTATCATTTCCAAGATGGTATATTGAAAGTAAACTAGAAGTAAAACGCAATTTTTCTGTCTTAGATATTTCATAAGTTCCTCTTAATAACACGTCTCCTTTTCTATTGTAATTGTTGGTGCTTTGAAACTCCGAATAAAAGCTAGAACTATCATAGGCTTCGGATAAAAAAGTATTCTCTCCTTGAGAAATAGGTAGCTGTGTTGCTACATTAATTTGTAAGGTTTTCACTTTAGTAGCAAAGCCAACTATTATATCTGTGGTTCCTAAGCTTGGCTGAAAATCTAGAGGTAATGGATCTACAGAATTAAAAAACTCATTTCCATCACTTAAAGGGAGTTTGGCTCCTGCAGTTAGGTTTGTTTTACTGGATAATTGGTATCTAGCACTTACAAAAACATCAGAAAGTCCAGAGTTTTTTATTTCCCCACCACTTTGTTGTATGCTTGTTAGTTTCGTACTTATAGATAGGCTTTCTCCTAAAGATCTTTGATAAGAAAAGTATGGAGCTATAATAGTTATACCATGATCGGCTATTCCGTAAGATGAGCCTAGTGTAAATTGATTTTTAAAAGAATTATTTTGAGAGTCCGAACTTTGAATTCCGTCTAACGAACAAAAGCCAGCATCGCTGCATCCTTGGCTATATGCTGTTTGTGTTAATAAAAGACAATTAAATAGTAGAAGAAGAGTAAATGTTCTCATATAGTTTTTAAGTTTATTCCAGACTTAAAAAACGAATAGTACATTTTTTTATTTTACGACCTCGTTATTTTGTTTCTTAACGCCCCAATTTGACTTATACCAAGCCCTTTCGTGAAAATAGTAAATAGGCATTTTTACAAAAAATTCGATTCCTCCGATAGCAAGTCCAGTACTAAGGTCCCCAGTAGTTATCCACCCAATTAATGTGGTAGTAATTGTTGCTGTTATTCTCCAGGTAAAGGTTTTGGCAAGATGCCTTTTTCTTGTGATTTTCTTTTTCACTTGTTCTGATTATTTATACGCTATTAAGATAAGGCTTTTTATAATAAAACAGCTATAAACTCGATGCAAAAACCAACTATGAATCCGACATATACCTGACTAGGGTTGTGTGATTTAGTTTCTAACCTAGCAAAACCCACTAATCCAGACATTAAAACGGTAGCTAAAACAATGCTTAACCAGTCTAGGTTAAAGCGATAACTCAAGCCGATTAAAGCACCAAGGATCCCTCCAATACCTAACATATGGACGCTTATCTTCCATTTTAATGTTACTAATAAGGCGACAGAAACTACCGTGATTGCACCTATCATCATCAGATAAATGCTTTTAGGCAATTGAAGTTTTAATAGTATCTCAAAGCATAAATAATACCATAAGACAGTTAGAGTAAATGGCCACTTTCTTTCCTCAGCGTTTTTCATGTAAAGGCTGCTAATCACCTTTAATTTTTTTAATAACAATGCTGTTAAT
>ERZ887849.1734-NODE-1734-length-19369-cov-14.169048_pt1 | contig 19369 bp, 37 predicted proteins | sample MGYA00521267_ERZ887849 | MGnify/ENA primary metagenome ERZ887849 (study PRJEB32303, sample SAMEA104408601) | aquatic metagenome | biome: Brackish water; feature: Pelagic; material: water | place: Baltic Sea | collected 2014-06-06T16:11:00 | depth 2,863 m ... | reverse complement strand
ACCCATCACCTAAAATAGTTCCTACGAAATCATATTTCTCTCTAAACCATCTAAAGGCTTGTTGGTATAGTGGTGCATAACAGCCTTTTTCACCTATAAAAGTTCCACTTACAGTATTAGCTTGTGAATTTCTTTTAGGATGTTGAAACATTCCAAATGTGAATTTAATCTCTCCTCCACTATTGTCGTGGTAGTTTCCAACACAAGGTTCATCAAACCCTAACTCTTTCAAAGCTAATGCTTCTTCGTATGGTATAAATTCTTTATTCATAACTATAAGTTTTCGTTAATCCAGTCAATTATATTAGAATTACCCATAGTAAGACCTAGTAGTTCTTCCTTACTATACATCTTCTCCACTACAGGATGCATAATGATACAGTTGTTGGAGTCTGTTTTGACTCTACTCTCTATACATTTTCTGTCACTTTTGATAGCTTCATCAGCAGTAACTTTTGAAAAGTCTAACACAATAGTATTAGTGCTTGTTAAACATTCATACTCAACCATCACATTATCAATCCCACCTGCTTTACAGTATTCTTCAATGAAAGATTGTGGGATTTGAGGTAAACTCCAAATCCTTTCAGAACCTATCCAATTAACTTGTTTTATTTGTGGCTTTAAAAGCTTAGGGTCGGTAGTTGCTATGATTTTTCTGCAATCTTTATTATTATCTTTTTTAGTAGCCTTTTCAATAAAATTATACTTTAACCATATAAACCAATCCCCCTTCTTAATCTCTTCATCTGTTGTGATGTAGAGGTGTTGAGGTTTGATAAATCCACTTTCAGCGTAATCTACGTCATCATAGCTTAACTTACCTCCAGAAATAGTTAGATAACTTCTATCGGTAGGCAACATATGTACCTTTGCTCTTTTTCTATTTGCTTCCATAAGACTTAAGTTTTTGTGTAGTTATTTCTATTTGCTTACGGAAATAATTAGTTCCCTTATTAAAACAATACTTATGGTTAGGATCTAAACTTGCTTGTAATGCTATTTGCATTGACCATAAATGATTGTTTAATCTGCTGTATTCTTTTCTATTTGCTTCCATTTGTTTAGCTTTAGATTGTTAATATTAGCACCAGTTGTAAAATCTGTCTTCAAAGTCATGTGCGACTCCAACAGCTTATCGCAGCTTAACACGCTACAACAGGTCACGAGATAATTACCTAAATTTCTTCAGGGTCGCCCTCCATATAGGTGGCTTTTAAATTATCTCTTGCTACCAACTCCTCAGTGTGTACAGAACACCTAACGGCATATCATCTGCTTAACTTCACCTCTCAAATGGCATTTCAAGGGTACACTGGATAAGGTTATACTATTGCAGGTTGTCTGCCTAACTATCTTTAATTTTTTTAATAGCTTTCCCTTATCTTTCTTTAGTGATTTATATCTGGTTTACCCAATCATAATCACAAGGTCATAGGTTTGACCAATACCACTAGCAACTTTTAATTCACTCCTACTCCATGTGGTCAATGTGTAGGGCAGAATAATATTGATAAGGGTAGTTCTACGAATTCTACCATAAGTACGTATATCAGTTAATATAACCAGCTCTTATCAATATCTTCCCTACAAGGGTGCACCTTGATTCCATCAACCCTTTTTAATTCCGAGTATTACTATGGAGTCTTGATTTCTCTAAGACCTGCAATTGGATAGGGAATTTTTTATTGTGGTGTCACCATCTTAAAAATCCAACTTGAACAAGTACCATAGTTACAGTCAAATTCATTTATGACAAATGAAATGGTTGTATTAGGATTATCGGTTAACAACTTTTTAAACCCTGTGTAATTTTTTTTGCTAAAGTATACTCCACCTGATTTTGGTGCATAACATTTTAAAGTTCCGGTAGTACCGTCAGATAACTTGTATCTGATATTTCCTAATGAACCATCGTAGTCACCAACTCTAGCTTCTGAACCTCTGTTGTATTCGTATAGACTAATGGTAATATATTCACCATCATCTAAAACTTTTACGGTTAATTCACTGTTTGAGGTTGCAGAATTACTGAACGTTCCTTGGCAAAATACACGACTGTATGATTTTTCTGTTGGATCCCCGAAGGCATCTACATAGAAATTTGTTTCCCATTCATCGTAGTTTAACTGTCCGAAACTTGTCATACCCAGCATCAGGGTTATAGCTAATGTTAATTTTTTCATAATTGTTATGTTATCTTCCTTACTCATCTTTGTTTTTACTTATCTAATCTAAATCCAACACATACTGGGAATCTTGGTAGACCTGAGTCAGTGTACTCAAAGAACCTAATCTCTGCTGTCTGTCCAATGTAAGTATCTTTCTCCCGTAGGATCCGTTCTCTCTCAACGTGAGACATCTTCATGTTAGCATTGAACGCACCTTTGGGTCCAGTACAAACAATAACACCTTGTTCAGGTCTCTTGTCTGCCGGAACAACATCAATTACTTGATACGTCTCATCTATGAAATCTTTAAACTTCAATAGATTGCTACTTCTTTTGTTCACTGCGTACCCTTCAGAACCGTGACGGATTATTGTCCCCTCATATCCTTGTCCTACAAATGCAGAATGATATGTCTTCAGTTGTGACTCCATGAATAAATACTCAGTCTCAACTAATTCAACGAGGTCCTTACCAAGGACATGTAGATTTAAAAAGTTCACCAGAGTTGATAGAGATATGAATCTCTTAGCGAATGGCTCATCAATCACTGTATCATAAACGTGATAGGTAACCTCCTCTGTTTCTCCAGGCCGATATTTCTTGATCAACCTCATGTTTTCTTGGAATGTTTTTCCATGAGCATACAACTCACCATCAAGAACAACGTCATGACTATTCTCCGCTAGCCCTTCTAAGTACTTAGCGATGTGTGGCACCGTGTCAATGACCTTTCCCTTACGAGAAATTAACTGAACTGTTCCATCCTTAATGATTGCTAAGCATCTCATCCCATCTAACTTAGGTTGGATGAATACGTTTTTATCCCATGAGATCTTCTTTGATTCTTTATCAAATGATTTTGCTAGCATGGGTAGCATTACAGATGCACCACCTTTATCATCAGCTTCCTCAATAGTGTTGAAGTAACCGGTGCTCATCTTAGTTTCAATCTTACTACCTGCCTCGGCAATTGCTTGGAGCTCAGGTGTAGTCTCATTGGCCTTGCCAACGTTCTTTGGTTTGCATGTACTGCGATGCTCTACTAGATTACCATCTAATAAGCCTGATTGTTGTACCAGATCGGGTCCATCAGTGAATACATGCAGTACTCTGATTTTTCCTTTACTGTCTTTCTTGTAGATTTTCTTAGAAAACCCTTGTGTAACTGCTTCTTCCATTTATATTATTTATTAGTAAATATTTAAGATGTCTTGGATTTTCTGAACCCAAGCTCAACAGCCTCAATGAAATGGGTTTCAATCCAGTCATGACAGGCTCTACATACACCCATCCATTCCGATTCATCAAGGAGTTTATCTCCTGAACGGCCTGCAATATGATGTACGTCTGTTGTTTTGTGAGTGCATATGCCAACGATGGCAGCTTCACACATGCTATGTGTAACTTTAAATATTGCACATTTACCAGCATAGATATTCTCTTGCTTACTTCTCTTTTTAGAACGAGGAGCAATTGGCTTTGCTTCAGTTGGTTTTTTGACTGAATTTTTACTAGAATGGCAACCCCAGCACGTTTTACAAAGCCTCCTGCGAGCCCCGTCTAATACTATATTTTTCCAAATAGGTTTGGGTTTTTGACACCCATCACATGTTTTAAGTTTCATCCTCTAAGATATGAAAATTAGTTGGTAATACCTTTCTTTCTATGAGCCTATTAACTATATCAGATTTACTTAATCCGAGCTGTTTAAAGGTTAAATCATTACAAAATTTAGGGTCTGTTACATTTAACTCCGTGCATAGTAGCTTAGTTATCTTACTATGAGGGAAAAATGTAGAAAATATTTTGTTGGAAACTTCATTGATGAGCTCCTGCTTGTACCTATTAAGTACACGCTGGGCCTTCCAATAGACACGGTTAATTCTATCTTGTTTCTCTGGGTGCATTTCACTCAGCTCTTCTTTGGTGTAGACTTTTAGACCATACAAGGCCCGTCTATACAAAAAGTTTTGGTAATCATTCATTCTGATATCCTCAGTCCTGATGATACGATCTTCACTCATGGTATTCCGGATCTGACTTAGATCATTAATAGTTTTCATATTCACAAATATTATTTTACGTTCAACAAAAAAAAACAGCCAACCGAAGAAATTATTCTTGCGATTGGCTGTTTGATATATTACCTATGATGTTTTACACATCAAAGTTTTCATTTGGTTCTCTCACTGCACTATTTGCTTTACTAGCAACGTAGGCCGCTTTGATTTCATCACCATTGGTGTGCTCGAGCGTTTCATCCATTGCAGTAGGATCATTCTTGTAGAAGTTTTTACGGTAGATTGGATCATCTCCAAACATACATACTACTCCAGAATCACCGGCTCTCTTCAAATCCTTTTCAGGACTCTTTGGATTGAATGGTTCAGTTTGCTCACTCACAATGATGGTACCTGGCAATTCAGTACCTTGTTTCCAGCCAAAGCTGCTAAGGTCTTCTGTTTTACCATAGATAAGAGCAGAGATTGTAGATCTTTTTGCAAAGTTCTGCTCATCTATTACTACTCGTGATTGTTGAACGCGTATGTATCCCCATTCTGCGTTAGCTGATGGTGTAACTACTTGTCCTGCTTTGTCTTGTGTAACGATTACTTTTGAGTTCATCTTGATTTGATTTTTAAAATGATAAATTAATTTGGACCACGACATTAAGCCCCATGCTGTTGGTCCGTGACCAGCATAGAGCGTATAATAAAGGCTTACCTTTCCGGAATAGTAAGCTATTTATTCATTGAAATTTGTTTCATCATCGGGGATTTGATTGATATCAAAGTCAGAGCTGACTTCCCCGTCAATTTCCTCAAAGGTTCTGTAGTCTAAATCACTAGGTGATTCATCTTCTTTAGTCTGAGGTTTGTTAAGAATGGAATCATGCCAATTAGATGTAGGCGTGACACCGGTATTAGATGCAATTAAATTCTGTATGAAACCAGGAAAGTCCTCATCCTTAAGGCTGAAGAATTCCTCTGTGGAGATATAAACAACCTTACCTGTGGGCAACTGATATAACATAGCATGTATACATATGCTAACAAATATATATTATTTATTTAACATTATCAAAGTCTGTGACATCATCTATTTCAGATGTGTCCTTATCAGTAATCCATGTGTGTTGAATCTTTTTTGTGGTTGGATCATCCGAGTGAATGGTCTCATACTCTACCTGATAGGATTTAACACGTTTTACATCTGCTTCTTTGACCTTGCAAACAACATATTTAGAATCACCCTTCTCAACCATTAAATTATTTTTAATCATGAGGTCATCTGTTATTAACCAACTGTGAAGGTGTATTGATTTAACAAGAATTGTCTGACCTTCAGTATAAACAAGCTCTGAGTTTATTCCCTGAAGTAATTTAAGGAGATGGGCATCTTCACCATCTCCTTTTTCCATTAACTGGAATGCAATAAATTCTGATAGGCGTTGAGAGTTGGGATGCTTTATAGCTAGTCCCAACATACGCGTTAAATCATCCAATGTATAAGATACATTAAAGGATCTATCTGCCTTACCCATTGTGAGTATGGACAAAGTAATCTCCTGTGTCCGATCTCAATTGAGCAATACGCTCATTAGGTGTGTAAAATTCTTTACCGTCTTTGATGTAAGTATAGATCTCATAGTTGTCATTCATCGTTGCGTGAATTTTGTGCAGTCTTGGGTGTTATTACCAGACCATTATGAATGATTTTGTCAAGGATCTGCGTTTGTTTGTCAATAAGTAGTGATGTGATATCACTCTTAGAAAGTTGCTCCATTGCTAACTTTTCAATATCTGTTTCTGGGATCAATACTACTTTGATTGATCCATTAAGGATGATGTCTGCTTTCATTCATCTGGGTTTTCCGGGAGATATGTTTCCAGAGCTTCTAAAGGACTTTCCTCTAGTAATTCTTCTATGGCTTCAGTATCTCCATTGTTAAGGTCTTTTTTAAGTTGCGTGATAGCTAACTTGATAACGGCTTTCTTATTCATAATACAAAATTAATGATATTCTTGGTAATTAAATATAACAGCTTTGTTTATCTCACCCATAGGTTGTAACCCTTCATGTGTATTTACAACGTTTCCCATTATCAGAGGTAACCTGATGTTTGTGAATGCAGGAATAATTTAACTGGATTTCCTCTTGAGTCCAGACTGATATATTTAATATTGTTGAAGGGTGATAGGCCGCGCTCCATGTCAAGGGCTTCGCACTAATTTCAAACTCTATGGACTGAGAGATACATAGCCATCATAGATTCAAGGATGGTACCGAGTCTATCTCTGCCTTCCTTTATTACTCACCGTTCCATTTCTTTTTATAAATACACAGCGACTTCTGGAGTTACCCTCTGTACCTGGTATATTTAATGACGAAATTGCCTCATTCAACAACCTCTTGCAATTTTTAATTCATTCTTATAAGAGAGGTAACCTTATAAGGGCAGAATGACATGTTAACTAGATCCGGCTTTAGGCAAACATCGGTAGTAGATGTTATTGAAGGTTCACTCCGTCCCCACCCACTCATTGCTGAGCCTCTCATAAAGAGTTTTCTCACGCACTCGGTTTTATTATGTGCTGGCTTCACTAGTTAACAATATCCGTGACCCCAAGTAGCGGCCTGAAATCAGATCAGACAACTATGCGTATCTACATTGTACTACTTGGTTTATGATACTTACGGTACGGTATCTTAATTTTTTGATATACGTTTATAATCTTGATGGTGTTTAGTTGGTTTAAAATGTTTAAAATACATTTCAGGATTTGCACCTGGTTTTTCAATAACAAGGTCACCCGTTATACCCAATTCCTTCAGGATATCTTCAGTGTAGTTTATAGATGTGTACCTATAGTAACAACTTCTCAGATCCTTATACTTTTTTCTGTCAAGTAATTCTTGAACTGTATCATCAGCAAGCTTTCCGATTTTGAATTTTGATTTACGGGTCAATGTTCTTAATAAAGGTATCATACATAAAAGTTTAATTGGCTAATATCTGTCCTCTGGGGAAATGATGCATAGCCTTATTGATTTCTTCTTCTGTGTAACTGGTACCAAACTTATCTCCGAAGAGTTCAAAGTCAATAGCTCTACCATCAATGTGGTCTTTACATTGGATAACAGCTATACTGTTCTTATCTAGGGTGTGACCTGCTACACTATGTGCGTGGTCTTGCCCAAAAGATATATAAATTTTCATGGTTGAATAGTTAAAAAGGTAAATCCAATAACATATGATCTATATGTTCTTGAGGAACTTTGTTTGCAAAGTCCTTTTGTAATAATTCTACTAACTCCCCAGTAGACCATCTTTCTTTATCCAGGTGCTCAGGATGTGGAGTGAGGGTAAATACATTAGAGATAGCAAACACTACATCTTCATCTTCTTCAGTGACGTTATCAATCAATTGTATAAAGTATTCTGACATTGGTCTGTCAAAGCCCCATACAAGAGTTTTCTTCCCGTCTTCTATTTCTGTGGTAAATCTGCTCATTTTTTTTCAATTTTTTAGTGGTGTTGGGATGATAGTAAACAAAGATAACGAGGGATTAATCCACAACTTACCTCATGTTAGCTGTGAAATTATCATCCTTTGCTACTTCAAGCCATTCACTTAATGATAAAAGGTACAGTGCTCTGACTACATAGAGTATAGAGCCTTGACGCGATATTTTGTACCAACCTCCTTCACCTTTCATAAAGCATTTAGCCGCGTCATTGTACACGAGAAAGGAATCCAGTTGTCTGGTGTCTCTGGGTGGAGTATCCGGTTTCACATTAGTGTACCGGTCTCTCCACCATATCTTAGTTACCATATGATAAACCCAATAAATTAATTTGCTTTTGTCTTTTACTTAGTTTCATTTTAATATGTTTACTAGTATACATGTCCCTTTGTTAGGCACAATTAATGTTTAGTTCTCTTATTGTAGCATTTCATACATTCTATAATTCCTGCTTCTACAAAGTGTTCAGTTACATAAACTTCATCTTTTGTAAATCCACAACTGTCGCATCTATTATGTGTCAAGGCTTTTTTAACTGTGCCTAACACTAAATAAAAAACATAGCTTAATTTCTTCATATCATTACAGTTTTGTGTAGCAAGTTTCTGTGTGTTACTTATCAGTTTTGAAAAGTGCGTGAGCACTTGGCAAAAAAAAACCTCTCAATGAGGTTTTTCTTTCTAAAAGGCTGAGTGTTGACCTTTTACGATACCGTTTAGGTAAGTTTCCCTACACATCACACACCATACATTACTGTAGGTAGGTATCATATTCCTGGGTTAAAATGCCCATACATTACTACACTTGAATTCATAGATTTGTGTTCACACTAACCTCCTTTCGGGATTAAAAGGGCGACCCCTCTTAGCTAAATGTTAATTGCTTATCTTATCTTCAGCCTTGAGAGCTTCAGATACCTACATGTTACAGTAGGATAAGAATATTGTCATTCAAATGTCGTTGTACTAATTTTTCTTTTCTTTCATTTTTGAAATGTTAGTTAAGGATCCAGGTAAATAACAGAAGACGTACAACGGTACAAATACATGCCACCTTTTGGGTGGTTTAGTATAAACTTCTATTTGCTTTAAGCTGCCAAGCTTACTTACTAATATATCATCATGTCACTGTATTTCTACAAACAACGGATTCAATATTTAATACCAGCTTCTCCCTTGGCACGGGATACTACTAATACATATCATGCTGTTCTATTGGATTTCTCCTCAATTCTCCTGCCTGTCAGAAGAATCATTTTACTTAACCGTCAAGCGTTAGCCCACAGGTTTCCCATAAAATGGTTTACATAATACCTTTCTGTGAATAGCACCGAAGTACTACGCAAAGACCTTATTCCTGGTCTTCACTTTATCCCATTGCTGGTTTATCCTTAATGGCTCCGAAGGCGAGCCACATACAATCAGTATCTCCTCAAGGGAGCTTAACGTTCACGCCATCCGTATCTAAACGGTGAGGGCTTGTATGCATTCATGAACTTATGACAGGTTGTAATTGCTAAAGAGATACATCAAAGTGTATTCTTTCAAGCTTACAAGAGAGTGTGCACAATCTCCCTGCCACCTGTATTTGCAACTACAGGATTTGGATTAATATTCTAACAACAACTACACCATTCGTAGTGATTACCACACCCATTACAATAATCATCCTGATAACCCGGATGCTCATTCTGTTGAGTGTGAGTTTCACATAACTTATAACCTTTCTGATGTATGTGCCCATACACTTCAGGATACTTGTTATTTAACTCATTTGCAATAGAGTCAATTTGTTCTGGCGTTAAGGGTACTTCAATTCCTAATCTCATAGCGTATACGATTTAAAAGAGTTAATAATAATTTACTTTTTTAGATCTGACTAACTCTATCTATATAGCTATAGTGCGAATTTGACGGTGAAGAAGGGATAACATTAATATCTAAGATTTAGAGCGATTAAGCATCTCCTTGTGACTTAGGCATTCTCTTCATTAATAGAGCTGTGAGCTTTTCTTTCTCTGATTCCGACATGTTATCTGTCATAGCATTAGCGAATGCGTTCATTGCTTCATCAATTACTTCTTGCTCACCTTCTTTACCTTGATTCTCTAATTGACTTGCAGCAGCGAGTATTGCCATACGTATCATAGGCTCACGTAGTCCTGCCGATAGTAGCATTGTTGCGATAATCTCAAGGTTACCCTCTACATGTACGGCTAGTACGATAGAATTTTCATTATCCGTTAAGAACTCTCCATTGAGATGTAGTTTAGGTTCTCTTTTCTTCTTTTCTTCCGACATTTTCCTCTGGTATTACGAAAAGTATGGAGAGTCTCAGTGTCAATACGATGTACATCCACTGAGATTCCATATACTCTCCATTTGATTGATTGTTTAATTAATGCTTGGGCCATTTTGTCTTCTTAGCCCAGGAATACGCAGGTACTTACTGCCTTTCTTAGTATCTTAATATAAATCAAGTTCAGATGCATCACAATCGTTGTGCATATCATGCTCCTCATTTATATCATTCCATTGCTGAGCCATTTCTCCGTGTAGAGTAACCGAATGTGTTTCTTTACGAGCCTCAGCATTCTTACGTGCATTATGAATAATCATCTTCAGAGTATTACGAAGATGTGTGAGATCCATATCATCAATTGATATCTTCTCACCATTTTTTGTTGTCCAATATTCTACTGACATAACAGTTTTATTTAGGCACGATCCGATGCTTAATCTTCCTGGTGTATTTCTTTTTATTGATATACACATTAGGACGAGTAGCTTGATTTATCTCATGCTGGGTTACTATTATTGTTTTCATTCTTCATAGAGTTGGTCGTGCACTTCAGTGTTGCGGATAATGGTAACACGCTTGAGATTTTTAATTTCTGCAGTTCTACCACCACCATGTATGTCTGATTCAAAAGCTATGCTCGGTATTATTGACGAGTATAGGTAATGAACCTCTGTCAAATTGTTCATGATTTCTTTATCACCCTTGTATGGCGAATTATCATTGAACTCTATGACAGCACGGTATCCATATTCATCTTCCATAAATATCTCCAACTCTATTTCAGGTTGTTGACGCTTACCGAAGAAGATTACTTCCACATTGTAAAGCTGTCTACGTCTTTCCAGACGAACAAGCTCTTCTTTGTGCTCATTGATTTCTTTATTCAATTCCATCATAGGTTTGAACACATCACTTATGTAAGTCTTGCGTTCATCATGGGACATTGCTATCCACTTATCGTGCTTCATAATTTCTATATCTGATCATGCTGCATGCATGATAATGAACAATAGGATGTATGCCCTATTGCATCTGGTTCAATTTCTTTTCCACACTTATGGCACGGATGTGACTTAAACGGGGGTTCATCCTCTATCTTATGGGACGGAATATCTTCTTCAACTATATTATCAAGAAAACATAAAGGACCATAACCATACATGTCCATAACATGCATAGGGTATTCACACTCTTGCATCTCTTCAAGATACCTCTGATGCATAAGCTCAAAGATCTCCTCTTCTGGTAAATGGTTTATATTCTTCATATCAAAATTGATTTTCGGGAGCATACGCCTCTCTTCATTATGCTAATTACATAGATAGAGAAGTTAATCATTCACATAGGACACAAGACACTTAATATGTCAAGTATAGCTATGTTAATATATTATATAAGGCTCTTAAGGTTTTGTGTGTTTTAATCTAACATAAGAAACTAGGTGTGTAGGATTGTCTCCCACACACCGTGTCTCTCACTAAAATATATAATTACCCAAGGTTTTTGAATTGATTTTACTTAATCCCTCTAGGACTAAGCGTTATCTAAGCCTTCTGAACTAGCAGAACCACCTAACAGACTAGCTGCAGCGTGTTTTGCCAACTCTTGACCTAAATTACCACCATACTGAGATGACAAAGACTCCGCTTTACGGAACTCTGACATATCTGCAACAACGTTACCGTTGCTTGTGATAATCAATTTACCAGAATTTCCGATAAATCGTGTAGTAAACCACAACGGTGTACCTGATTTATCATCTTCTCTGTAATACTCACCTTGAGCTTTCTTGAAAGCAGTCATTGCTGCCTTATCTCCTGACACCTCATAAACGAATGTGTCATTACCATTTTTACTTACGTAATCTCTTACTGACTTTACTTGTAACATAATTTGAATTATTTGAATTGGTTAATAATATATTTTTCAGAAAAGAGGGTTAGAAAAAGGTAAGTTTAACTATGGTACATAGGATACATAGCTTCTACCTGAAGCAAAGCTCTGATTTCCCCTTGCACACTGATTTCTCTTTAGCAGAAAAACATCTTGTTTATGAAAGAGGGTTAGTAAAGGTAATTAGTTAGAAGAAGGTGATTTACTTCTTTTTAGTGGATCGCTTAGAGGATCCTTTTTTCCCATTGCGGGCTCTATTGCTTGATTGACTTTCCTTACGGGTTTTACCCTTAGAATCATGGCTCTCATCTTTACCGTCTTTATTCCCGTAATTGCCTTTCTTCTTATTGGCCGCATTAAGCTCTGCTCTATACTTACGTCTCTCCGGTGACTTGTGATACTCCGTATCATATGCCTTCTTTTTGTCCCGTGCCTTTTTGTTGCTCTGGAGATACTTGGCAGATCTACTCTTACCCTTTGTGGATCCTGCTAATGTGTTGCGTCTTGATTTACCTGTTGCCATATATACAATATACAAAAAAAATGAGGAATTAATAGAGTGCTGAGCAAATTGGTTGTGGCGAGTGATTAACGGAACGGTTCTCAGATGATAGTAAACGGTTAATACCCCTACCTGTTACGGGTAAGCCAGACACATAAGTCTGGCGTAATACAGCGTGAGCTTGCGAACTCCAAGAAAATAAAAAGCGTGAACGCAGTGAACTCCATTTTTGAAAAAACAAAACAGGGACTAATCCCCGTTCTGTTCACACATAAACTCTAATGCATTAGCATTGATTTCATGCAAGCATTTCATCCAATACTTGACCTGATGCTCTTTGTCAAGAGTTTCATCAAAGCCTAGAGCATTGCAGAAGTACTCATCAAAAGATTGAAACTCAGCATAGAATGCACTGTCAATTGCATTTCTTTTGTCTGAATATTCTTTCTTAAGAGCATCTCTCTGCTTGACAAGATTAATCTTATAGCTCATAGACATAGAATCAACGAAACCTTTGTGACGCAACTTTAGTGTAGGCATACCTCTGACTCTATCCCAATTACTGTGCATACGTTCTATTTCTCTAGTGATAGGCTCAATAGCCTTTTTCTCTATATCATAGAGTTCATTCTTGTTTTCCCTAGCAATATCTGCTTTAAGGATATGCTGACAGTATGTTGGATGGAATTTGTCAAACAACTCATTGCAAAGTTGCTCTGCCTCATCTAGTGATGTAGCAAAGAAGGCTGTGTGAGTACAGTATGAACTGCCCTCCCAACCTGATAACTGATATAATATCATAAGATATGGGTTTTAGGTGAATAATTTTAAGGGGATTGAGGGTTAGATGATAGTAAATGTAGTTTTACTAATCATCATTGTATCAAGTACTTAGTCTACTTGTTACACACGGTGGAGACAAAACAAATGGAGCACCCAACTAAGGATGCTCCAATGTTACCTACTCTTCAGTATCTGAAGGAGCCTTGTTACCAAGTAGGTTGGCAACACTAGCTCTTGCTAGCTCCTGTCCGAAGTTACCTCCGAACTGTTCAGACATGGACTGTGCCTTGCGAAATGCTGACATATCAGCAATCACATTACCCTTTGAGGTAATGACTAGCTTGCCTGTATCTCCAATACATTTGGTTGTAAACCAAAGCGGAGTACCTGCATCAACATTTCCGCTTTTACCGTCATCTTCACGGTAATACTTCCCTTTTGCTTTCTTGAAGGAAGCTAGAGATTCTTTATCTCCGCTTACTGCATAAACAAAAGTGTCATTACCGTTTTTAGAAACATAATCGCGTACTAAAGTTACATTCAACATAAACTTAAAGTATTGTGATACACTCGATGGTGTATCTAGGTTAAACAATCAAACTGTAAAGAGGGTTAGAAAGGGGGTTTTAAAGGGGGAAAATCCCCCTTTTTATTAATATAAATGACCTAATTCAGGTTCATCACGAGTGTTGAGAAACGTATTGATGGTTGTGAGTTCTTTCTCACTTCTATTCAATAGATTAAGTTTCTCTTCATCTGTGAGGGAGCGTCCCTCAACATGGATGATGTGATTGTTGATTTTCTCAACTAATTCACTTAGCTTGTTGACAATAGTAATTTTCATAACTGTTGGTTTTATATGATTTGATTTGTAATGAGGGTTTGTGATGATAGTAAAAAAGGAGAGCACAATGGCTCTCCATTTGAGGATTAACTATAAGTCATAGCATAACACACGGCATAGCCTGCTAGAGTATGAGAACATCTCTGCATTCCAAGTTGTGAATCACTACGTTTCTTAGAGTACACTTCATACATACCACGATTGGGCTGAAGATGATGAAGTGCAGTAAATGCTAATTCAATAGCATGATATTGCGTAGTCGCGTACACCTTTTTAATGATGAAACACGGTCCCTCCGAGCCAAGGTACTCTACCTTGACTTGGAAGTTTCTGTGTGCCTCACTCATTATTCAGAGTCGTTATACGCAGTTTCAAACTCATCTACAATGACAGGCTTACCGTCAATGGTAACTAACTTACCAAGTGGAACACCAACCATTGAGAAATCATCACGGTAGTTAGCAATCTTCTTGCTAGCTGTTGTGAATTGAACTCCTTTACGTACATAAGTATAAAGCTCTTCAGCTATCTTAGACTTTTTCATATCAATGAAAGTTTAAGTTATAAGGCAATATTGCCAATCAATCAATATGTAAAGAGGGTTAGAGCCGTCTGCAAGACAAGAGAAAAGAGTAAGATAGATGAGCAAAGCGAATACATATAGGAGATTTGATTGGCTTGTATAAAGCAAAGCGTTTCAGATCTAATTTTTATCTAAAAAATTAGGATGAATAAGCGCATGGTGTTTACAAGCACTGGAACACGCGACTGATAAGGAGCAACCGTTGTGATGATAGTAAAAAAGAAAGAGAGGAGCTTAACGCTCCTCCCTAACTACCATGGCAAGTTTATGATGCTTGTATACGTTGATATCTTGGTCATAGTTAACCTTATCACTCGCTGGCATCATCATCCACAACTCCTCTATAGTGTGGTATTCCCCACTTTCTGCAGGGATAACTTCAAGATATGATTTATCTTCTTTTGTGTTCTTCATACTTCTCATTGTCTGGAGCCATTACTGCCCCAAACATGAATAAGAAGGACATAATGATTGTAACAGCTCCTAAATCAGGAGTGTTAACAAACTGTGGCATGCACATCACGAACAGCACGAACCACACTAATGATATTAACATCATTGTTTTGAAATACTGACTAAACTTTTTCATAATATTCTAATTTGTTTGTTAGACTTCTTACTAACTCTCATGTACAATCCATGAGGTGCATAATACTCTGTCAATGCAATAAGCCATACACCTAATGCACCTGCAATCATTCCTGATAACAAGATAACTCCTGCCCAAAACTCGTGCACTTGAGTAGCACCTACAATACCTGTAGCTAATGACAACACTCCAAGTGTTATCAAGTAAATTCTTCTAAATAATTTCATAATCTTTTAAATTGTGGGGAGCACGATGACTCCCCAATTAATATTAAGAGTTTGGATTATTAATCCATTCAGGATTAGTAACAACTCCATTAACTGTTTGATAGCTTGAATTTTTCATATGATTTGGTTTTTAGTTTATAATTAATTCAATAGGTAAAGAGGGTTAGTTGTATTGCGGCTTATATAGTACTTATTTCTTTTGGCTATATATATACACAGCACGAGCCTTGGCTTTGTAGATTTATATATCATCACTTCTTTTTTACCATGGCTTTAGTACATACATCATCATCACCACTAGCAACAAACATTCTTTCTCCACAATATCTTTTTTTTCTGACACCATGGCTTTTTGACTTTTTTCTACAGAATCAAGGGGGGACACCCCAACTTTTTTTTTTATGATGGGTTATGTTATTAAGGACCCTAGCGTGACCAATCAATAATCTGAAAACCTGTTTACCTGGGTGGGATACTAATTCTTCCACCATATGATTATCTGTATGTCTACCTATAGGATTATTAGACTAATTAGAAGAGCAGGGCCTCCCGGATCTAGATAATTTTATATCTTTGGTGAAAACCAACAAAATCAAGAATATGTTAAATGAAATTGATGGCCCACATCTGGCTAAGTGTGAATCACCAAGAGGTGTGCTTCACGGAAAAATGGGTGAGTATGAAAAGTTAAATCTCATGGATCGTGAAATCGCTAATAGATTAAGACTCCTTGTAGAAAGATTCAATGGTCCCGAAATGAATAAGAACCCTGTCAATCAAGAAAAGCATTCACATCCTAATGGTCTAGTAGAGGAAATGGATGCACTTAACCGAAAACATTCTGAAAATATTGAGATGTGTATGGGATTGTTAAGTAACCTTGAAGAACTCATATAAGTTTTGTTCTGGAGAACAGATGTCATAAATCATCTTATTGAAAAACACGGTTATAAGACTTACTTAGAAATCGGAGTTTTTAACGGTACTAACTTGAGAAATGTTAATGCCGAATATAAGATTGGTGTGGATCCTGAACCAAATTGGAGTGGTGAGGGTGTTACTGATTATAGAATGGACTCGGATTCTTTCTTCCTCGAGAATGAAGACACCTTTGATATAATTTTCATTGACGGTTTACATCATGAAGAACAAGTAACTAAAGATATCATGAATGCATTAGCCATTTTAAACAAAGGTGGTAGTATTGTGTGTCATGATATGAATCCAGAAGAGGAGATTTTCCAAGTTCTCCCAAGACAGTCTGAAATATGGCTAGGGGATTGTTGGAAGTCCTGGGTGCATCTTAGGGCCGAGTTAGAGTATTCCATGTTTGTAGTTGATACAGATTTTGGATGTGGTATCATTCAGGAGGGGGATCCAATTTCCGTAACTATTAACGGGGACTTGACATATGATAACCTAAACCGTAATCGTAAAGAGTGGTTAAATTTAATATCTGTAAAAGATTTCTTGAATTAGAAAAGATTATTATCTTTACAGTTCTTGCTTTGTAACGCATAATCTGTTTAGTTTGACGATTAAATGACATTAATCCCGGAGGTTCAACTCTGGGATTTTTGGTTGAGCTAGCAGACTAAACCTTATATATTTAACTAAAGCCTTGTTTTACAACAGGGCTTTTTTTATATTTGGCCTTTATAAACCAACAAGATTTATTATGAAATCATTTTCAAATACCTAAACCCTTGCTTTACAGTGGGGGTTTTATCGTTTAATTGCAATAGTGCACCAATACCATGAAAACATAACAAGAATATGGTACTTTATTTTAACAAGTCGGACATGATCTCCTTTGGAGAATACATGGTTTCCGAAGAAAGAACACAATGGATTATTAACCATCCAGACGCAGCAAAAATGTTACCTGTTGAGGACAGACTCAAACAAGTACATGATGCTGATTATCATAATTGGCTAGATTGGAAAGAACTCAAGAAAATTCCTAAACAAATTGAGCAAGATTAATATGGGAGTTACATTCAAACCATTAGCAGACAGAGTTCTCATTGAACCAGCTGCTACAGAACAGAAGACAGCTAGTGGTATTATCATACCGGATGCTGCAAAAGAAAAACCATTAAAAGGAAAGATTGTTGCCATAGGAAACGGTAAACCAGATGAACCGATGACACTAAAGGTCGGAGATGAAGTACTTTATGGGCAGTACTCAGGCATTGAAATCAAAGTGGAGGATAAAGACTACTTGATAATGAGAGAACCTGAAGTTTACGGTAAATTTTAAAAACACAAAGATGATAAAGACTATAAGCTTCAATGTAGAAGCAAGAGACAAACTTAAGAACGGAGTTGACGTTCTAGCAGATGCCGTAAAGGTGACATTAGGCCCAAAGGGTAAGAATGTTATCATTGGTAGACAGCTTGGTGCTCCCCACATCACAAAAGATGGGGTAACTGTAGCAAAAGAAATCTTTCTGGAGGATCCCGTTGAGAATATGGGTGCACAGATGGCAAAGGAGGTGGCTTCTAAGACAGCTGACATTGCAGGGGATGGAACAACTACGGCTACAGTGCTTGCTCAAGCAATCATTACTGAAGGAATGAAGAATGTTGCTGCTGGTGCAAACCCAATGGACTTGAAAAAAGGTATTGACAAGGCTGTTTCAGCAATTGTTAAGAATCTTAAGATCATGTCAGAGGAAGTAGGTTCTAATAATGACAAGATAAAGCAGATAGCAACTGTTTCTGCTAATAATGATTCAAACATTGGTGAATTAATTGCCAAAGCAATGAAGATTGTTGGAAATGACGGTGTTATTACTGTTGAAGAGGCTAAAGGAACTGAAACAGAGGTGAAAATCGTTGAGGGGATGCAATTTGACAGAGGTTATCTGTCTCCACAGTTCTTAACCGACACTGAAAGAATGATTTGCCAGATGGAGGATCCAATGATTCTCATATATGACAAAAGAATCTCGGAAATGGCTGATATCCTTCCAATTTTGGAACCAGTGGCTCAAATGGGTAAATCATTACTGATTGTTGCTGAAGATGTTGAGGGAGAAGCCCTAGCTACTCTTGTGGTGAACAGAATGAGAGGTTCATTGAAAGTAGCAGCTGTCAAAGCTCCTGGGTTTGGTGAAAGAAGAAAGGCCATCATGGAGGATCTCGCAATTGTTACGGGAGGTACATTCATTTCGGAAGGTAATGCTCTTACGTTAAGTGATGTAACACTTGACATGTTAGGTACTGCCCAGAAAGTTGAAATCACTAAGGATTCCACAACTCTCATTAACGGTGGAGGAGACTCTAAAGATATCAAGAAAAGAATGGTCCAAATTAAAGCAGAAATTAAAGTTCTAGCTACGGATTATGAGAAAGATAACTTAGAACAGCGTTTGGCAAAGTTATCAGGTGGTGTTGCAGTGCTTTATGTTGGTGCTCCAACAGAAGTTGAGATGAAAGAGAAGAAAGATCGTGTGGATGATGCACTATCTGCAACTCGAGCAGCTATTCAAGAAGGAATTGTTCCCGGTGGTGGAGTAGCTCTTATCAGAGCAGTTGAAACACTTGGAAGATTCAAGGGGACCAATGAAGATGAAATGACAGGAATCTCTTTGATAAAGAAAGCTGTTGAAGAACCATTACGTCAGATTGTTGCTAATGCTGGTGGGAATGATGGTTCCATTGTAGTAGCAAAGGTCAAAGATGGTGTTGGTGACTTCGGTTATAACGCTAGAACTGAGAAGTATGAGAACCTCATTGCTGCTGGAGTTATTGATCCAACTAAGGTTACACGGATTGCAATTGAGAATGCTGCTTCCATTGCTTCAATGCTTTTGACAACAGAATGTACAATCGTTGATAGAGCTATGGCAAGTTTGCCTGCATACTAATACGTGTAAAGCAAAAGCAACTTTCTATACATGACTTACGTTACATGTAAAGAAAAATACATATACTTGCAA
>ERZ887849.1733-NODE-1733-length-19372-cov-6.189885_pt1 | contig 19372 bp, 13 predicted proteins | sample MGYA00521267_ERZ887849 | MGnify/ENA primary metagenome ERZ887849 (study PRJEB32303, sample SAMEA104408601) | aquatic metagenome | biome: Brackish water; feature: Pelagic; material: water | place: Baltic Sea | collected 2014-06-06T16:11:00 | depth 2,863 m ... | reverse complement strand
GTAAGGGCTTCTTTGATGTAGTCGTCTCTCATAGCTAAGCGATTGGCTGTAGTGTAACCGCCGATAGGTAGGTCAACCCCCACCCGCGTCAAGGGCTTAATTGCCACTTGCCTGCACTCTTCATCCGACAAACCTTCGCACCATGCTCATCGCTTGGACCACAGTTGCTTCGCGTAACGATGCCAAGAAACTCGCTGAATCCACCATCATAGCAGGTTTAGCGGTCTGCGTGCAGGTCGAAGGGCCGATCACCTCGGTCTATCGTTGAGAAGGTCGCGTCGAGCAAAGCACGGAGTTTCGGCTGAGGTTTAAGCTGCTCGACCAGCAATCTGCTGCACATTGAATCCCATGTTTTGGCTCAACATCCCTACGATGTTCCCGAGTGGATTGTGGTGCCCGTGAGTCAAATTGGTGAAAAATACTTGTCATGGGCCCTAGCGGGCTCTAATTCATCCCCCCTTTAGCAGCTCAACTCACTTACTTTTACCGTCATGTCGCAGCACAAAAGCCTCCAAGGTCCTAAAGGACTCGTAGTCAAACGCAACGTCCTCAAACGCTTCGAACGCGTTGAGCTTCTCCGCAAACGCGGACAGTGGAAAGAAGGCGATCGCGTTCAAGGTCTCCGCAAAACGACGCCTGACGTCTAAGCGACCTCACACATTTTACTTTTGGGCAGGTTTCTTTCGAGATCTGCCCTTTTTTGTGATTACTCCCCAATAGCTCATGAAATTACTCTACCATCTCCGTATCGCGATCATCGGCTTCATCATGGGCGCGGCCGATCTGGTCCCCGGCGTCTCTGGGGGGACGATCGCCTTCATCAGCGGTATTTACGAACGCCTGCTCAACAGCATCAAGAGTTTCGACCTCAATATGCTGAAGCTCCTGCTTCGTGGGCAGTTTCGTGACGTCTGGGATCGGATCCCGGTTGCGTTCTTTGTCGCTCTAGGCCTAGGGCTCGCCACCGCGATCCTGAGCTTATCCCACGTGTTGAGTGGTTTCTTCGGATCACATCCGGTGGAGCTCTGGTCTTTCTTCTTCGGTCTCGTGCTGGGATCAATCGTTCTCCTGATCCGAGAGACGTGGATCTGGAAACCAACCGATTTCACGGCCTTCGCTGTCGCCGCCATCGCCACCTACTGGCTGGTTGGAATGCAGGCCTTCCAAACCCCATCGAGTTCACTCTTTCTCTTCTTCGCTGGGGCCATCGCCATCTGCGCCATGATCCTTCCGGGTATTTCCGGCTCTTACCTGCTCCTCATCATGGGAAAATATCAGCAAATCCTCGAAGCGATCAATAATCGTGATTTCGTTTCCATGGCCATCTTCGGTGCAGGTATCGTCGTGGGCATCCTCTCCTTCGTTCGCATCGTCAGCTGGCTCCTCAATCGTTGGCGTCACATCACCCTCATCACATTGACGGGGATCATGGCGGGCGCGCTTCGCACCGTTTGGCCCTGGAAGGAAGTGCTCACCACACGCATCAACAGCAAGGGCGAGGAAGTGCCACTGACTCAGATCAACATTTCTCCCGTCGACAGCAGCCTCGGCATGGCCGTGCTATTTCTCATCGTAGGACTCATCGTCGTGGTCGGCATTAGCCACCTCAATCCCAATCAATCCGGCAAAAAGACGCAGGACTGATCGGAGACCTCCTCCCCCAAGTCACATGCATACTCCCGCTCTTATGCGTGTGTGCTGCTGAGTTCATGATGAGATCGCCACTGCAAGCTCACCTCAGATAGCGTCCGCGATCTAAACTATCACACTGTCATGAAAATCGGGATCATCGGCACCGGAAGCGTCGCCACCAAAAACTATCTCCCCTTCCTCGCGGCTCACGACGACGTCTCGTTGTGCTACTACAATCGAACGAAGACCAAAGCATCGGAGTGTGCCGAGCAATTCGGAGGCCAAGTATTCGACACGATTACCGATCTGGTCGCGTGGGAACCAGATAGCGTTTTCGTTTTAACGAATGAGCAACATCGAGCCGATGTGCTTCGTGAGCTCCTGCCGCTCGGCACACGGCGTGTGTTTTGCGAAAAGCCTTTAGTCGCTTCAGCCGGACAAGCTGCGGTGAGCGAGGCTGATTTCTTTACTGCGCAATCCCTGATGCAGACCGCCGACAAACAGGGCGTCTCTATGGCGATGATCTTCAACTACCGATTCTTCCTACAAGTGCAGCGCGCCCTGAAGCTACGGAACGAACTGAATCTAGGTGAGCTACAGCAAGTTTCAGCGATCACTCACTACGCCTGTTGGAGTCATGTGATTGATCTAATCCACCACTTCGCTGGTGATATCCTCGAGGTGTCTGCACTGGAAGGCAGAAACCTCCACCGCGGCGCCGATATGGAGGCACGCGACCTAAGCGCTGCTCTAAATTTCACGAGCGGAGCCACCGGCACACTCCTCGGCAGTGCGGCAATCGACTTCGATTTTGATCTCTTTGAGCTCACCATGATCCACGAACGCGGACGGATTCGTCTTCATGATCTTGATGGCGATTTGGACATCATGGATACGACTTCGAGCACGAGTGAAACTTTGCGACTATCGCCAGACAAAAGCCGTTGGGGCCAATACGACGCCTCCTTCGCCGCCTCGATCAATGCCTACCTGGAGAGCATTCGTCTCAAACAAGCACCGCCCATTCCCGGTCTCGCCGGATTAAAGGAGCTTCAAGTCGAAGCAGCTCTGCGGCGCTCCATCGCTGAAAAACGACCTGTGATCTTAGGCCAGGACTTCCCCCTCAATCCCGTCAAAGAAGCCTGATATGCAACACGTAGTTTTAAACGGCGGCTCACAAGTCAGCATCGAATCAGCGCCCGATCCAACCCCTGATCCCGGCGAAGTCGTTCTGCGCATGCGCTGCTCCGCGCTCTGCGGTAGTGAGATGAAGGACTATTACAGAAAAGGTGTCGCCAACAGCAACGGTGGGCACGAAGCCGTCGGCGTTGTCGAAACGATTGGACCAGATGTCACGCGAGTCGCAGTTGGTGATCGTGTCGGCATCAGCGCCGTCGCGGGATGTGGCCGACGTGACTGCGAACCCTGCAATCACGGACAATCTACCTGGTGTTCTGATTTCCAGATCTTCACCGGTGCTCACGCCGAGCTATTCAAGACTTCTGAAACCGCCTGCTTGCAGGTGCCGGAACACATCTTCGACGACATCGCGGTCTTACTCACCGGCGATGGATTGGGCGTGCCTTATCACACCGGCCAAAAACTTGGCGACACCTCCAATCGCACGATCGCGATATTCGGCGCAGGCCCAGTGGGCTTAAGCAATATCATGGTGCAGCATTTCTACGGAGCTCGCGTCATCGCAATCGACATCTCCGAATATCGCCTCGAACAAGCGCGACTCTTAGGAGCCGACACCCTCATTGATGCCCGTAATGCAGATGCCGTGGCAAAGGTTCACGAGTGGTCATCAGGTGGAGTCGATATCGCCATCGAATGCGCCGGCAATCCGAAGACTCTCAAGCAATGCTTCGACGCTGTTCGCCCCAACGGTATCGTGATGATCAACGGCGAACAATCCGCCGTCGAGTTGTCACCCAGCGAAGATTTTATCCGCCGCGATATCACCGCCATCGGCTCATGGTATTATCAGATCGGAGAATACCCGAGCATGCTAAAACTCTACCAAGACGGACTACCTCTCGAAGATCTCATCTCCCACCGTATGCCTTTCACCGATGCCGCCGAAGGATTCGCCCTCATGGCCAAAGGAGAATCCGCTAAAGTCATTCTGGAGTATCCTCAATCCTAGCCCCGAGCCTTGCCCTCAGTAATCCAGCCTACTTAATCGTGATCCCTCCTCAATAATCTTACCTAATCATGCGAGCCATCATCATAGGCGCCGGACGCGGCAGCCGCCTCATGCCCACCACGGCCAACCAACCCAAGTGCTTTGCGCGCGTCCAAGATCGCCGCATTCTCGACTGGTCACTCAGCGCGTTGGCCGACAACGGAATTGACGATATTTGCTTCATCGGCGGCTACCAGATCGACAAGGTCCGTGCGGATTATCCCAATTTCACCTTCCGGCACAACGCAGACTGGGAGAACAATAACATCCTCCTCTCGCTCATGCACGCGGAGGATCTCATGGATGAGCAGTTCATCTGCTGTTATTCGGATATCCTCTTCTCGTCGAATCTCATCGCAGGACTCCTCGCTTCCGAGCAGGACATCACACTGGCCGTCGACGTCGGTTGGGAAGAACGCTACCAACATCGCACTCAACACCCTCCCGACGACGCCGAGAAACTTTCCGGAGCCAACGGCTCCGTGACTCGAGTGCATCGCGGCATGGACGCCGACGACGCGCACGGCGAATACACGGGTATCGCAAAATTTTCTTCGGCTGGAGCCTCCCTGCTCAAAGAGCACTTCAACCGCTGCAAGGAGCTATACGCAGGCAAACCGTTTCGCGAAGCCAAGGTTTTTGAGAAGTCCTACAAGATCCTGCTATTTCAGGAAATGCTCGAGGCGGGCGTGGCCATGCACCACACCGACACCGCTGGCGAATATCTTGAAATCGACACGCAGGAAGACTTCGAACTCGCCCAGATTCAGTGGACGGGTTGAGCCAAACCTTTCACCCATTCTTCTAAACCAGACCGCCAACCCAATCCATGTCCGAAAACAAACTCTTTCCCGCCTCCGTCATTGGCTCCATGCCACGATCAGACTTCGTCAAAGACCTCGTTCTCGGCGATGCCGAAATCTCTCCTGAAGAATACAATAAACGAATAGATGCCGCCGTGCGCTACATCGTCTCCGTGCAGGAACAGGCCGGAGTCGACGTGCTCAACGACGGGGAATGGCGCCGCAAATCCTACATCGGCGTGATTGCCGAACTGGCCCACGGTTTCGAACTCAGCCGTGCCGACGACGGCCGCCCTTGGACTGTGGTGACTGGAAAAGTCGAATCCAAGAACCCTGGCTTCATCTCACGCGAAGTCGAATTCGTCCGCGACATCACCACCCGGCAGATTAAAGCCACGCTCCCCTCGCCCGCGCTACTTGGCGAGCGCATGTGGGACCCTGAGCTCTCCAAAGCGGCTTATCCGACCCGAGAGGATTTCGCCCGCGCCTGCGTGCCCATTCTTCGCCAAGAGATCGAATTACTCAAAGAAGCAGGTGCTTCGATTATCCAAATCGACGACCCACATCTCTGCCTGTTCGTCGATCCACAGGTTCGCTGCCAGCACGACAATCCTGATCTTGCCGCCGACTTTGCCGCCGATGTCGTCAACGAATTGATCGAGGGCTTCGAAGGACTGAAGTTTGCCGAGCATCTTTGCCGTCGTGCCGGCGCGCGCGCCCGTGGTGAGGCATCTCATGCCGGTGGTTTTGACGCCATCATCAATCAACTCAACCGCCTCAAGGTGCATCACATCACCATGGAATTCACCACCCCCGGTGCCGGCGATTTCGAAGTGCTCAAACAACTGCGCGACGATTTTGAAATTGGCCTCGGCTGCGTCGATGTGACGCCCGGCAAGATCGACTCTCCCGAAACCATTGCTGCCCGTGTTCGCGAAGCGGCCAAATATATCGCCCCTGAACGCATCACGCTGAATCCAGACTGTGGATTCGCCCCCGGCTCAGGCGCCGTCGTGCCAATCGATGAGGCCTACAAGAAGCTGCAGAACGAAGTGAAAGCCGCTGAAATTCTCCGCTCAGAGTTTTCTTAAAAGCGGGCTAGCCGAGCCGTAGCCCGAACTTGCGTGGGGTGACTTGTCACGCCGTAACCTTGGTGAAGGCGGAAGGCATGGCCGTGCCATGCGAAGCTCGCTCTGCGAGCGTAGCATGGTGCTCCCGCCGGGAGTCGAACCCAGATCAATGGCTTCGGAGGCCACTGCACTATCCATTGTGCTACAGGAGCGAAGGAGCACCTATGACTAGGCGCAGATAAGCGGGCTTCAAGCAGTTTCCGCGATCAAGCGCTGATGCTTAGATATGAATCGCTTCACCAGTGGTCGCGGCCGCCGCTTCCATCACGGCTTCGCTCAGAGTCGGATGTGCATGAATCGTATGGTGAATCTCTTCAACGGTCGCTTCCATGCCAATCGCCAGACCGTATTCGGCGATCAGTTCAGTCGCTTCCGAACCCACGATGTGAGCGCCATAGATTTCAGCCGTCTTCGCATCAGCGATGACTTTCACGAAGCCTTCGCTTTCGTCAGACGCGACCGCCTTGCCTGATGCGGTAAAAGGGAACTTGCCGATCATGTAATCGAGATTCTTTTCCTTCGCGGCCTGTTCGGTGAGACCGATGCTACCGACCTGCGGTTGGCAGTACGTGCAGCCCGGGAACGTCGTCACGCGCTTAGCCTTCGAGTGATAGAACATACCATTGACGGCGTTGATCCCTTCGTAAGTCGCCACATGAGCCAACCAAGGCGGACCAATTATATCACCGGCAGCGTAAACACCTTTCACGCTGGTTTGATAATCGTCGCCTACCTTCAGGTAACCGCGCTCCAACTCAGGTTTCAGATTCGCTGCGAGCGCACCTTCGAGATTAGGCGTCACACCAATAGCCGAAAGTAAAACATCCGCTTCAATCGTGGTCTTGTTATCACCAGCCACTAAATCGAGCGTTACAGATTTTTTGCCGACTTTAAAATTCTCACACTTCGTATCCACATGGACCTCAATCCCCTGCTTCTCGAATGATTTATGCAGGAGCTTGGATACATCGGCGTCTTCAACCGGAAGCACCTGAGGTAGCATTTCGACCAAGGTCACTTTCGCGCCAAGCGCGTTATAGAAATAGGCAAACTCCACGCCAATCGCTCCGGCGCCCACGATGACGATTGATTTCGGCATTTTGGTGTTCGCAAGCGCTTCCCGTGAGGTCATCACGCGTTCTCCATCGTATTCGAGATCAGCGATCCGGCGCATCTTACAGCCTGTGGCGAGCAACACGTTTTTCGTGGTCAAAAACTTTCCCTTCTCCTTCCCTTCTGTAATCGAAACCATCCCGGGGGCACTGACCTGCCCAAGACCCACAACGTAATCGACCTTGTTCTTCTTAAACAAAAATTCGATCCCCTTGGCCATCTGACCGGCCACCGTGCGCGAGCGGCCCATGATCTTTTCAAAATCAAACGAGACGCCTTCTGCGCTCAGTCCATAATTCTCGGCTTTCTTAAATTTCTGGTAGAGCTCAGCGCTCTTCAGCAAGGCCTTAGTCGGGATACAGCCCCAGTTCAGACACGTGCCACCTGCGCGTTCGGATTCGACGCAGGCTACCTTCTTGCCCAACTGCCCAGCGCGGATTGCCGCTGCGTAGCCCGCAGGTCCGCCTCCGATTACTACAAGATCGTATTCAATAGATTCAGCCATAATGAGTATATGCTAGGTGTTAAAGGAACACCGTCAATGCACCACCAAAGGTGGTCAAATTGAAAACCCCTTTCACCCTCTCGCCGACTGCTCGATCAGATATCGATTACGTCTTTCGTATTCGCTTTGCCTCTATGCCGACCACCACGTGAATCGCGACCTCCCGGCGGGCGCTTAAACAACTGGCTCGCCAGAAAGTTAGTCACACTCACGATAAGAGAGCCCCAGAAAGCCGATCCAAATCCGGCCACGTTAAACCCATTCACCAATTCACCGACCAGTAAAAACAACAAGGCGTTGATCAACACCACTCCCAGCCCCATCGTGAGCACAATGAACGGCAACGTGAAGAGCACCAAGAGCGGTTTTAGAATCGCATTCAGGAAGCTGAGCAGGAGCACCACGATAAACAGCGTCATGCCATCTTGGCAGTGGAGACCATCGACTAAGCGCGTTGCGATAGTGACACCCATGGCCATGATCAGCCAACGCACGAGTAATTGCAGAAATGGGGAATTCATGAACGGGAGATAGCCTGTTCACCGTCCTCCATCATCGCAAATGAAAATCCTCATTTTCCAAGACTACCTCCGCAGTGGCGGCACCGAACGGCAATCGGTGTTTCTTGCTAACGCGTTTGCTAAAGAAGGACACGAAACGAGCCTCACCACTTTCCGTCCACGTGGCCCGCTCGCCTCAACGATTGCGCCCGAGGTCACACACCACGTGCTTCAACCTTTCGACACTCGCTGCGATTGGTTTGCGCCCGGGCTATGCAGCTACATCGAGGAAAACCCCGCCGATATTATCCTGTGCATGGGCCGCATGGCTAATTGCTACGGGCAAGGCATCATGAAAGAGGTGCAAGATCGTTGGCCTAACACTGCCGTAATCGGCACCATGCGCACCGGCAAACCACTCCCCTGGCTTTTTCGGTTTTCGCTCAAGCATGTCCATCACATCGTCGCTAATAGTCGCGCGGCTAAAAGCCATCTCGAAACACGCTATTCGATCGACCCGACCAAGATCAGTGTGGTCGCCAACTCACTCGTATTTACGGAGCCACCCAGCGCAGATATCCGCAGTCAGCTTCGAGCCACTCATGGCGCTGATGAGAACACGACTGTGTTGCTCGATGTCGCGATGTTTCGCCCTGAGAAAAATCAACGCGCGCTAATCGAAATCGCTGCGAAGCTCCCCGCGGACTTCCCTTGGCAATTGTGGCTTGTGGGCGATGGTGCAGCACTCGAATCGTGCAAGACCTTGGCTCAAAAACTCGCTGTCACTGATCGTGTGAAATTTCACGGCCTCCGAAGCAATCCCACGCCCTACTATGCGGCCGCCGATCTCGCGGTGCATGCCTCGCAGAGCGAATCGCTATCCAATTTTCTTATCGAAGCCCAAGCCCACGGACTCCCCGCAATCGCCTACGCCGCGCAAGGTGTCGACGAATGTTTTCTGCCTGATGACACCGGGATATCGATTCCACTGGGCGAACAAGCCCCATTCCGAGACGCGATCCAACAGCTCGCGTCTCCCGATGAGGCGCGACGAGAACGTGCTCGCACTTTCGCCCACAATTCCTTCGATCCGCGGAAGCAGGTAAAGGCCTACCTCGATTTATTCGCCCGCTTAACCAGCAGCTAAACCATGACGAACAAACAACGCACCGATCTGATCGAACGTCATATTCGCAAGCACCGCTATTCAGATTTGCGCACGCTGGCCACGCGCTTTGGCAGTTCGCTTTCCACCGTTCGCCGCGCTCTCGATTCGCTCGAAGAAAAAGGTGTTGTGCGGCGTCACCATGGCGGAGCGTCTCTAATCGAAACCGATGAAGTGGCGCAAGAATACGATTTCATCGCGCGCAATTTACGTAATCCCGACGAGAAATTTGCCATCGCGAGTCTCGTCGCGAAGCAGATCCAACCCGGCATGACCGTGATTCTCGATGGCGGCAGCACTACTTATGCGGTTGCCCGCCTACTCGTCGATAAGCGCCTACAGGTCATCACCAACTCTCTCCCCATCGCCAGTCTGTTCAGCGATGTCGGCAGCGTGGAGACCATCGTAATTGGCGGCACGGTCTACAATCGATTGGGCGTCGCGCTCGGTCCGATGTGCGAAGAATTCTTCTCCCAAGTGCACGCCGACGTCGCCGTGCTGGGCGGTGCAGGTATCACGGAAAGCGGCATCTGGAACCACAACGCCCTGATCGTCGCCGCTCAGCGTAAAATGATCCAAGCCTCCGAACGCTGCGTGTTCGCTCTCGATAAATCCAAATTCGGGCGCAAAGCGCTCAATCTCACGACTCCCTTCGACGAAAGCTTCACGATCATCACCGACAACAAACCAAACGTGCCAGTGACCAAAGCCATCAGCACCGCAAAGGCTAAGCTGATCCTAGCGAAGAAATAGCATCTCGCGCGGCCTCTCCTGACAACAGTATGTCAGAAAGCCGCTGGTCTTTCTCCACGGGTTGCATTCACGCTGACACCGTTCTTTGTAGTTCCGTGACCACACCGCGCTCATCCAAAACACCTCAATGTGTCCGCCTTCGTGGCGTCCGACAGAATAACCTCAAAGGCTTCGATATCGATCTGCCTCTGAGGCGCTACATTGCCGTCACCGGATTGAGCGGAACGGGAAAATCGTCACTGGTTTTCGATACGCTTCACGCCGAGGGACAACGCCGCTACGTCGAAACGTTCAGCGCCTACACCCGCCAGTTTCTCGACCTGCTCGATAAGCCTAAAGTCGATTCCATCGAGAACATCCGACCCTCGATTGCGATTCAGCAAAGCAACACCGTAAAGACCTCGCGCTCGACGGTCGGCACGATGACGGAACTCACCGATTTTTTCAAAGTGTGGTTCAGCCATGTGTCCGCTTGCTTCGATCCTGAAACCGGCGAGCCAGTCGAAGACGACACTGCTCTCACGATCTGGGATAAGACGGTGCTGAGCTATCCGGATCAGACTCTCCTGCTCTGCTTTACGATTATCCGGCCGGCCAAGATTAAATGGGCGGAAATTTTCAAGAACCTGCTGCAACAAGGCTATGTGCGCGTGCTGGCCAATAAGCGCATTCACAAGCTAGCCGATCTTTCCGCGAAGCCGCCAAAGGAATTCTCCGACACTTTTCACGTCGTCCAGGATCGCGTGAGCATTACCTCAGCAAATCGCAGCCGCTTTATCGAAGCAGTCGAAGCGGCCATGCATTACGGACAAGGCCAGGTGCAACTCTACGTTCACCAGCGAAACGAATCGAAAGCAGATTCGTTTTCTGATGCCGGGCGCTATTCGCGCGGGCTTCACTCTCCGAAGACCGGGCGCACCTTCCGCGCCGCGACTCCCGCACTTTTCTCCTTCAATTCCCCGCTCGGCGCCTGCCCGAAATGTCGGGGATTTGGCCGCGTAATCGACATCGACTACCGCCTCGCCCTGCCCGATCAATCGCTCTCGATCGACGAGGGCGTGATCAAATGTTGGGAGAGTGATATCTACGGCGAATCCAAAAAAGACCTGAAGGTTTTCACAAAGAAGAAAAAGATTCCGACCAACGTTTCCTTCGCATCGCTCACAGAAGAACAGCGCGATTTCGTCATCAACGGCGAACCCGGTTATAGTGAAAACAGTGATAAGACCTGGCCCGAGTATTGGTATGGCGTGAAAGGCTTTTTCGATTGGCTCGAAAAGAACACCTACAAGATGCACGTGCGCGTCTTCCTCTCTCGCTACCGCACTTACAACACATGCCCGGAATGTAACGGCACGAGATTGCAGCCCGAAGCCCTTTGCTGGAAATGGAACGGCTATTCGCTGCCCCAACTCTACCAACTCCCAGTCGGCGAGTTGCTCAATCTGGTCGCGGCGTCCTCGCTTAAAGACGACGATCCTCAAACCACCATCGCCTACGAATCCATTGTCACGCGACTGCGTTATCTGGATCAGGTAGGTCTCGGCTATCTGACAATGGATCGCACCTCGCGCACACTATCCGGCGGCGAGGTCCAACGCGTAAATCTCACGAGCTGCTTGGGCACATCGTTGGTGGATACTCTTTTCGTGCTCGATGAACCCAGTGTCGGGTTGCACCCGCGCGACATCGATCGACTGATCGACATCATTCGCACGCTCACTGACACCGGAAACACTGTCGTCGTTGTCGAACATGATGAAGCGATGATCAAAGCCGCCGATCACATCATCGAAGTCGGGCCCGAACCCGGCTCTCGCGGCGGGCATATCGTCTATCAAGGCAGTGTCACGGGACTGAATCATTCTGAGAAAAGTATCACCGGCGCATATTTCTCTGGGCGCGAAAGCGTGGAGACACCCGCTATTCGTCGAAAGGTTCCGAAGCGTCACCCGGCACTGCATTTCCGCAACGTCACCAAGCACAATATTGAGAAGCTATCGTTTAGCATTCCGGTTGGCAGATTCGTTTGCCTTAGTGGTGTTTCAGGATCGGGTAAATCGACTCTCCTCGACAACGTCATACATCAAGGACTGAGCGCGCATCAGAACCTCATCACCGGAGATCCCGCTATGATTGAGTCGATTCACTGCGATCAGCAGTTTTCCGAAATCGTGCTCGTAGATCAATCACCGCTCTCGCGAACCCCACGTTCCAACCCCGCTCTCTATTGCGAAGCGTGGGATGCTATTCGCAACCTCTTCGCCGCTACCCCAGAAGCACAGCAAGCAGGGTTCACTCATACGAGCTTTTCATTCAACAGCGGCGAGGGGCGATGCTATCATTGCCAAGGACTCGGCTACGAGAAAGTGGAGATGCAATTTCTCTCCGACGTTTATGTGCCCTGTCCTGTTTGCGAAGGACAGCGATTCAAACCCGAAGTGCTCGCGATTCGTTGGCAGGATAAATCCATTGCCGATCTCCTCGCCACGTGTATCACAGACGCGCGTAAACTCTTTGCCGAACAACCGAACATCGCGAAAAAACTGCTATCGCTCGATTCGGTTGGTCTGGGCTACCTCACCCTCGGACAACCGCTTAACACCTTGTCCGGTGGCGAATCGCAGCGCCTTAAACTCGTGCGCTATCTGAGTAACATCTCGAACGACTCGAGCACAGATGAAACCACAACCGACCCCGCGCTGCTCCTCCTCGACGAGCCCACTACCGGACTCCATCGCCATGATGTGAAACGCCTGCTGTCAGTGCTTCAAGCTCTCGTGAATTGCGGGCACAGCTTGATCATAATCGAACACAACCTCGATGTGCTTAAATCAGCGGATTGGATTATCGAAATCGGTCCTGAAGCTGGTTCAGATGGCGGCAAAATTGTCGCCGAAGGAACTCCCGAAGACATCCTGAAGACCGCCACCGAAACCGCCCCTTTCCTCCAACAGGCCATTCACGGAGGTCAGCTCTCATTTAACGAACCAGCTGAACGTCTGGTCGCGGAATCACAAGCGACCTATACAAGTAACGGCGCGACGAAAATCGCTCCACGCAGTGATGTGCTGACGATCACCGGAGCACGGGAAAACAATCTTAAGAACGTCACCCTCGAGATTCCCCATCATCAATTATCAGTCGTTACAGGCGTATCAGGATCAGGTAAATCCACCCTCGCGTTCGATATCGTCTTTGCAGAAGGCCAGCGTCGCTTCATGGAATCGATGTCGCCTTATGCGCGGCAATTCGTTGAACAGCTTCCGCGCCCATTGATCGATCGCCTAACGGGCATCCCTCCGACCGTCGCGATCGAGCAACGTGTGACACGCGGCTCCCGCAAGTCGACCGTCGCGACGATTACCGAGGTCGCGCAATACCTACGCCTACTCTACGCCCGCATGGGTGTTCAGCATCACCCTGATACGGATCATGCCGTCGAGGCACTATCGCCAGCCCAGCTTCGCAAACTGCTCACGCGGGTGCTCGCCACGCCCAAAGCGAAACGAGCCAAACATCTCTATCTCTGCGCCCCGTTGATTCGCGGACGAAAGGGCCACCATCAACCTATTGCCACTTGGATCGCTAAGCAGGGCTACGAGTTAATGCGGGCTGATGGTCAACTCCTCGCCGCTGAAGCGTTCGCGAAACTCGATCGTTATCGTGAACACGACATTGAGGTCGTAGTCGCCGATCTGAAAAAGAGCGATCAGGTTGCAGAAGATCTCAAGACCGCGCTTCGACTCGGCAAGGGGTCATGTTTTGTGCTCGATCCCAAAGGTGGAATCCTCTCGTGGTTTTCAACCACGCGCACCGATATCGAATCGGGTGAATCTTTCCCCGAGCTCGATCCGAAACATTTTTCGTTCAACTCACCTCGCGGCTGGTGTCCGTCCTGCCGTGGCCACGGACGAATCTTTCCATGGATGCTAGAACCGGAAGACAAGAATGCCGATCCGATCGCACGACTACGCGCGTTTGGCGTCGATAGTGCGGAGAATGTTTCTGACCAAGGCTCCCCTTGCCCCGATTGCGAGGGCACGCGAATCAATCGAATTTCTCGTGCAGTCAAACTTCACCTGAAGGGCAAGCAACCCGCGATATCCTTACCCGAGCTTCTCAGCTGCACCTCCGATGAATTGCTCACGCGACTCCATCAACTCCTACTCGATCAACGCGGCAAACTGATCACGCAAGACATCGTGCCGCAAATCGAGGAGCGTCTAAAATTTCTCGACCACGTGGGTCTCGGTTACCTCTCGCTGGACCGGCCCACCGAGACACTTTCCGGTGGCGAGGCCCAACGTATCCGGCTCGCCGCCCAGCTCGGTTCCAATCTATCCGGCGTGCTCTACGTGCTCGATGAGCCCAGCATTGGACTCCACGCAAAAGACAATGATCGACTGATCGAGACTCTGCAAACGCTGCGTGCCAAAGGAAATACGCTGCTCGTCGTCGAACACGACGGCGCACTGATGGAACGAGCCGATCGCATCATCGATCTGGGTCCTGACGCCGGTATTCACGGAGGCGAACTGCTCGCCGAAGGCACTCCAGAACAAATCAAACGCAGTGCCAAATCACTGACAGGACTATTCCTCAAAAAGGGCATCAACCATCCCCTTCGAGGCACTTATCGGGATCTGCCCAAGCGACCTGAGAAGAAAACCAAGAGTAACGATTGGCTCGAATTGAAAGGCGCGAATTTCCGTAACCTCCGCAACATCAACCTGCGCTTGCCCCAGGCTCGCCTCATCATGGTCGCGGGGCCAAGTGGCGCTGGTAAGTCTACCCTCTTCCGCGACGTGCTTCACCCCGCCGTCACCCATGCGATCACATCCCAAAAGAACCGTCTCACCGGGAAAGCATTTGTTCGTAATACGAACTTTCAGGAATTCGGAAGCTCGGTAGCCGCGGAACCTTTCACCGAGTTAAGCGGCGCAGCTGGTTTCAAATCCGTGATCGAAGTCGACCAGGCTCCCATCGGGAAAACCCCACGTTCCACTCCCGCAACCTATCTCGGCATCTTCGATTTGATCAGGCAGTTCTTCTCTTCGCTGCCTGAATCGAAAATACGCGGCTACACCGCCACACGTTTCTCGTTCAATACTGCTGAGGGGCGCTGTGAATCCTGCAAAGGCGCGGGCCGCATCAAACTCGAAATGGCCTTCATGCCCAATACGTTGCTCCCGTGCGATGATTGCAGCGAAATGCGTTATGGACCGGAACTCTCCGAAATCACATGGAAAGGCAAAACCATCGGCGAAGTGCTTCAGCTCACATTTGATGAGGCCGTCACGTTCTTCGATTTTCATTCGCAACTCACTCAGGTCTGCCAGCTCATGGCAGATTGCGGTTTAGGTTATCTCACCTTGGGGCAAAGTTCGCCCACTCTCTCGGGTGGCGAAGCCCAGCGGTTGAAACTCGTGACCGAGCTCGCGCGAGGCCTGGCTACTTACATGGAGCGCTCGCGTGGCATCCAACCACGCAATCTCTACTTGCTCGAAGAACCCACGATCGGTCTGCATCTGAGCGACTGCGTAAAATTAATCCACGTGCTTCATTCGCTCGTCGAACAGGGACACACGGTGGTCGTGATCGAGCATCATTTGGATTTGATCGCCGAAGCCGATTACGTGGTCGAGCTAGGGCCCGAAGGGGGACCCGGTGGCGGCAAGTTACTCTATCAGGGAAATCTCGAAGGACTGCGCAAAATCATAGCGAGCCCCACGGCCCCTTACCTGCGTAAACTACTTGGCGATTAATCAACTCGCCTGGAACACGCGGCTATCATGATCGGCGACGGCATCTCGCGACCTCTGTGCTTGCCCAGAGGTGAATCTGAGAAAAATTCACTTTGCGCTTTTCCCGAGACCCGCCGTGGCGTTCACTGGTGGCTCACTTTCTTTACATGAATACTACCATCTCAGCTATCACAGCACGTGAAATTATCGACTCCCGCGGCAACCCCACGGTGGAAGTTGATGTCCATCTCAACGGAGGCGCCCTCGGTCGCGCCGCAGTTCCATCCGGAGCCAGCACCGGCGTACACGAAGCGATCGAGCTTCGTGATGGCGACAAAAGCCGATTCCTCGGCAAAGGCGTTCAAAAAGCCGTCGATAACGTCGAAGGCCTCATCGCCCCCGAGCTCGTCGGTCTCGATGCCTGCGATCAACTCACTATCGACAAGACGATGCTCGCCCTCGATGGCACACCCAACAAAGGCAAGCTCGGAGCCAACGCCATGCTCGGTGTCTCTCTCGCCGTCGCTCACGCGGCTGCCGATGCCCTGGGTCTCCCCCTCTACAAATACATCGGTGGCCCCAACGCTAAGGTGCTTCCTGTTCCGATGATGAATGTGATCAACGGGGGTTCGCATTCCGACGCCCCGATCGCGTTCCAAGAATTCATGATCCGCCCGGTCGGCGCCGCGACCTTCAGCGAAGCGATTCGTATGGGTGCCGAGTGTTTCCACAGTCTCAAAAAAGTGCTTCACGATCGTAAACTCAGCACCGCAGTCGGTGACGAAGGTGGTTTCGCTCCTAAGTTCGAAGGCACAGAAGACGCCCTCGACACTCTGAGCAAGGCGGTCGAAGCAGCTGGTTATACGGTCGGCAAAGACATCACATTCGCGCTCGATTGCGCATCCTCTGAATTCTTCAGCAATGGGGTTTACGATTACTCCAAATTCGAAGGCGAAGGCGGTGCCAAGCGCAACTCCGCTGAACAAGCAGCCTACCTCAAGGAGCTCTCCGAAAAGTATCCGATCGATTCCATCGAAGACGGTTGCGACGAAAACGACTGGGATGGCTGGAAAGCCCTCACCGACGCAATCGGCGACAAGGTCCAACTCGTCGGTGACGATCTCTTTGTGACCAACGTGAAGTTCCTCCAGAAGGGAATCGATCTTGGCGTGGCCAACTCGATTCTCGTGAAGGTCAACCAGATCGGCACCCTCACCGAAACACTCGAAGCCATCGAGCTCGGCAAGGTAAACGGTTACAACTCCGTGATCTCTCACCGCTCCGGTGAAACTGAAGACACCACTATCGCCGATATCGCTGTCGCGACCAATGCGGGCCAAATCAAGACAGGTTCGATGAGCCGTTCTGATCGTATCGCGAAATACAACCAGCTCCTTCGGATCGAGGAAGAGCTCGGTGATAACGCGATCTACGCCGGAACTCTCTAAGCAGGATTCCTTTTTATAAAAGCCGGTTCTTTGGGACCGGCTTTTTTGTGTCTCTTCACACTGCAAGCTTACCCTCGACACGACTTGGCTCATTTGCCCAACTTACCTTCATGAAACGACCGCTGCTTTTCATCCTCGTCGCGTCACTCCTTTTACCCACATTCGCGTTGGCTAAAACCGAGACAGAAGACGCCGCACGCGATGAACGTGTGAAGGCCCGACTCGCCGAGCATACCAAAACAAAGCGAGACGCCGCTCGTGCCAAATACGTTAAACAAGAGGCAAAAGATGATGATAAGGTTGCTGCGAATACGGCCGAGAAGGAAGTCACTGTCATTCAAGACTTCGTGGTCAACAGCCGGCGAATCAGCGATCTCGATATCGAGATCAAGAAACTGAACAAGAAAATCGTCCGCTACAGTAAGCGTATCAAACGCACTGATCTGGACAAGACTCTCAACAGTGGCGATAACCCAAAAATTCTCAATATCTTCGGCGGGAATACCGCCAATCAACGCGAAGCCATCGCCTACGAACGCGTTTCCTTAATGGAGGCCGAACGCGACATTCTTGAGGCGATGAAATACGTGCAGACGCATCAGAAAGACAAGCAGCTGAAAAAGCAGCTAAATGCCATCCGCACGATGATCACGCAGCTCGAAAGCAACCTGCTATAAATGCAGAAACCACTCGGGCAACCCGACGAAACACTCGCCGCGGGTGAAGAGATCGTATTTCGATTTCTTCAGATCAACGATACGCATTACCAGACGGACGCCCTCCAGCCTCCGCCTCTCAATTTCCAGGGCTCCAATCGTCGGGCCGAATGGCTATGCGAAGCACTGCGACGAGGTGACTTCATCCCTCCCGTCGATTTCCTCTTACACGTCGGCGATTTGGTAAACACTGCTTACGAATCTGAGTTCGCCGCGATCAAACACCTGTTGGATCGCACTGGCATTCCCTATCACACGACGGTTGGAAACCACGACAATCACAACCTCGAGGGAGACTCGGAAAAGGAGGCACCCTACCGCCAAATTATCGGTGATCAGTTTCACTACACATTTACGCATAAGGGGCTGGGCTTCGTCGTCGCCAACAACTCAGGATCGGCCACTCCGGAACTCACCGCCCAGGCCATCGATGATCGAGAACGACATCTCCGCTCACATCTGGAATCACACGTGGATCGTCCCGTTATCATCGCCTGCCACATCCCCGTTGTGCCAATGAGAGAAGAGGCGGTCCTGAAAAGCAGCTTTGATATTCCGACCTACAAAGTCGCCGAACCGGGCATGTTGAATATCATCGAAGAGCACCGAGATCACGTCTCCGCCGTGCTAGGCGGCCACCTCCACCTCTCAGGTCTCGTGCGACAAAATGGGATCAACCACATCGATGTAAGCGGCACCGCAGGTTACCCGCACGATATCGCTCTGCACACGGTCACCCGCGAGGCGCTCATCACAAAGCTCATCGCCCTCCCCGACGAACTCCACGATCCAAGCACCAACATCCACGGCAAACCATTTCAGGATAAGAACTTCACCGATTCCACTCATCTCGATCATAGCACCTATCTACGAGGTCGCGTCGATGAACGAACGGTGCGAACCGCACTGAAATTGCCACTGCGAGCCTGATCTCTAACTCAGGGCTTTCCTTCGCTGGGCAACTATGTCCATCTGTGAGGTTTTTCATGTCCGCCACTCAGGAAATCGACCGCCGCCGCACCTTTGCCATCATCTCTCATCCTGATGCGGGTAAAACCACGTTGACCGAGAAATTTCTTCTCTACGGCAACGCGATCCATCTGGCGGGTGCCGTCAAGGACCGCAAAAACGCTCGCGCGACGGCATCTGATTGGATGGATATCGAAAAACAGCGCGGTATTTCGATCTCATCGACCGTCCTCCAATTCGATTACGAAGGTTGCGCCGTCAATCTGCTCGATACTCCCGGTCACAAAGACTTTTCAGAAGATACTTATCGCGTGCTCACCGCCGTCGATGCGGCACTCATGGTAATTGATACTGCCAAGGGTGTTGAAGCGCAGACCCGCAAACTATTCGAAGTCTGTCGTCGTCGTGGCGTGCCGATCTTCACGTTTATGAACAAGTGCGATCGTCCCATGCGCGACCCCTTGGAACTGCTCGACGAATTGGAAAGCGTGCTCGGCCTGCAAGCCTCACCTGTCATTTGGCCACTCGGCAATGGCCCCACTTTTAAAGGCGTTTTTGATCGCAGTAAAAAACAAGTTCACCTCTTCGATCGCGTGCCCGGCGGCGCGTTTGAGGCTCCGGTGAAAGTATCCTCGATTGAAGATGCTGCAGTGCGCGAAAAGCTCGATGACTACGCCTACGGGCAAGTCACCGAACAACT
>ERZ887849.1731-NODE-1731-length-19389-cov-8.398107_pt1 | contig 19389 bp, 16 predicted proteins | sample MGYA00521267_ERZ887849 | MGnify/ENA primary metagenome ERZ887849 (study PRJEB32303, sample SAMEA104408601) | aquatic metagenome | biome: Brackish water; feature: Pelagic; material: water | place: Baltic Sea | collected 2014-06-06T16:11:00 | depth 2,863 m ... | reverse complement strand
CGCTGCGCCAAGGTCTATAAAGAGGCCTATAAGCGTAGCTTCAAAAAGGCGGCGGCTTACACTGAAGGGCGTAAGGTGCGCAACAGCCGGCGGGCACGAGCCATGGAGAAAGGTTCGAGTTACGGGCGTAAGCAGCAGGAAGAGACCTGGCAGAATGCCGAGGTCGACGCACTCTATCGTCTGGATCGGGCCCACGTGCGTGTGCCGGAGCCCTATGGGTGTTACGACGGCGTTTTGTTGATGGAACTGGTGGTTGACGAATCAGGCGACGTTGCGCCGCGGCTGGCCGATGTTTTGATGTCCGCCGAGCAGGCCGTTGAAGATCACGCTCAAGTTCTGCGCTATATCGTGCGCATGCTCTGCGCTGGCCTCATTCACGGCGACCTGTCGGAGTTCAATATTCTCGTAGATCCAGACGGCCCGGTAATTATCGACTTGCCGCAGGCAGTGGATGCTTCTGCTAATAATAATGCTCGCGCTATGCTGCTACGAGACGTACAGCGGGTGACTGATTATTATGGATTGTTCGCCCCCAGCATTCTCGAAACCCGCTTCGGTGAAGAGATTTGGGAGCTGTTTGAAGAAGGTGAGCTGACACCGGAGCACGCGCTTACCGGATTGTTTTCTGACCCAGAGGACGCGGCTGACGTCGATGGTGTGATGTTGGAAATTCGCGCCGTGTTGCGTGAGGAAGAGGAGCGTATTGAGCGCCTGCGCGACGCCGAAGAAGACTAGCTTGTGCTGCGGAATCCTTCGCCCCTGCGCCCGCGGCATAGAGGTTCTCTAAATTGTTTTGAATAATGTTTGTCTACGCGCTGTGAGGCTCCTGGTGAATAGAATTCCTTTATTGCTGTGTTCTTTTGTGCTCTGCGTTGCGGGTGCCCACGCCCAAGCGCTGCGCGTTGGCGTGGCGCCAGACCGGCCGCCGCTGGCTTTCTACGACGGTGAACGCATCGTGGGGGTCGAAGCAGACAGCGCGCGGGCGCTGGGCGAGATCGTTGGGCGCCCGGCACAGATGGTGCCCATGCCCTTCGATGAGTTGCTTGATGCGCTGGAGGCGGGCCGTGTCGATATCATTATGTCTGGTATGAGCATCACCGGGGAGCGCGCGCAGCGGGTGCTATTCCTGGACCCCTACCTGCAGGCAGGGCAAATGGCCATTATGCGGGTCGACAGCGTGGCCCGGTTTGGGCAGCCTTGGTCCGTCTATCGAGAAGGTATTCGGGTAGGCATAGAAGCCAGCACCACCGGCGAGGCGTGGGCGCAGAGCGATTTGCCCGACGCGTACATTACACCCTTTGCCGATGTTGCCGCGGGCTTTGCGGCGCTGCGTGCGGGCGGCATCGACCTATTCGTGCACGACGCGCCCACCAGTTGGCTGCTGGCAACCTCCGATGACTACGCTGATTTGATTAGCCAGTACCACTTTTTAACAGAAGAAGACTTGGCATGGGCTGTTCTGCCCTCACAGACCACATTGGCCGGAGAGCTTAATCGTGCTCTCGCGACCATGCGCAATAACGGCACCTTGGATTACATTATCGACAGGTGGATACCTGTGACTGTCGAGGTGCCGTAACAGGTTTATCCCGGGAAGCTGTACTCATGGCCCCAGTGGTCGCCCTCGGTGCTTACCGTGGGAGTGTAGGTATCCCAGTCGACCAGCAGCCCATCGTAGCCGTACTCTACTGCAATGCCGCCTGGCGCAACGACGTAGAACGAGCACATGTTGTCGTTCACGTGGCGCCCCAGGCTGGCCAGAATCGGGTAGCCGCCGGCTTTTGCCCGTTCCAGCGCACGCCCAACCTCATCCAGGCTGCTCACCTCTACCATCATGTGAACGATGCCGCCGCCGTAGGGGTGATTATACAAAGCCAGTGAGTGCTGACGCGGGTTGTCTGCATGCATAAAGAGGATCGTGGTTTCAGGTGCGCCCTCAGGCATCGGAGGGTAGAGCGTGTCGCTGACGCTAAGCCCCAGAAGTTCGGTGTAGAAGCTGGCCGCAGCGTCGAGGTCGGGAGTGGGCAGTACCGCGTGGCCAAACCCCATATCGCCGGTGTACTCGTCGCCGGTGATGAACTGTTTGATGCCCACCGGTGAAATCAGCGGTGCATAGTCCAAGCGCCGGCCATAATAGAGTTCCAGCGTATTGCCGCAGGGGTCTTGCACCGTGACATAGGCCGTCACACAGCGCCGTGCCGCTTCTGCCGCAGGGCCATCTTCCAGCGCGTGCCCTGCAGCGCGCAAGCGATCGCACAGGTCAAGCCATTCACTGCGGCCGCGCAACTCCAGCCCCGCCGCCAGCAGGCCGTCCTGTTCCGCGCTTTCCACCATAAAGCGGAAGGGGTGATTGTCCATGCGCAAGAAGCGTGCTCCCGCAGCGTCCTCTCGCTTTGCATCCATCAGGCCCAATATGTCGGTGCCGAATGTCATCCACGCGTTGGTGTCGGTGGCGGCAATTCTCAGGTAGCCAATGGCGGCAATACTCATGCGGGTCTCTCCTCGTATTGGGTGTACTGTCTCACGCAATATAGTAAGCGTGAACTTGCTCCAGTCACAGGGGGCTGGGGTGAGAGAAGGTGGCTGGTATAAGCAGGGAAACCCTGAGTATTGCGCCAGAATGATCAAAAATGTCATTTTCGGTTGTTGTATTGGGTCATTGAGCTGTATGCCCGCCTGTTGAATACTCGACGGTCAGCCAGGCAGGCAGCCCGCGGTGGCGCCAGCGAGCCCTGAATTAATCCGCACGGAGTCCAGCTTATGGCACGTCATTTCAACATCGCCGATTTGTACGAGTTGGTGGCAGACCGCGTTTCAGACCGTGTCGCACTGGTTTGTGGTGCGCAGCGTTCTACCTATGGTGAACTCGAACAGCGTGCCAATCGTCTGGCACATTTCCTTGCAGCGCAAGGTGTGGGTGCGGGGCAGCACGTAGGCCTTTATTTATATAACTGCAACGAGTATCTGGAAGGCATGCTGGCCTGCTTCAAGCTGCGCGCTGTGCCAATCAACATCAATTATCGTTATGTCGAAGAAGAGCTCGCTTATATTCTGGATAACGCTGACTTGGTGGCCTGCATTCACCATCGAGAGTTTGCACCGCATATTGCCGCCGTTCGCTCAGCCGCGCCGGCGCTAAAAACACTGGTCTACGTTGACGATAGCAGCGGTGAGAATGTTGCTGCCGTGCAAGGCGTGTCATATGACGTGGCCTTAGAAGGCCAGAGCAGCGAGCGGGATTTTGCGGAGCGTGCAGACGACGACTTGTTTGTTCTGTACACCGGCGGTACCACCGGTATGCCAAAGGGTGTTATGTGGCCGCACAAGAGCGTCTTTTACGCCGCTATGGGTGGCGGCGGTTACTTTCACCCCGATGGGGTAATCAGTGAGCCTGAGCAGATTGCTGATCGCATCGGAGATTTTGCGATCGTGGGCATTGCTCTGGCACCTCTCATGCATGGGGCGTGTTGGTGGTATGCCTGTATCCAGCTGCTTTCCGGCAATACGCTGGTTTTGAACCCGTCACATCATCTAGTGGCGGCCGAAGTGTGGGACATTGTTGAGCGTGAGCGAGTGAACTCCCTGACAATTGTGGGCGATGCAATGGCGGTGCCGCTGCTGGACGCGCTTGAGGCTCACCCGGGTCGCTGGGACTTGAGCTCCGTGTTCGCGGTGGGTTCGGGCGGCGCTGTATTTTCTGCCAGCAAGCAAGCAGGCTTCCAGGCCCTGATGCCGAACATCATGGTGCGTAACACCTTCGGTTCGTCGGAGGCGGGCGCAATGGGATCTGACGGCGGTGGCAAGGCAGGCGAGGGGCTGGGTAACGTTGCACGCAGTGAATTCATGTCCGTGCTCGCGGCAGACGCCGAGGGGCACTATCGGCACGTTGCTGCCGGGGAGAAAGGCATTTTCGCACGCTGCGGCCATATTCCCGTCGGCTACTACAACGACCCAGTGAAGACTGCCGCCACCTTTGTCCCGGTGGATAATCGCCTTTGGCTATTAACCGGCGACGAGGCGAAGCTGGAAGAGGACGACACCATCACGGTGTATGGCCGCGGTTCCAACTGCATCAACACCGGTGGTGAAAAAGTGTTTCCGGAAGAAGTTGAGCAGGCATTGAAAAATCATCCCGCCGTGTTTGATTGTTTGATCGTGGCAACACCTGACGAGCGGCTGGGGAGTAAAGTTACGGCGGTGGTGGCCGTGCGAGAAGGGCACAGCCTGGACCTGCCATCGCTGCAGGCAGAGGCGCGCAAACACGTTGCGGGGTACAAAGTGCCACGGGAATTGCACCTCGTGAGTGAGGTTCCCCGCGCGCCCAGCGGCAAGCCTGCCTACCCGAAGGCTCTAGGCATAGCGCTGTCTGGCGAGTTTCGCGCCGGCTGACATCGGCGCGCCCACTATGTGTCGCGCCCACTATAAGGAAATTAAGCATGCAGGAACTCGATATCAGCACCACCAGTTGTCTTGTCGAGCAGGACGATGGCGTATTGATCGTGACGCTGAACCGCCCCGAGGCCAAGAATGCATTTAACCCCGCCATGTTGTTGGGCATGTACCGGGCGTGGCGCCGGTTAGACCAAGACCCCTTGCTACGCTGCGCCATTTTAACCGCGCGCGGCGGCACCTTTTGTGCCGGCATGGATTTGAAAGCGGGCGCTGACGGTGACCAGGGTGCCAGCGACGAATTCATGACGCTGATGGCCGAGGTGCCTAACCTGCACTGGCAAGCGCTGCTGCGCGATAACCGGCCGGCGAAACCGTTGATTCTCGCGGTAGAGGGTTACGCCTTGGCCGGTGGCACCGAGATTTTGCAGGGCACCGACATTCGGGTGGCGGCTGACAACGCCGTGTTTGGTGTCACGGAAGTGGCGCGCGGTTTGTATCCAATGGCCGGCTCAACGGTGCGTCTGCGACGCCAGATCCCCTACTGTTTGGCAGCAGAAATGTTGCTCTGTGGTGAGCATATCAGTGCGCAACAGGCGCTTGATTGGGGTTTGGTGAACAAACTGGTGCCGCCGGGTTCCACACTGGCTGCCGCGCGCGAGTACGCAGCAAAAATCTGTGCCAATGCGCCCTTGGCCGTTGCCGCGGTGACACGGTCTCTGCGTGAACACCAAGAGTGTATGGCCGAGGAGGAGGCCATGCAGGCATCAGACACCTTGGCAGTTCCGGTATTTGCTTCTGCGGATGCCAAAGAGGGCATGCGCGCGTTTAAAGAAAAGCGCCCGGCGCAGTTCCGAGGCGAGTAAACGCCGCCGTTCGCCGGGCGCCGCACTGGCAACCGGCGCGCACGCTGCGCATAATGGCGCGCTGGTATGTTCATCACGAGACCCCCTATGTTAGATCAGGCACACACCTTTAGCACTATTGTCCGCCAGCGCCGCTCGCTGCGGGCGTTCTTGCCCACCCCCCTCTCGGAAGCAGAATTACAGGCTATTTTTACCGATGCTGCCTGTGCACCCAGTAACTGCAACACTCAGCCCTGGGTGGTTCATGTGGTTTCCGGGGCCAAGCTGGAAGCGCTGCGCCAGGTATTGCCTGACAATTTTATTGCCGGGCGCATTAGCATGGACTTCCCCTACGATGGCGTTTACGAAGGAATTTACAAAACACGCCAATATGCCGCTGCGCAAGCGCTGTATGACGCCATGGACATTCCCCGTGAGGACAAGGCCCGCCGGCAGGAGGCCTTCATGCGCAATTTCACCTTCTTCGATGCGCCTCACGTGGCGTTTCTGTTTCTGCCGGAGCCGTTTGGGCTGCGCGAAGCCTGCGATCTTGGCATGTTCGCCCAAACTTTGATGCTCGCCATGACCGCTCGCGGGTTGGGTTCCTGCCCACAGACTGCACTGGGTTTTCAGGCTGACCAGTTGCGCAGCGCACTGCAGGTCGACCCCGCACACAAGCTGATGTTTGGCATTTCATTCGGCCACCCTGATCCCGCTGCCGCGGCAAATCTCTGCGCCACAGACCGAGCTGCTCTCGGAGATTTCGTTATTTTCCACGATGAGGAGTCAGGCAATGAGTGAAAACGTTCTCTTACAAGAGCAGCGGGGCCGAGTTCGCCTGCTGACCTTGAACCGGCCGCAGAAAAAGAACGCGATCAACGACCCTCTGTGGATTGCGCTGCGCGAGGCGTTTGAGGCGGCAGCAGAAGATGATCAGGTGGCCTGCGTGCTGCTGACCGGCGCCGGTGACAGCTTCAGTGCGGGTGTAGACCTGGCCAGTTTTGGCGCAACCGAGAGCGACCAGCCACACCCGTTTGAAAGTGCAGCGCGGGCGGTGGCAGCGTTCGACAAGCCATTGGTCGCAGCGGCCAAAGGCGTCGCCGTGGGCGGCGGCGCAACGGTGCTGTTCCATGCCGATGTCGTTTACGCCGGTGCAAGTTTCCGCATGCGCCTGCCCTTTGCTGCGCTCGGCTTAGTGCCAGAATGGGCAAGCAGCTACATGTTGCAAGCAAACATTGGCGCTCAACGTGCGGCGGAATTATTTTATACTGCGGACTGGGTAGATGCAGCGCGTGCCCTGAACCTGGGTATCGCGGCGCAGGTATTGCCAGACGAGCAATTGTTGGCGCATGCCCTTGAGCGGGCCGCGGTGATCGCCCAATGGCCAGTGAGTTCGTTGCGGGAAATCAAACGCAGCTTACGCATGCATCACAACTCGGCAATTGATGCCGCTTTTGTCGCAGAGCAGGCAGCAATGGCGAGGCAGGCGGGTTCTCCCGATAATCTGGAGGCCCTTAGCGCCTTTTTCGAGAAGCGTGCGCCCAAATTTGATTAGGTTTTTACAGGGTCTGGCTGCACGAACTCCGTCACTTCGAGGTTAAAACCCGACAGCGCGTTGAAACGCAGCGGTGCCGACATCAGGCGCATTTTGCTCACACCGATACGCTTGAGTATCTGGGCACCGGTGCCGATCACCCGATAATTGCCCACACCGCCCTTTCTGCCGCCAGTCACCTTGGGTGCGTCAGGGTACTGGATGACGTCTGCCAGCGCCTGTGCGGGTGCGACCGGTTGCCCAATCAGCACCAGTGCGCCAAGGTTTTCGTTGGCGATACGTTCAAGCGCGCGCTGCGCAGACCAGCCCGGGGCGCTATCGCCTATTCGGGTGCCGACGACATCGCGCAACAGGTTAACGGTCTGTACCCGCACCAGGGCGGCGGCATTGTCCTGCAGTTCACCTCGTGTAAGTGCAAAGTGCAGCGTGTCGTCAATGAGGTCGCTGAACGTGTGCAGCGTGAACTCACCAAACTCCGTATTCACTGTTTTGGTATCGCGAAGTTCTATGGATTGCTCGTGCAGGGAGCGATATTCGATGAGGTCGGCGATGGTGCCCATACGCAGTCCGTGGCGGTCTGCAAACACCTCCAACTGCGGCCGTCTGGCCATCGTGCCGTCTTCGTTCATGATTTCGACGATGAGCGAGGCGGGCTCGAAGCCCGCCATTCGAGCCAGATCGACCCCCGCTTCGGTGTGCCCGGCACGGCGCAGTACGCCGCCTGGTTTGGCTACCAGAGGAAATATGTGCCCGGGTTGAATGATGTCGCTGGGCCCGGCGTCAGCGGCGACCGCTTTGCGCACGGTATGCGCCCGCTGGATTGAGCTAATGCCTGGCCCAAGGCGTTCTGCTGCGTCGATGGACACGGTAAAATTGGTTTCGTGCTGTGAGCGGTTGTCACGCACCATGAGCGGCAGTTGCAAACGGCGCGCCCGTTCCTCGGTGATCGGCATGCAAATCAGGCCGCAGGCCTCGGCGGAAAAAAAGGTGATAATTTCGGGTGTCACCGCTTCCGCGGCGACAATCAGGTCACCCTCATTCTCGCGATCCTCATCATCCATGAGGATCACCATCTTGCCCGCGCGAATGTCGTCAAGGATGTCGGGGATACTGCTCAGTGCCATTCGGTGCCTCGCGCTGCGGCGGGTGCTGCCCGCCGTGTCCGGTTTAGATCATTTCAATGGCGACGGCGGTGGCTTCACCGCCGCCGATGCATAGCGCTGCCACGCCGCGTTGCTTGCCCAGTTTGCGCAGGGCATACATGAGGCTGACAATGATACGTGAGCCCGTGGAGCCAACTGGGTGCCCTTGCGCGCACGCACCACCGTGGATGTTGACGCGTGCCGGGTCCAGCCCTAGGTCCTGCATCGCCAACATGGTGACCATGGCAAAGGCTTCGTTAATTTCAAATAAATCGACCTCATCAACACTCCAACCCGTCTTCGCCAGCAGCTTTTGCACGGCCCCAATGGGTGCGATGGTGAATTCAGAGGGGTGCTGACTGTGGCGTGCGTGCGCCACAATGCGCGCCATCGGCTGCAGGCCTTGCTTGTTTGCTTCGTCAGCGTTCATAAGGACCAGAGCGCTGGCACCGTCGGAAATTGAGCTGCTGTTGGCGGCGGTAATGGTGCCATCGGCGGCGAATACCGTGCGCAGGTTGGGAATCTTTTCGATGGCCGCCTTGTGCGGTTGCTCGTCATCGCTGACTACTGTGTCGCCGCCGCGGCCGGAGACCGTGACCGGGGCAATTTCTGCGCGCAGAGAGCCATCCTCAATGGCGCGCTTGGCCCGCGTCAGCGACTCTACCGCAAAGGCATCCATTTGCTCGCGGGTAAGCCCACGTTGATTGGCCGTGTCCTGAGCGAAGCTGCCCATCGCACGGCCGCTGTCCGCATCTTCCAAGCCATCAATGAACATATGGTCCATCAGCTTCGCGTGGCCCGAACGCACGCCGCTGCGGGCCCCCGGAATCAGGTGAGGAGCATTGCTCATGCTTTCCATGCCGCCACATACAACGACCTTATTGGTGCCGGCAGCAATGCTGTCGACCGCGTAAATAGTCGCCTGCATGCCGCTGCCGCAAAGCTTGTTCAGCGTTACCGCGCCGGCTGCATCAGGAATAGCCGCGCCGCGCGCCGCTTGCCGCGCAGGGCCTTGCTTCAGGCCTGCCGGCAGCACGCAGCCCATAAAGACTTCATCGACCTGTTCCGCATCGACGCCGCTGCGTGCCAGCGCTGCAGCTATGGCCGTACTGCCCAGCTGGGCTGCGGTCAGAGAAGAGAGGCTGCCCTGTAATCCGCCCATGGGGGTGCGGGCACCGTTGACAATAACGACTGATTCTTTATTCATGATGAAGATCCCGGCTGCTGTTTGAGGCGGTGATTAGGCCACCAGGATGACAGGAGGCCAGCTAAAACGGGGCACATTAGGCCATACTCAAGCACTGGACTCAAGGCACAGCGCGGTTCTCTGGTGGGTCGAACAGCTTGCCCCTAACCGCTTCACGGTATTGCCCGGGCGTGACGCCCGTGCTGCGCCGGAACAACTGTGAAAAATAACTGGCATCCTGCAAGCCCAGGCGCCAGGCAATCTCCGCCATACTCAGATTGCTGCGCCGCAGTAAATCACGGGCGGTGTTTATACGCAGGGCGTTCAAGTAAGCCTGCGCGGTCATTCCCGTTGCCAGCCGAAACCGTCGGTGTAGTGTGCGCGCGCTCACACCAAGCGCGGGCGCCAGCTCCTGCAGGGCAACGGCCGTGTGCATCCGGTCCTTGAGCCATTGCTGAGCTAGCAGTACGGTTTCATCGTGATGCCGCCCTTGGGGTGCATCTTGCCAGGCTGCGGCTTGAAAAGGTTGGCGTATTTCTGGCGAGAACTGGTGCTCAACAGCGCGCGCAATACGGCCTCCGTACCAGCCTTCCACGAGGTGCACACAGAGGTCGGCGATGGAATTGACGCTGCCAACACAATAGATGTTGTCGCTTTGGGTGATCAGGTGGCGAGTTTTCAAGTGCACCTGAGGATAGCGGCGGGTAAATCGTTCGAAATAATTCCAGTGTGTGGTGGCGGGGCGCCCGTCCAACAGGCCCGCCTCTGCGAGCAGGCAGCTGGCGGTGCCCACACTGCAGATCCGGGTTCCCGCCGCTGCAATCTGCTGCAGTTGTGCAAGCCACGGTTTAGCGGCGCGCAGGGTGGGCGTGGGTGTGCGCCAAATGGCCGGCAATATGAGCAGGTCGAGCTCGGGCAGTTCCCACTGGGAGACACGGCTATGCAGCGTTAGGCCATTAGTCAGAGTGATAGCGCCCACCGTGTCGCCGGCGAGCAAGAATTCCAATGCGGGGGCACTGCGGTTAAGGCTACGCGCGGTCTGCGCCGCTGCGCCCAAGATCTCCATGGGCAGGGTGAGGCTGGTCGCCAGTGCGTCGGGGTAAATCAGGGCAGCAACGGTAAACATGAAGAGCCACTTTGGTGGGGATTGGCAAAAATACCACAGTAACTGACGTAATTGACATAGCAGCGAGGGTCACCGGCGACCTACACTGCCGCCCAATACATGGCAACTAACACAAAGGTAAGCAGTTATGGCGCAGGCGCGGTTACCGGTCATTGTAGGTTTTGGCGGCATCAATGGCGCCGGCCGAGCATCGGGTCACCACGCTTATCGGCGCCTGGTGTACGATGCACTGCCTGCAGTGACGCGCGCACGCACCTTGTCGTCACTGGCTCAGCTAATGGGGGTGGAAAGCAGGTCGGGGCAGGAAGGCCATCTGCTCGCCCATACGCTGGTTCGCCGCGTGGAGCCCCAGCACTTTAACCCCGATGCCGTGAATTGGAACCAACGCCTGACAGCGCGAGCAGAGGCGGGGCCTTTGACATTGCGCCTTCGTCGACAACAACTACCGGCGGTTATTCCTCCGGGCTGGCAGGTTCAGCCGGTGAGTGTTGAGGATGTTGTGGTGACTATTACTGACCCACTGGATGTGTTGCTGCCCACGGTGCGTGATTTTGAGGTAAAAGCCGCGGGCCAACTGCCAACCGGCTTTGACCCAGGCAAGTTGTATGCGTCGCGCAATCACCCACGGGGCCTGCAGATGATGATTTATGCAGCATCAGATGCTCTACAGAGCATCGGTATTCCCTGGGAGTTGATTCAGCAACGGGTGCCGGCGGATCAGGTCAGCGTCTATGCTGGCAGTGCTATGGGCCAGTTGGATGGCGCCGGGGCAGGGGGGATGCTCCGTGCTCGCTATAATGGGCAGCGGGTCACCTCAAAATTTTGCCCTCTGTCGTTGGCCGAAATGCCCGCCGATTTCGTCAACGCTTACGTGTTGGGAAGCCTGGGGGCGACGGGCGCAACGTTGGGTGCCTGCGCGTCGTTTCTCTACAACCTGCGCCAGGGTATCGAAGATATTCGTACCGGCCGCGCCCGCGTCGCCTTTATTGGCTCTGCCGAGGCACCGGTCAACCCTGAAGTCATGGACGGCTATGCCGCAATGGGCGCGCTTGCCACGGACAAAGGGCTGCGTGAACTGGACGGTTTAGCGGCGGACGCAAACCCCGACCACCGGCGTGCCTGCCGCCCCTTTGCGGACAATTGTGGGTTTACCATTGCTGAGTCAGCACAGATGATTGTGCTTTTCGACGATGCCTTGGCGCTGGAGTTGGGCGCAACGGTATTCGGCGCCGCCACCGACGTGTTCGTCAATGCCGACGGTTACAAGAAGTCCATTTCAGGGCCGGGCGTGGGCAATTACATTACCATGGCAAAGGCCACTGCTGCGGCTCGCGCCATGCTGGGTGAGCGTATGCTGCGCTCAGGCGGCCTGGTGCAGGCGCATGGCACGGGTACGCCTCAGAACCGCACTAGTGAATCCAAAATATTGTCTGAGACAGCCAAGGCTTTTGGCATTACCGATTGGCCGGTTGCCGCGCTAAAGTGCTACCTCGGGCATTCACTGGGTTCCGCGGCGGGTGATCAGGTCACCTCAACGCTCGGCATTTGGGCAGAGGGGATTATTCCGGGGATCACCAGCATCAAGGCGTTGGCTGATGATGTGTGCCACGACAAGCTGTCGTTTACGTTGCAACACCGTGCCATAGACCCCAAGAGCCAGGGCTATGCCATTATCAACTCCAAAGGGTTTGGCGGTAACAACGCGTCAGCCACACTGCTCAGCCCGGCTGCTACACGGAAGATGTTGCAGGCGCGCCACGGTAGCCGTTTGTGGCAGGCCTGGGAGCAGTCCAATGAAGCTGTGCGTGAACGCCAGCAGCAGCATGATGATGCGGCAATCGCCGGCACCGTGGCGCCTACCTACCGTTTTGACTTTGGTGTGCTGGGTGATGACGACGTACAGCACTCTGCGCAGTCAATGCAGGTTGGCGATTACGTGATTAACCTCGATCTGGCCAACCCGTACAGAGATATGTGTGGCTGAGATGTTTATGAAACCAGTGGGCCTTGATCTCGCCAAGTGATTTGTTTGGAACATCAGGTATAAAAAAGGCGGCCCAAGGCCGCCTTTTTAGTGTCACACCCTGGCTTACAGGTTGTAAGTCACCTCTAGGCCAATGCGGCGCCCTTTGGACATGGGCGCGAAGGTGCCACCCAGCGGTATGCCGAATATGTCGTTCGGGAGCTGGGTGTCGTTGCCGTGCAGCACCTCGTCCAGCAGGTTGCGGCCGTAGATGGAAAACACCCAGTGGCCGTCGTTGCTGTAGAAGTCCAGGCCGGCGTCGACCCGATTCTGCTCGTTAATGAAGCCCAGGTTGTTGTCGGTATAGGCCGACTCATCCCGGTAGGAATAGCTGATTCGCGAGGCCAGGTAACCCCAGCTGCCCAGCTCCAGGTCGTGGTTCAGGCCTACGGTCCAGGTCAGCTCTGCCGCCCGCGGCAGGTCGAGGTCCTTGTCCGCACCGTCAATAACGCCGTCACCGTTCAAGTCCACCAGCACCTTGTCGTAGCTGGCATCAAGGACACCGACAGAGGCGATGGCGACCAGGCTGTCGGTCAGGCCCCAGGTGGCGTCCACTTCCAGGCCCATGATGGTGGCCTCCGCGGTGTTGCGCACCAGCTGGATCACGCCAATCGGGCCGGGCAGGTTGATTTCCCGCTGCATGTCATCGATCTGGTTGTAGAACACCGCTGCGTTGAGAATGCCGCGGCCGCCGAAGGAGGACTTGTACCCGATTTCAATACTGTCCACGGTTTCCTGATCGAAGGGTCCGGGGGTGTCGGCAGGGTTGAAGGAGGTGTTACGCATGTTGTAGCCGCCGGAGCGGGTACCCTGGCTGTAGGAACCGTAGATGAACGCGTCATCAGACATGTTGTAGGTCAGGCCAATCTTGGGTGAAAAGCTGTCCCAATTGTCCTTGCTCACAAAGTCATAGTTGCAGTCACCTCGCAGTACCACATTACAAGACTGTGCCAGTGGCACACTGGGCAGGGGTACGGCCGTCGGGAAGTTGCTGGAAATATTCCGGCTGAGCGACGCAATCTCGGTTTCCTTATCTTCTTCGGAATAGCGGGCCCCCAGGCTCAGGATCCACTTTTCGTTGAGGTCAATGTCCACCGAGGCAAACACACCCCAGGTCTCGGTCAGCAGATTGCCGCCGCCGTCGAAGCGGGCAAACGGGATCCCCTCCGCCCCGAAGGCGCTGGCGATAACACCCACCATGTCCCGCCGCTCGTGATAGTTGATCTCGCTATCGAAATAGAACACGCCGGTGGTGAGGTTGTAGCGTTCGTTGAACAGGCCGTTGTAGCGAAGTTCATTGCTGACCTGCTCGTACTCCAGCCAGGAGGGCGCATGAAAAACCCATTGGGGCTGAGAGTCGATGTCTCCCAGGCCCTGCGCAGAGTAATCGCGCCAGCCGAAGATATTGGTGATGGTGCCGTCACCAAAGGCGACATCGTAGTTGACCTCGGCGGTGAAGGCGTTGGTTTCGTTGTCCTGGGAGCCGGGCTCATCGATGGAGACTTCGAACTCCTCGCGGTCGCCGTTGAAGGGGCGGCCGCGCTCACCGGACCCGTTTTCGTGGCTCTGGCCGATAGGGCCGTCGCCGCTCACTTCGCTGTACTCGTAGCGGAGGATCACTTCCAGGGCGTCAGTCGGGGTGAGCACCGCCACCGGCCGGATCATGGTCTGGCGGATAGCGCCGATGTCCTCGCCGTCAAACTGGTTTTCGATAAAGCCGTCATCGTCGTTGTGGTAGGCGGTGACACGGGCTGCCAGCCAGTCGTTCACAGGACCGCCAACGCTGGCCATGACGTAGCGGCTGGGGCCGCCGTCCGGGCCCTGATCGATGGCGGCGCGGGCAGTGAACTCAAACTCATCACCGGGCTTTTTGCTGTTCAGGAGCACCGCACCGCCGGTGACGTTGCGTCCAAACAGGGTGCCCTGGGGGCCGCGCAGCACTTCCACGCTCTCGAGGTCGAAGGTGTCGAACAGGATGCCGAGGTTTAGGCCGATATAGACGCCGTCGACGATCACGCCCACCGTCGGGTCAATACCCGGAATGGAGCTGTTGACCCCGAGGCCACGAATCGAAAAGTTCGCGGTGCCGCGGGCGGTGCCAACGTCATCCAGCGCCACGTTGGGCAGGCGCACGGAGAGGTTGGTTAGATCGCGAATCTTCAGTGATTCGAGCTGGTCGGCACCGAGTGCGGAAATGGCCATCGGCACGTCCTGTGAGCCTTCTTCGCGCTTGCGTGCTGTTACGACGACTTCTTCCAGCAGGGCGGAGGTGCTACGGCGCGCTTCTTCCTGGCCTTGTGCCACGGTAGAAAACGATGTGGCCATCACCGTGCCAAGTAGCGCTGAGACGCCAATCGCAAGTGGGCTCTTTTTCATAAACTGGGGTGAGTGTGTACGTTTCATGCGGGTAACACCTTATGGTTATTACTAAGCGGTGTAGTGTGTTTCGTGCCGTGGGCGCTTTTCCCCCTGTGAGCGCTACGTTGTTGTTTTCATACCAAAGTGTCGTGTGTTTAGGCGTGCTGCACAACTGAATTATTACCGGTTTTAAGCGGTGCAGAGCCGCAAGTTTACACCTGACACATGTGCAGTTAAATGTTAACCCGAGTGTGCGCAAAAAGCACCCCATAATCCCCCAGCGTAGTCCAACTACGGGTAGGCGTGTTGGCGTAGTCTGTTATCATGTGTCGCATTGAAAAGTTGCTCGAGTTGGCCAATGCACACCACGCTGCACAATCTCCAAACGCGTAATTCTGCTGCGCGCCTGACCGTGCCCGCGCCGTCGGGTGACGACCTGGAGCAAATCCTGCAAGCTGCACTGCGCGCGCCGGACCACGCCTGGTTGCGTCCCTGGCGTTTTATTGTCATTGAAGGCGAGCGCCGGGAGGATTTCGGCGGAGTGCTGGAAAGGTGTTTGCTGCAGCGTGATCCAGGTGTGGACGCTGTGATCCGGGAAAAGACGCGCGTGTCCCCAATGCGGGCACCCTTGCTATTGGTGGTGGTTGCGCGCCTGCAAGAGCATCCCAAGGTTCCATTTTCGGAACAGCGCTTGTCTGCAGGTTGTGCGGCACATGCGGCACTGCTAGCCGCCGAAGCACTGGGCTATGCCGGAATATGGCGCACGGGTAGCGCGGCCTCTGACCCCTATGTGGGCGCCGCGCTGGGGCTGGAGAGTAACGAGGAAGTGATTGCTTTCCTGTACTTGGGGACCCGCGAAGGCAATGCAAAAAATTTACCGGTGCTGAAGACCGCGGATTTCGTTAACCGCTGGTAGAGCTTGCGCTATTTTTTGACAGGAGTGAAGTTGCCATGGCAATACCTGATTTTCAGACACTGGCATTGAGCATACAAGACCATGTTGCCACCGTTGCCCTGAATCGGCCTGAAAAAGCCAATTCGATGAACACAGTGATGTGGCCCGAATTGCAAACCTGCTTTGAATGGCTGGATGCGGCACCCGAGGTGCGAGTGGTGATTCTGTCAGGCAACGGCAAACACTTTTGTGCCGGGCTGGACCTTGCGATGTTCAGCAAACTGAAGGGCGCGTCCAGCGACCCGGCGCGGCAGTCAGACGAGTTTCGCCGTAATGTACTGCGTATGCAGGATAACCTGAGCGCGATTGAGCGTTGCAGGAAACCTGTTTTGGCTGCAATCCACAACACCTGCATCGGCGGCGGAGTCGATTTGGTGTGCTGCTGCGACATGCGTTACGCAACTGAAGATGCGTGGTTTGCGATCCGCGAAATCGATATCGGTATGACGGCCGATGTTGGCACCTTGCAGCGCATGCCAAAGCTGGTGGCCGACGGTATTGTGCGCGAATTGGCGTATACCGGGCGCAACCTAGGCGCCCATGAGGCGCGGGAAATTGGCTTTGTTAACCGCGTGTTCCCGGATCAGGAAACGCTGTTGCGGGAAGTCACGGAGATTGCGCGCAGTATTGCCAGCAAATCGCCGTTGGCGGTGCGCGGCACCAAGGAAATGATCCTTTATACTCGTGATCACAGTGTCCAGGATGGCCTGAATTACATTGCCACCTGGAATGCCGGCATGCTCAGCCAAGTGGATTTAATGGCGGGGGTTAGCGCTCAGGCAACGCGGCAACAGGCGACGTTTGAGGACTAAAGGCAGTTACGCTGCCGCCGGATAGCCGCAGCAGAGGTCACCGCCAGGGAGCCAAAGCACGGCTGGAACGAGAAGCTTGGACTTCAGCCGTGCTCTGGCTAGCTAGCAGCGGTGTCGGTGTTTCTGGCTCAGGGATTGCCGGGCCACTTTTCCATTTCCACGAAGGGGTGAAGCGCCAGGGCAATACCCTCGTTGACGAAAGAATCACTTTCCAGAATGTTGCGACGCCGCACAAAACGGCCACCGGAAGAACGGGCATCAATAGCGTCGGTGACGTCCAGGCCACCGACGCTTGCGAACAGGCGCTTGAGTTCCATGTCGTAGATGCTGATTTGCAGGGAGGCGACCGCTGCACCCTGGTTCCAGTCAAAATCTGTGGACACGCCGCTACCTGGGCCTTGCATCGAGGGCTTGCGCGTGACGCCATGCCAACGCGCAACACGCTGCAGCCCTGAAGAAAACGGCACTTCTGACTCCAACAAATCGGTAAATACGATGGCGTCGACATCCGTTGTTTCGCGCAGCTGGTCGCGTACGCTCTGCATAATTTGTATAAAGGTGTTCATGTTCATGCGCCCGGTTGTAGGATCCACGGGGTCCCCGTAGGCGCGCACGGCGGTGTTCCAGTGTTGCGTGAATTCTCGCTGTGGGACAACCTTGTAACCTTCATTTTTGAGGTACGTGGCTACCATGCCGTCAATACGCGGCGCTTCTTTTTCCAGATAGCTGCGTGAAGGGGCGCCAAGATTGACATGGGCAATGACGACGGTCTTGACCTTCAACTGGGCCATGTGTTCCTGGTCGAGTTCGTAGGGAAATACGGTGGGGTTATAGGTGGCACCGCCGCAGGCGGCGAGGCCAATGGTCAATAATAGTAGTGTGCCAATGCGGCTCACGCGCCGGAAATAACGCATACTCACTCCAGTTCGTTTATAGTGCCCCCATGGTAGCAAAATCTCGCAGGAGAGACAGCGATAATGGCAGCTGCAGTCTTCGACTCGGTGGCAGGTGACGGCCCCGACGTAGTGCTTTTGCACGGTTTGTTTGGTATGGGAAGTAATCTCGGAGCCTTGGCCCGGGGCTTGCAGCATGACTATAGGGTGCACAGCCTTGATCTTCCGAATCACGGCCGCTCAGCGTGGACCAACAGTATGGCGCTGCCGGAGCTGGCGCAGGCGGTGCAGCAATGGATGGTGCATCGCGGGCTGGAAACGGCGCACTTTGTAGGCCATTCACTGGGTGGAAAAGTTGCCATGCAGCTGGCTCTCGAAGCGCCTTACCGTGTCGACGCTCTGGTGGTCGCTGATATAGCGCCTGTGGCTTACCCCCCCTCACACGATGCGGTGTTCGCCGCTATTGGCGCGGTCGCTGAAGCGGCCTGCCGCAGCCGTAGCGAGGCGGCTACTTTAATGGCTCAGCACCTGCGGGAAGAAGGTGTTATTCAGTTTCTACTGCTGAGCCTGCAACGCGATGAGGCCGGCGTATACCGCTGGCGTTTTAATCACCCGGTGCTGCTCTCACAATATGCAGCGCTCAGAGCCGCGCCTGAACCCTCCGCCGCTTTCGACGGCCGCACTTTGTTTATCCGCGGCACCGAGTCCGACTACGTAAGTGACGCTTACCGCTCGCAAATTGAACAGTTGTTCCCGCAGGCAGAGATCATCGACATGGCCGGCTGCGGGCATTGGTTGCACGCGGAGCAACCTGGTCGGTTTAACCAACACGTCGGCGCATTTCTTGATGGATAGACGGCCTCTAGAAGCCCACAAAGAGCGAGCGAGTATCCCATGACCTTCACCTTGGGTGATGTGTTTGCGCTGATGGTACTCGGCTTGGCGTTCGGCTGGTTTTTGGGTGCTATTCGGGTGCGCGAGTTGGCGGTGGCCGCGGTTGTGCAGGCCGGTAAGCGTGACGACTTTCAGCTCTTGGACCAGAGCGTCCACCTCAACCGGATGTCAATGAGCCGCGATGACCAGCGCCATTGGCGCGTGTGGCGTCAGTATCGGTTTGATTACAGCTTTGATGGCGTGGAGCGCCATGAAGGCTATGTGATTATGCTGGGCAAGCGCTTGCAGGCGGTGATCGTGCGGGAGCCGGAAGCCACATTGCACTAGGCTGTCACCCCGCCTGAAGGCGCTGCCAGCCAAGCCGCAGAAACAGGGCAGCCCCAAGTGCTATAAGGCTGACGCTGAGTGCCCGGTTAATAAGGTGGGCTAGCGCTGCGGCCACTCCGCCTTGTCGCCCGCTGTGCAGCGTGGCGCGCAGTATCACGGCGAGGCTGGGCCCTGGGGCCATGGCTCCAAGCTGGCAAATGCCCAGCAGCGAAAGCCAGGTCGTGATGGTCATGTCAAGCTGCGCGGCAGGTCAAGTAACAGTGTCTAGCCCCCATCTTTTTTCCACAAATTCTGTGGATAAGTCAGTGTATAATTTGTTTAACGCCGCCTCAAAGCCAATGACCGGGGGCTATGTTACAGATTGGTTAAAAAGTAGTCAAACGGTAAATATTTAATTAAATCAACAAGTTAAGATTGTTTTGTGAGGCTGTGCATTGGCTTTCGAGGCTAAGCTAGCTGCGAACACGTGGGTCACCTCCAATGTGTATAACCTTTTTGCTTGTGCTACCGAAGGTAACTCATACAGTGTGCCGGAAACAGGCCGCCGGGGTCGTTGGCGGTAACACGCAGACAACATTGAAAAGACCCCTTGCCCCGTAGCGTTTGGCCAAACGTCAACATTAATTTCTTATGTTACCGGCATGTAACGCCGAAGTAGTAGTGTGCTATTCGCCTCTATAGATGCAGCCCGAGGTGCAGGTTTCGCGAATCTCAATCTGCGAGAGCTGCTCCAGGGATGGCTTCAGTTCATTCCAAATCCAGCGGGCGATATTTTCGCTGGTCGGATTCTCCAGCCCCGGTATGTCATTCAGATAAAAATGATCCAGCCTTTCCAGTACCGGTTTGAAGGCACTCTTGATGTCCCCAAAGTCCATTACCCAGCC